>Ga0206126_10005201_pt1 | contig 12055 bp, 10 predicted proteins | sample Helgoland_Spring_5_FD_148621 | JGI IMG/M metagenome (GOLD analysis project Ga0206126, IMG submission 148621) | Pelagic subsurface seawater microbial communities from Kabeltonne, Helgoland, North Sea - Helgoland_Spring_Bloom_20160412_1 | ecosystem: Environmental > Aquatic > Marine > Epipelagic ...
CGATCGATGGCATTGTAGACAAACTAAATATTCACACCATCGGCGCTGTAATAATGAGCGGAGACAAGACCATGAATATTGTTCCCTATCACGGCACCCCCATTCTGGAAGTCATGGTAGCAAATCAAGATGTCGGATTTGTTAGAACAGGACAACGGGTTAATATAAAACTGAGTGCTTTCCCCTCTGAGAGATTTGGCCATGTTAAGGGAATGGTTACACACATATCCGCCGACGCCACAGAGATAGCCGCAGACAGTTGGGGGTTTTCTATTCGAATAGAGCCTGAATCTGCTTACTTAAAAACTGCCGATGTCCAACATAAACTACGACCTGGAATGACAGCTCGGGTAGATATTATTACCGGCAGCAGAACATTGATCAGTTATTTTTTTGCGCCTATCATTAAAACTCTTGAGGACAGTTTGGGCGAGAGGTGACTCGCTAAAACATGAATTTACATCAACAACAATATCGCTATGGATTTTCATCCGACAGAATATAATCGAATAGTCAGGTATATAAGAGAGGTCAAAGCCGCTATCGAAGCTGCTCTAGCGAGCCAGTAACTATATCCCTGACGATGCTGTAGTAGACATCGTTGAAGAAGCACATTTCCTAATACTAGCCCTGAGACAGATACGAAAATGAAGCTCCTCCCGAAATCTATCGACAATATTGCAACTGTAACTGGCATTAGGAACAACATGATACTGATACCAATCAGAATTTTTTTTAGCAAAAGAGTGCCTCCCTAATTAGATGGCAGCCTAAATGATAGGCCGCCAAACAATCATTGAACAACGTATCGGTCAATGGCTTCCATACTAACGGCGGTTAGTCCAAGTACTGCACCAGCAAACTGTCCTCCCGGTATAATCCCTGCATAACCAGCGGCTAAACCCGTCGTGATTGCGGCTTCGTCCCAAAGGTCTCCGTCACCATTTATATCGAAGTTGGTAACAACCACTGGCGCAACGACTATTCCCGTCCCCTCTTGAAAATATGTCGAGCCGATAAGCTCTTCATCTGCTAAACCGCCACCCCCGCAAAAACTAAAAGGGCTATCCATATCGACAATACTATCCATGAACGTTTTCATCGTTTATTTCCTTATAAACATTGGCCGGCGATATTGCCAGCCATCTTTTCTGCTTTGTTGCAGAACTGTAAGGCGTCATTGGCTAACCGAGCCCTATCGTCTCGGTTTCTCCGAGAAATCCGCGCCATATTTTTTCTTCAGCAGCAAACTGCTGAGTACTATTTCCCTGACAAAATAACAGCATATCGTCAGAAATATCGCGGCGGCTAAAGAATTCAAATCCACAGCTTTTTAACCAGCGAATATTTTTTGATTGTCGTCCAGATATAAAATTGAATAACAGCGAATATCGCAGAAGGCATCTATCGATGACAGCTCTATTCATCAAAACAAATTGATGGGGCCAATCACTACCCCTCTCTCTCGAAATATCCTGACTAAAGGATTGGGATTGCAGTAACCAGATCTGTGCGCATCCTGGCATTACTGCATTGACGCCAAAAACGGCGAAACCTCGATGGTGAGCAGAAGAAAAAATGAAAGTCGATGTCGAATTCCCTAGCGTCGCATAGAGCTCTTCACGCCAGTTATTACGCCAAGTTCTTCCAAGATCATACCTATCCGCTTCATTAAGATCACTTTCAAGTAGGTCTATATGGCCGCCATCTGCCACGGCGACGTCAATATGGAACGGTGCTACGATCTTCGACAATTCCGCTACGGTTAACTCAATCATCTCGAGGAACCGTCTGGCTGTACAAAGTCGACGGCCCTGAATCTAAACTACTAGCGATATTTTTCAGTCCCCAAATATCCTCTGATGAAGTGCCATTAGTGTGAAAAATATCTGCAAGATTGTCATGGCGTTTATTCCATAACCAGTGCGACCAGAGACGAGCAAGCGGATAATTCCAACTATAGTGGTAACTGAGTGTATCCTTGTTAAAAGCGCGTTTTAACGTTTCCGCGTTATCAACCAAATAATAGAGGTTATCTTTGGCCCAGGCCGCTACTAAACCAGAAAATAAGACAGGGGCTGAATGACGGGCATAATCAATCAAACAATGCTCCGCTACAAACGCACAACATTCCCTCGATATAGGAGGCATACGTGCATAAACATCAGAGTCATTGCTCGCAGTAATTTGTAGGGCATGACCAAATTCATGAGCGAGAGAAATTAAACTTTTAGACGAGTAACTGTAGTCAACATAAACAAAAGGAACTCTATGAAAGCCTCGATCATAGGTAAAGGATTGACTAATAGTGCTGTTTCTTGGCCGTAGGCACGTTGATGTTTCAGTGAATGTTTTCTCAACAACAGGCCTCAGAGAAGGTATTGACGAGGAAATAGCATCGCAACAAATCTTCCAGGCATGGGAGGGGTCAACAGTGGTGACTTCATTAGAAATTCCAGGGGTTTCTGTTGCAATACCAAACGTATCTAACAGTAACTGGTCTAATAATTTTAAACAGCTAGTTTTTTCCAGACGGTTTAAGGCTAACCATCGAGACAAATCAGTTTCTCGGGTAATGCAGGAGGAGGGCAATCTCTCGCCAGTGTCTTCTAGTGATACTAGAGGAATTAATGAGCCGTCTGGCACAGTATTAGACATAGTTTCATCCTTAAAACTTTATATGTCGTCCAAAAAACGTTCCACTTTCAACATTAATCTATCAGTTTTTCAATAGACCTTTTCTTTATTTTTAAGTCAGCTGACTATCCATAGGCAAACCTTCTTGTTGGACGATATTCTCTGAACCAATACGATAAGTCAACCAAAAAAACGGGCCGGCATCGATTTTTTTGCGCGTCTACAATCCATATAAAAAAAGGGAATATAGATTGATAGATAATAACAATATCAACCCTAACGGAGAACCTGGTATCTTCAGGGCAGAGCACCGGCCAACTCTCGGCAGAGTTAGAAAAAAAGCTGTTACTTGGCATGGAGCGATGATAGCTCTGGGCGTCCACTCGACAACACCAAACTGTCAAAGCGCTGAAAGTAAAATAATCACAGCGACCAGCAAAAATATGCTGATAAAATACCAATTATCTTTTACTTTCCACCAGGGCGTAGACAGCAGTTTTTGTCTAGCTCTCTGTTCTTTCTTTCTGCTCACATTGACACCTTCAAAACAAGTTACTGTATTATTTCACTCGGACCCGTCAGGGCTCGCGCTCCCCTTTTTATGCCTATGAGTATCCACATAACGTCAAGTTAAATCAATGAGAGTACCGCCAAATTAACGGGCTATAATCAGTCACCATGACATGAAGGCGTATAAAACCCATTTTATAATTGGAGAAATCTGCTATATGATTGAGTAACATGCAACGCGGCGACGGTATTTATTGTATTGAGCACATCATAGTTATTGAGCTCAACTTTCACTAGATTACTCATAATAAAACCAAAGAGAAGGATTTACGTTGTGAAAATAGATAGCGGATTACCACCGGACCTAGCAAAAGTAGCGGATAAAATTCGTGAACTGGAAGATATCGGTTACGACGGTGCTTCCTGTGCGGAAATGAATCATGACCCCTTTATGCCGCTAGCGATAGCAGCAGAACACAGTGAGAAAATCGAAATAAAAACGGGGATTGCGGTGGCGTTCGCCAGAAGCCCGATGATACTGGCTAATCTTTCTCACGATTTGAACGCCTATTCAAAAGGACGTTTTACTCTCGGGCTCGGCTCTCAAATAAAACCTCATATTAGTAAGCGGTTTTCGATGCCCTGGGGCAAACCAGGTCCACAAATGCGGGAATTGATTTTGGCCATGCGAGCAATCTGGGCTAATTGGTATGAAGGCAAACCCTTAGAGTTTGTTGGTGAGTACTATAAGCACACATTAATGACGCCAGCTTTCACACCGGAAAATATTGAATACGGCGCTCCTCGGGTGAATCTTGCTGCTGTTGGCCCGATGATGACGCAGGTTTGTGGCGAAGTTGCAGATGGCATGATCATACATCCATTCAGCAATGAGCGTTATATTCGCAATGTTACGCTTCCAGCGATTGCTAAAGGACTGGAAAAATCAGGCCGCAGTCGAGCTGATATTGAAATCGCTTATACACCCTTTATAATTTCTGGAGAAACAGAGGAGCAGTTTGAAGCCGCCCGTTTAGCTGCGCGGCAAAGAATTTCTTTTTATGGTTCAACACCCGCTTACAAAGGCGTCTTAGAGCAACATAATTGGGGGGACTTACAGCTGGAACTAAATACCCTCTCGAAGCAGGGGCGATGGGACGTGATGGCTACATTAATAAGCGACGACATGCTCGAAGTTTTTGGTGTCGTAGCCACTCCCGACAAACTAGTCAGTGAGATACTCGACCGCTATAGCGATATTATCGATCGAACCTCAGCCGAATTTGGTTTTGTGTCGGATATTGATCAGCGCAAAGAAATGATCGAACAATTACGGACGAGTTAGAAACAGTTTTACACCGAGTGCGGAACTACAAACTAGCATCGCTCGCTTTTCCATAATGCAGGGTGAACCTGCGCTATCAACCACGGTTCTGCTTTATGGTCTTACTACCTCGTCGTTTACGGCTACCTATTTTCATTTTTTGTTGGATTCAATCAGGCATTGGACTGAGTGCTGAGCTCGACCCATCAGTCAGCACCTTGTTCAAACTCATCGAACAACGTCTATCTTACATGCATGACGTAGCCCAGTATAAGTGGCATAAAAATCTCGCTATCGAAGATCGGCAACGCGAAGCTCAAGTGCTTGATAAGTCGGCGGCAGCGGCCGCGCGATTCAATCTTGAAAACGTCTCCTCTCGAAATTTTTTCTCGCTGCAGATCGAAGCGGCAAAGGAAATTCAAACCGGCTGGTTTGAACAATGGCACCACTCAACTGAACCGATCCGGGGAGTCGATTTGGTCACTATCGTGAGACCCAAACTGATAGTTCTGGGCGATCAAATATTACGGCAAATTGAGCTGTCATTCGAGGCACTGCAACGGACCGACCCCGTTTATTTAAAAACTGCCTTTTTACAGATTGTCGACGTGGAGCACTTGAGCCAAACCACTAGTCTTGGCCTTTTATCGGCACTGAAAACTATTCGTCTCGAGGCGCCTCGCAGTCGTCTGCGGGATATTATAGCTAGCGGCAACATTTATGTAGGTACCACGGGCGACTACGCGCCTTTCTCATGGCTAAACAAAGACACCGGTAGTTATAGTGGCATTGATATTGATTTAGCTCGAGATCTGGCAAAATCTCTGCAGGTAAAGCTAGTGCTCGTACCCACGTCTTGGCCCACTCTGGCGCAAGACTTCAAAGGCCAAAAATTTGATATTGCCATGAGTGGCGTGTCGATCAACCTTAAGCGGCAACAGTTAGGTTTTTTCTCGCAGGCCTATCACCGGGGTGGTAAAACACCCATAGCGCGATGTTCAGACAGTTTGAGCTATGACTCCTTGGAAAAAATTAATCAGCCTACGACACGTGCTATCGTGAATCCCGGTGGTACCAATTTCAAGTTTGCAGAAAAAAATCTGACCAAAACGACCCTTCGAATATTTGATGACAACCAGACTATCTTTGAAGAAATCGCAGAAAACCGCGCTGACGTGATGATTACTGACGCGATTGAGGTCATGCTACAATCTAGGCAATCTGCACTGCTTTGCCCAACTATGCCCGGGCAAACACTAACTGTCAGTGAGAAAGGATTTTGGATCCAACCCGACTTTCATTTTAAAGAATATGTGGACCAATGGTTGCATCAGCGAAAAATCGAAGGCGTAGTAAAAGAACGGATTGAACATCACCTCAACATAACGGCTGAGACGCCACTCACTACACACCATTAATAACTGCATCTCATTGCATACAGGAACTAACAATGGCTATAACTCCCTCCAGTACTCAAGAACTTTTGGTTGAACAACACAGTAATGTCGTCGTTATAACCTTGAACCGACCCGACCGACTCAACGCCATCAGTCACGTTCTTCTCACTGAGTTATCAGCAAAAATGACTGAAGCCAATAAAGACCCAGATACTCGATGTGTCATTTTAACCGGAACGGGCAAAGGCTTCTGCTCGGGGCTGGACTTAGTCGACGTAGGACAAGGAGGTATCGGTAGCGATAAAAAAGAGACCAAAAAACCTAAACAATTGTTCGACCTTCGCGATGCACCAATCAACGTCATGTGGAATATGGACACACCGGTAATCTGCGCACTTAATGGGGCGGCGGCAGGCTACGGCATGGACCTCGCGCTTTTATGTGACATGAGAATTTCAGGAGAGTCAGGAAAAATGGCCGCCCTAACAGCAAAGCGAAATGTCGTTCCCGAAAGCGGCGGCACATGGCTGCTGCCTCGCTTGATCGGCTGGGCAAAAGCCTCTGAACTGTATTTTCGCGCGCGGGTACTGAACGCCAAGGAAAGCCTTGAAATTGGCTTAGTTAACACAATTGTCCCGGACGATCAGCTAATGGAGGTTGCTATGCAGTGGGCCAAAGAAGTTGCCGATAACGCCCCACTCGCGGTTCAAACGACCAAACGGATGATGCGCATGGGGCTTGAACAATCTTACGATACCTCCGTAGACCAGCTAATGATGCACCTCGCTGGTATGTTCGATACAGAAGACTTTAAAGAAGGCGTGGCATCCTTTCTAGAGCGTCGCAAGCCTGAATTCACTGGGCGATAACATCGTGAACCTGCCAGCGAATAATCATCAATGGATGCTCGCCAGAACACCGCTAGAGGGGTACCCCACCGACGGTGATTTTCGTCTTAATAGCTCATCGATTCCTGAACCTGCTGACGGCCAGTGTGTTAGCCGAACACTGTATCTTTCGCTGGATCCCTATCAATGGGGACGCCGTCGAAGTGGCGTCGAACAGGTCGGCGATGTTTGTCATGGCCGAACAGTATCGGCGGTGATAAAAAGTCGTCATCCGCACTTTAACGAGGGGGATATCATCTTTAGCACGCACGGATGGCAGGACTACGGACTGACGGGGTCGGGTATTTCAACATTTGGTTACATGCTGCCTCGGCGCGTCGAACCGGCGCTGGCACCTATCTCAAGCGCCCTCGGCGTGTTAGGTATGTTAGGCCTCACCGCCTACGCCGGCACCGCTCTACAATGCCAACCGAAAGCCGGGGAAACATTTGTCGTCTCTGCAGCTTCTGGGGGCGTTGGTCAAATAGCCGGGCAAATAGCCAAAATTTATGGCTGCCGGGTAGTGGGGATTGCCGGTGCTCAAGCAAAGTGTGATTTTTTGCAACAGTCTCTCGGCTTTGACGCTGCGGTTTCTCACCTCAGCGAGGACTTTGCCGATCAGCTGGCTAGTGCATGCCCCGACGGTATTGATATGTATTTTGAAAATGTTGGAGGCAAAGTTTTCAATGCCGTTTTACCTCTTTTCAACCGAGCGGCTCGAATTTCCCGCTGTGGACTGATCTCGCAATACGGCAATACCGACGGCCTTGACCCGCTGCAAACCTGGCAACACATCGGTCAAGCAGTCTTTGATCAGCAGGCAATGACTATTCATTCACTTTTTGTTGGTGATTATGTTGCCGACCACCAGAAGCCTTTTTTAGAAATAATGTCGCAGTGGGTTGCCAACGGCAAGGTCAAGTATAGGGAAGATCTTTGGACCGGCCTAGAACAGGCCCCGGCCGCCTTTATAGCTATGCTAGCCGGAAAAAACTTTGGCAAGACGATGATTGCAGTCGGCGACGACCCAACGTTGACCGATGCCATTAGACACCGGCGTAGCGATGGTAATATTCTGGCTTAGCATCAATCAAACAGTGTGAACGTGTCTTTATGAATGACTATATTTTTTCTGGCCTTAAAGTTCTGGATGTAGGAACCGTTGTTGCAGGGCCAGTAGCTGCCACCATTCTCGCGGATTTTGGGGCCGACGTTATCAAAATCGAGCAACCGGGTGAGGGTGATTTATTGCGGGTACTATCCGACATACCCACCACTCCCGATGCCGACAGCAATTATTTCTGGCAAATGGATGGTCGCAATAAAAAAGACCTGACGCTAAATTTGAAAACTCCCGAAGGTATTGAAATACTGCACAAACTGATCGCTGACTGTGATGTTTATGTGACCAACCAGCCCTTTGGCGTTCGCCGTGTCCTTAAATTATCATATGACGATATCAAACCACTCAATCCGTCGATGATTTATGCATCTCTCTCGGCGTTCGGGGAGGAGGGCCCAGAAAGAGACAGTAAAGGTTTTGACCTGTTAGCCTATTGGGCTCGCAGCGGCTTAATGGATTTAGTACGCAGCCCTGGCTGTAAACCTTCTCAAGCACTGCCGGGGATGGGAGATCACCCCACTGCCATAGCGCTCTATGCCAGTATCGTCACCGCCCTGCTCAATAAAGAGCGAACCGGCAAGGGCGCTATGGTCCACACGTCACTGTTAGCTAATGGTCTATGGTCTGCAGCGAGTATCGCCGCGGGGGCGCTGGCCAATGGCGACATGGACGCTTATCGCGCCACTAATCAAGTACCTGCTGCCACCGGTTATGTTTATGCCACTAAAGACAATCGCTGGCTGCAGCTGACCATGATCAGAAGCGAGGGCCAGTTCCTACAGTTTCTCGATAGTATTGACCAACTCCATTTCATCAAGGATGAGCGCTTCACAACGCCGGAACTTTGGTATGAGAACAGAGAACAGTTGTCTGCACTTATTCAGAATGTTCTGATAAATCGTGAAGCAGCAGAGTGGCTGGCTATCTTTGAGGCCAAGATGGTGCCCATTGAATTAGTAGCCACAGTCGATGAAGCGGTCCGGAACGAACAGCTGATTATTAATAACATGGTGGTCGCGCCAACTGATCCCGATATCGATGTGCCATTCATCATTAATCACCCTATTAAAATCTCCAACCTCGATCAGGTAGGCCCCAAGCGAGCCCCTGAACTCGGCGAACACACTGATGAAATATTGCAAAACTTGGGGTATTCCCACCAACAGATTTTGGCCTTGAAAGATAAGGGCGTGACTTGAATGCTCGATCGAGACACATTCGCAAGGCAGCCCATCTCAAAAGAAGGCGACACGCTAAGCCCTAATGTTGTGGAGAAGACTTAATCTAATCTCATTGATATTACCCTGACAATTGTCAATAATATTTATTCAGACAGCAGCCACTTTGTAACTAATAACAGCATAAAATCAAAACAAGTAGCATCGTCTCTGAAACAGCTCAGCAGCTGCTATATCTAATGTCTGGCCTCAGTGCCACCCACACTCTCGATAAGATAGGTCTTACTATGAGCACACCCGCCCGCGTTGTCGTTTTACCCAATGGTTCAAACAGCCTCGAGGTTCAGGACTTAATAATTCCGGATCCAGGTCCGCATCAGGTGGTGGTAAAACAATTTGCCTCCGGTATTTGCCATAGCCAGCTGCACCAAATGCGAGGGACGGAACGGGACTCTTCATTGATGCTGGGCCATGAATCAACCGGCGTAGTGCTACAAATAGGGTCTGATGTTAAGGGGCTCAGTGAAGGCGATATTGTTTTAGTGACATGGGTTCCCAAGGATGCGGCCAACACACCGCGAGCGCCAGAATCTGCAACGCTGGAAACAGCCGACGGTAGCCTAGCTATATCGCAAGCGGTTTTCACCTGGGCCACACATACCATTGCCGATGAGCAATATGTGGTTAAGGTAGAGGGCGAAATCGACACTCAAGTTACTTCGATCATTGGCTGTGCGGTTATTACCGGTGCCGGCGCGGTTGAAAATACCGCCGGTGTTAAAGCCGGAGATAGCGTTGCCATTTTTGGCGTTGGCGGCGTCGGTATGTCGGCAATTGTTGCCGCTAAAAAACTAGGGGCCAACCCCATTATTGCCGTAGATTTAGATGCCGATAAATTGGTATTCGCCCGTCAGTTTGGCGCCACACATACTATTAACGGCAAAGAAGAAGACCCTGTAGCCGCCATCAAAGCACTAACTCAACATCCCGGTAAGCGCGATTTTATGGGGGACGATATCAGTGGTGCTGATTTTGTCTTTGATTGTATTGGCGTGAAGGAGACCATGGAGACCATTCCACAGGCAGCTCGTGGCGGCCATTTCGGGGTTGATAATGGTGGTACCGCGATTTTGGTTGGCGTTCCGCACACTAGCGTTGAATTAAATGCTATTGATATGTTGCTCAATGAGAAAAAATTCATTGGCAGTTTCGCCGGTTCATGTACACCGTCACGGGACTTTTCCAAATACGTCGACTGGCATAGATCCGGGGATCTTGACTTAGACGCACTCGTGACAGAGCGCTACTCTATTGACGATATCAACGAAGCTACTACTCGGTTGGGTAATGGCTTAATAAGCGGCAGGGCTATTATTGAGTTTTAATTGTGTCCACATGATTTGGGTTGAGCTCCTCAACCCGCTCGCTTGCATCCATAAACGGATTACTCTTCGCCAATGAGTTCGGTACCTAGTCAAAGCATTAAGCAGGAACCCGTTGGCGAACAAATCAAGGACACCCTGCGTCTGGCTGCCCCGGTTTTTATGTCGCGCATTGGTGTGATGGCATTGCAGGTTGTCGATACGGCGATGGTCGGACACGTCGCTGCGGCAGAACTCGCCTATCTCGGTATTGGCCTTCCTCCCAGCTACTGGTTACTTATGCTGGGAATGGGATTGTTAATGGGTGCGGGCATACTGACCGCGCAAGCCAACGGCGCTGGCCGTCGTAAAGAAGTAGGGATTATCTGGGTTTCAGCGATGAAACACGGCCTGATTTTTAGTGTTATATGTCTGATACTCAGCTACTTCGGTGGCGACCTATTGCTATACAGTGGACAGCAGCCAGATATTTCTGCAGGGGCCGGAAAAATCATGGTCGCATTTGCCTGGGGAATGCCCGCCATCATGATCTCCGCTGCAACGGGTGCGGTGATGGAAGGGATTAAGCGACCCAACATTGCAATGTACATGATGTTTCTCGCTAATATTGTGAACATAGGGTTCAACTGGGTACTGGTCTACGGCAATTTGGGGTTTGATCCGATGGGTGCAGAAGGTGCTATGTACGGCTCATCCGCCGCCCGCTGGCTGTCTTCAGCACTGTTTCTCTACGTATTCTTTAAAATGAACGACCGCGCTGCCTATGGACTCGTCAATTTGGGTCAAATCGCAAAATCCGAGATGGCCGCTATGGGCAAGAAAATTCGCCGTATCGGGATACCTTTATCGGTCGCCAATGCACTTGAAATGATGGCATTTATCGCCGAAGCAGCAATGGCAGGGTTTATGGGAAAAGCCTCTCTCGCCGCTTTCCAAATCGTTGTCAATGTTGCCAGCTTCTTTATGATGGGCGGCATTGGCATAGCCGCTGCGACCAGTGTGAGAGTTGGCAACGCGGTTGGCAAGGGAGACAGGCAAGGGCAGTGGACTGCTGGCGCTATTGGCGTTGGATGTGCCTTTGTTTTATGTGGCACTCTGGGTATTTTGGTGTTTGCCAATGCGGCGGGGTTGATCGCCATTTTCACGTCAGACGCAGAAATTGCTCAACTCACTATTGGCGCACTGTTAGTGTTTGGCAGTTTTTTCGCCTTCAATAGCATCAATATGGTGGCTGTAACGGGACAGCGAACTCTCGGTATTGTTTGGTTGCCACTCATTGTAGGTTTGTGCACTACCTGGGTCATTGGCTTTCCGCTAGCCTATTATCTCGCATTTTCCAAAGAGATGGGAATAACCGGATTGTGGCTAGGCTTTTCGGTTGGTGCACAATTTTCAATGATATTTAATCTGTGGCGCTTTCATCGCGTTGCAAAAAGCCGAGTCAAAGCTTACTGAATCATAAAGGCCAATTAGCCGTAAGCAACCGCTTAGGCAACCCACTACTTTTTTCGGGACCAACATGTTGCCAACCGCTCATCCAGTCGGCAGCGACGAAAAAATAGGGGGATGACAGGCTGCCGATCTCGACAGTAAAAAACTGGCATAGAATCACCGGCA
>Ga0206126_10005207_pt1 | contig 12050 bp, 9 predicted proteins | sample Helgoland_Spring_5_FD_148621 | JGI IMG/M metagenome (GOLD analysis project Ga0206126, IMG submission 148621) | Pelagic subsurface seawater microbial communities from Kabeltonne, Helgoland, North Sea - Helgoland_Spring_Bloom_20160412_1 | ecosystem: Environmental > Aquatic > Marine > Epipelagic ...
CTGAAAAGACAGAGGCTTTCATGGCAAAAAACCGCAGCATATTCGAAGACGTGGGCAGCGCGCAAAAACGGGCCGCTCAGACCGGAATGATCGATCAGCGCAGCGGTGGTGCGCGCGGTGGCATTCTTATATGGCTTATGATCTTGTTCACCTTGGTTGTCGCGATGATTTTGGTGGGCGGGCTGACCCGTTTGACGGACAGTGGGCTATCGATCACCGAGTGGCGGCCTCTGACGGGAGCAATCCCGCCGCTGAATGCCGCTGACTGGGACGCGGAGTTCGCCAAATACAAGGCCATCGACGAGTTTCAGATACAGAATCAATGGATGGAACTGTCTGATTTCAAAGTTATTTATTGGTGGGAATGGGGGCATCGCCAGTTGGGCCGCGTGGTTGGGCTTGTCTGGGTCATTGGTTTTTTCTGGTTTCTGCTGCGTCGGAAAATTCCGGTGGGTTGGACGCTGAAATTGCTTGGCCTTGGGGCGCTTGGTGGGCTGCAGGGTGCGACTGGCTGGTGGATGGTGTCCAGCGGCGTCACATCGGGCGAGGGCATGGTTGATGTGGCGAGCTATCGCTTGGCCACGCATCTGGGGCTGGCCTTTACCATTCTTGGTCTAATCGCATGGTACGCATTTCAGTTGGCCCGCCCCGAGCGCGATCTGATGCAAGCGCGGCGCAGCAAAGAGGCGCGGCTGTTTTCTATTTCGACCGGATTGATGCATTTTGCGTTTCTGCAAATCCTGATCGGCGCGCTCGTGGCTGGAATTGATGCGGGCCGCAGTTACACGGACTGGCCGCTCATGGGGGGACAGGTGTTTCCGGCGTCGGCGTTAGCGCTTGAGCCTTGGTGGAGGAACCTGTTTGAAAGTCCGGGATTTGTGCAATTTGTGCACCGGATGACGGGTTACCTGCTGTTTGTCTTTGCCGTCGTTGTTTGGTCGCGTGGACGCAAGTCAGCCCACCCAAAGACGCGCTTTGCCTTTCATGCAATGTTGTCTGCGATGGCATTGCAAATCGCGCTTGGCATTGTCACCGTTGTGTACGGTGCGCCATGGCAGATCGCGATCCTACATCAACTGCTTGCAGTGATTTTGTGGGTGCTGATCCTGAGGGCAAGGTTTCTCGCAGCTTACCCAATTGCAACGTCTATAAGAGGAGCTCGCCCATGACAAATTATGACGCATTGATGGCTTACGACCATGATACGCAGGCCCTCGCCCAGATTTCTGGCCGGTTGGGTTGGGATCAGGAAACGATGATGCCTCGCGGTGCTGCGTCGCAACGCGGTGAGGAAATGGCCGCGCTCGAGGCCGTTTTACACGCGCGGCGTACTGATCCGAAAGTTGGCGAATGGCTTGGTGCGATTGATGTCAGCGACTTGGCTCCGGTTGGTCAGGCGCAAGTGCGCGAGATTAGGCGCAGCTTTGACCGCGCATCTAAAATCCCCGCAACGCTCGCCACGGCTCTGGCGCGGCTCACGTCGACCGCGCAAGGCAAATGGGCCGAAGCACGGGCAGCAAACGATTTTGCCGCTTTTGCGCCTGTGCTCAGCGAAGTGATTGCATTGAAACGCGAGGAGGGGGCTGCACTTGCGGATGGGGGCAATGTCTATGACGCGATGCTGGCCGACTATGAGCCCGGTACAACGGGTGCGGAATTAGAGGCAATGTTTGGTGCCATGCGTCCTGCGCTGGTTGATTTGCGTGGTGCGATCCTTGAAGCAAAATCAGCGCCCGCATTGAAGGGTCGATTTGACGAGGGTGCACAGATGAAGTTGAGCCGCAAACTGGCACGCACGTTCGGCTATGACATGCAGCGCGGTCGCGTCGATAAGGCTGTGCATCCGTTCTCAAGCGGGTCCGGGCAGGACGTGCGCATCACCACACGGACAAATGAAAATGATCCGTTTAATTGTTTTTACTCGACAATTCACGAAGTGGGCCACGCCGCGTACGAACAAAATATTGACGATTCCTATTTGCTGACTTCATTAGGCCAGGGGGTGTCGATGGGAGTGCACGAAAGTCAAAGTCGCATTTACGAAAATCAGTTGGGGCGCAGTCGCGCCTTTACCGGCTGGCTCTTTGGTCAGATGCGTGATGTGTTTGGTGACATCGGTGTCGCAGATGAAGAGCAGTTTTACGGCGCCGTAAACCGCGTATCAAACGGCTACATTCGGACCGAATCTGATGAAGTACAGTATAACTTGCATGTGCTATTGCGCTTTGATCTGGAACGGGCGTTGATGTCAGGCGATCTGGATGTGGGTGATTTGGAGGCTGCTTGGAATGATCGGTTTGCGGCTGATTTCGGGTATACCGTGGATGTTGCGTCAAATGGTGTCTTGCAGGATGTGCATTGGTCGGTTGGATTATTTGGCTATTTTCCGACCTATTCACTGGGCAATGTATATGCAGGTTGCCTGCATGAGGCGCTGCGGGCTGCGGTGCCGGCGCTCGACGATGATCTGGCGCGGGGCGACACTTCGGCTGCGACGGGCTGGTTGAAAGAACATGTGCAGCAACACGGTGGGATGTATGCACCGCGCGCGGTGATTTCACGAGCCAGCGGGATGGAGCCATCCGAAGCACCGTTGTTGAACTATTTGAAGACGAAGTTTGCGGATCTTTACCAGCTTTAGATCTCAATGCGAAAAATCTGAATCATCAAATGCTGAATGAAATCTAATAGTTCAACGTGTTAGGTGATGTGCGATGTTTCACGCATTGCGCATGATACATTAATCAAACTGTACGCGCCGAGATAGGCGCGCACGACATTCTTGGTCTGGAAAGTGCACAGACAGAAATGCTTATCTTGCGATTAACGGCCCTCCGGGAGGAGTTTTTTCGGCAAGATGAAGCGGTTATTCTTCGGCTTGTTCCTCGTCGCCTTGTTCTGCAATCCATGCGACGCTAACGACCTCTTCGCCTTTACCTGTGTCAAAGACCTTTACGCCTCCGGCGCTGCGCGAGCGAAAGCTGATGCCTTCGACGGGCACGCGGATAGATTGGCCTTTGGAGGTTGCAAGCATGATCTGATCGTCTGTCTCGACGGGGAAGGAGGCAACGATTTTGCCGCCGCGCATCGCTTTGTCCATTGCGGTGACGCCGAGGCCGCCGCGGCCGCGCACGGGGTAGTCGTGGCTAGAGCTAAGTTTGCCAGCACCACCGCTGGTGATGGTTAAAATAAGATTCTCTGCCGCCGACATCTCGACGTAGCGGTCGTTTGAAAAGTTAGGATCGGCGACCGCCTCTTCGTCATCGCCTTCGGCGTCGTCGGCCAAGCCAGCCATGGCACGGCGCATTTTCAGATATGCAACCCGTTCCTCTGAGGTGGCGTCAAAATGGCGAATGATGGACATCGATACGACTTTGTCAGAACCACTCAGTCTGATGCCGCGCACCCCAACCGAATTCCGGCTGTTGAAAACGCGAACGTCAGTCGCTGGAAAGCGGATGGCGCGGCCGGAATTGGTAACCAGCATTACGTCATCATTGTTCGATGCGATCCGGGCATTGATCAGCGTAGTGCCTTGGTGTTCGTCCTCGAATTTCATCGCGATCTTGCCGTTGGCCTTGACATTGGTGAAGTCGGATAAGCGATTGCGCCGTACTGTGCCTGCAGACGTGGCAAAGACGACTTGGAGATCGTCCCAGTCCTTTTCATCCCGATCGACGGGCATAATGGCGGCGACACTGACCCCTTGCGGGATCGGCAAGATGTTGACGATGGCCTTGCCTTTGGAGGTGCGCCCTCCTTGTGGCAAACGCCATGTCTTGAGTTTGTAGACCATTCCGTCCGTCGTGAAGAACAGCAGCTGCGTATGGGTATTGGCAACAAAAAGGGTCGTTATTACGTCTTCCTCTTTGGTTTGCATGCCGCTTACGCCTTTGCCGCCCCTTTTCTGGCTGCGGAATTCCGCCAAAGGCGTGCGTTTTATATAGCCGCCAGAGGTGACAGTGACGACCATGTCTTCGCGTTCGATCAGATCTTCGTCTTCCATGTCGCCTGACCAGTCAACGATTTGGGTGCGACGAGGCACCCCAAAGAGGTTGCGGGTTTCGGCAAGTTCAGTGGCGATGATCTCCATGATGCGTTCACGCGATCCAAGAATTTCCAAGTATTCTTTTATTTTTAGAGCAAGTTGTTCAAGTTCATCTGTAACTTCCTTGACGCCGATTTGGGTCAGGCGCTGCAGGCGTAATTCGAGGATGGCTCGGGCTTGGGTTTCAGACAGATTGTAAGTCCCGTCTTCATTCGCGGTGTGGGTCGGATCATCGATCAGCGCGATATAGGGAAGTATGTCTTGGGCAGGCCAGCGGCGTTCCATCAGCTTTGCACGAGCCTCGGCTGCATCAGCGGATTTACGGATTGTTGCAACAACCTCGTCAATATTGGTGACAGCGACGGCAAGGCCGCACAGAATGTGACTGCGTTCGCGCGCTTTGCGCAACTCATAGGCGGTGCGCCTGGCAACCACATCTTCGCGAAAATCGATGAAGGATGTGAGGAATCGGCGCAGGGTCAATTGCTCGGGCCGACCGCCATTCAGTGCCAGCATGTTGCAGCCAAAGGATGTTTGCATCGGGGTAAATCTAAAGAGTTGGTTCAGAACCACTTCGGCCGTGGCATCGCGCTTTAGCTCAACGACCACGCGAACGCCGTTGCGATCGGATTCGTCTTGAACATGGGCGATGCCTTCGATTTTCTTGTCGCGTGCCGCTTCTGCGATGCGCTCGATCATAGTGGCCTTGTTTACCTGATAGGGTATTTCTTCAATTACAATGCCATAACGGTCTTTCCTCAACTCTTCGACCCGCGTCTTAGAGCGCACGATGACAGAGCCTCGCCCCTCAAGATAAGCTTTGCGCGCGCCGGACCGGCCGAGCATGATGCCACCTGTGGGAAAGTCGGGGCCAGGTACGTATTCGATAAGCTGTTCGGAAGACAGGTCGGGATCTTTAATCAAGGCAAGACAGGCATCGACCACTTCGCCAAGATTGTGCGGCGGGATGTTGGTGGCCATACCCACCGCGATACCGCCCGCGCCATTAACCAGCATGTTGGGAAAGCGCGCAGGCAAAACTGTCGGCTCACGATCTTTGCCGTCATAGTTGTCCTGAAAGTCGACGGTTTCCTTGTCGATATCTGCTAAAAGATAGGCTGCAGGCTTGTCCATGCGCACTTCGGTATAGCGCATGGCAGCGGCGTTATCGCCGTCCATTGAGCCAAAGTTGCCCTGACCGTCCAAAAGCGGCAGAGACATAGAAAAATCCTGAGCCATGCGAACCAAGGCGTCATAGATCGCACTGTCGCCGTGGGGGTGGTACTTGCCCATGACATCGCCGACGGGTCGGGCGGATTTGCGGTACGATTTTTCATGACTGTTCCCGGTCTCGTGCATGGCATAGAGAATGCGACGATGCACCGGTTTTAGACCATCGCGCAGGTCCGGGATTGCGCGGCTGACGATGACCGACATGGCATAGTCCAGATAAGACGTGCTCATCTCATGTTCGATGGACACCGTTGGACCCTCATAAATAGGCCGATCTGGTACCATTTTATCATCAGTTTCAGGGGGTTCTGGTGTATTATTCATTCAGTAAGCCTGATGTTTTCTTGTGCTATATCTTGCGGTTAATTTATAACAAAACCCGAGATGTTGCGCAATGACAACTTGGATGTAAGTCAGTGTATCGGATCCGTGTCCAAGGTCGCTTGCTGTGCCAAAAGGTTTTCGTAGGGCGCGCCCAAGAAATGATGAAACCTTAATGGCAAGCCTGATTGCAGCGACTGAAAAAACTATTACCAATCTGCGTCGCAAACGGGTGCTCGTCACGTTTTTGAACTTAATGGCGGCCATGCGCGTTGTGGCCCATTCAAAGGACCTATTCTTGGGACCAGAGCGCATAAATCTGCGGGTAATTTAGGGCGAAAACCTGCGGTTTGTAAGTAGGCGAGGTGATTTCAAAGATTGTGGAGTTGCATGACAAGTTGATGAAAAACGGCGAAAATTTGCGGCAAGAACTTATCGAAAGGTTGCCTGACGCCGCCCGGCATCGCGTGCTCAGATCGTCTCCTCCGAATTGGCAGGGTATTCCCGAGATCGAGGAGATGACCGACTTTGACAGGGCTCTTGCGTCGATTGATGGGCGCAAACTGCTTGGAGAGTGGCTGATCGTCACTTACGACGATTAACTTTATTAACCTGCATACCGCACCAGACTGCGTTCCAAGGTTCCAAGTTAGCCAGAACAGCTCGCCCCGCCCAGCACGCAGAATTTGGCGCAATGGGGATGGTTCAAAGATACGTCCGTTTCCGCTTCAGCAAGCGTTGCTCCTAGGTCGAACCGGGCATCGTATGGCAGCAGGGTGCAGGCAAGAACTGTGGGCGCATCAGAACCTTTGCGCTTGACCACCATCCTTGACGAAGCGCACATCACATCCTCAGGCCGTTTGTTCAGGATTGTCCAGCACTCTGTTGTAATTTCAGGTACATCGACTTGCACGTCCATCTCAGGGAACAAAACAGTGGTGCCCAAATTGTGTGCATCGATATCCCAGCCATAAGTTGCGTACAGAGCGGCATAACCTGCGCGAGCCTCTGCCTCGCTTTCGGCCATTTCGATACGGCCCGCAATCGCAAGACGCGCGCCGATACCAGCCAGCCAGTTGATCCCTTTGACTGTTTTCTGAAATGCGCCCTTGCCCCGCTCGGCGTCATGTACGGCGGCCCGGTGATGGTCGAGGCTGATCCGAAATGTAAGCTTGTCACCATAGTATTCAATGAGCTCGGTCAGTCCAGCTTGCATGGCTGGGCGCATCATCGGCGCCATTGCGTTGGTAAGTACCAGCACCTCATATCCGCGCGTTAGGCTAATTTTGAGCATCTGAATGATTTGTGGGTTCATGAACGGCTCGCCACCAGTAAATCCTATTTCCCGCACGTCCCAAGCGCGCTGCTCGAGCTGGTCTAAGTATGGCAAAACCTCGTCAGATTTTAAATAAAGCAGCGCATCATTTGTGGGCGAACTTTCGATGTAACAATTTGCGCAGGTGATATTGCACAGGGTGCCTGTGTTGAACCAAAGCGTTTCCGGATTGCTGAGCGTAACCTTTGCGCGGGCTTCTCCCTTAGCGGTGATGTCCGGGTTTTTGAATTTGCCTTCTGGGTTGGGGTCGAGATCTTTCATTTCGAAATCCGTCTGCGCGTTATTTAATAGAATGTTCTTATCGTGTTGCGCGGCAAAGGCAAAGTGCGCGCGTGACGTGCTGTCGCATTTGTGATAGCTAAAAGCGGCAATGCGCCCCAGTTGAGCAAAGACTGTTAACTGTAAGCTAAAGAGAAATCTGCGTCTGCATTGCAATGTTGTAGATTTGGTTGTTTCTGCTACTGATAGCGCAAACATTTTTGGCGAGGAGCAGACCGATGGTATCGCGTGTCATTCCAGTAGGGGTTTTCGATCTGGTGATCTTTGGCGGGACAGGAGACCTTGCGCGGCGAAAGATTCTTCCGGGCCTGTACAGGCGGTTTTGTGCAGGCCAGATGCCCCCCGAGGCGCGCGTGATCGGGGCCGCCCGCGCGCAAATGGACGCAGCTAAATACCGTGAATTTGTCTCTGATGCTATTGATGAGTTTTGCGATGTAACTAACAACGATAATGCTGTGTTGAATGGATTTCTGGAACGATTGGAATATGTTCCAATCGATGCGCGTGGCGAAGGTGGTTGGCGCGAGATGGCCGAGTTGATGCGGCCTGACGTTATACGTGCTTTCTATTTTTCGGTGGGGCCAAGCCTGTTTGGTGATATCGCTCAACGTCTGAATGAACATGGGCTGACAGATAAAAAAAGCCGTATTGTGGTGGAAAAACCCTTTGGGCGAGATCTCGAGACTGCGCGTGCACTAAATCGGGATCTTGCTGAATTTTTTAACGAAGGTCAGATCTATCGTATTGATCATTACCTTGGCAAAGAGACGGTGCAAAACCTGATGGCGGTGCGCTTTGGAAATATGCTGTTTGAACCGTTGTGGAACAGCCAGTACGTGGACCATATCCAGATTACAGTCGCCGAGACTGTCGGTGTTGGGGGGCGAGGCGAGTATTATGACAAATCTGGCGCGATGCGTGACATGGTGCAGAACCATCTGATGCAGCTTTTGTGTCTAATCGCGATGGAGCCGCCCTCTAAGTTTGATCCAGACGCGGTACGCGACGAAAAACTGAAAGTGATCCGCGCACTGGATTCGGTGGATCCGCACCATATTGTACGCGGCCAATATGACGCCAATGAAGACGGGCTTGACTACCGCGAAGCGGTTGGGGACCCGCGCTCGCGCACGGAAAGCTATATTGCGATGAAGGTTGGCGTTTCAAACTGGCGGTGGGCCGGCACGCCGTTTTATTTGCGTACGGGCAAGCGGCTTAAGGCGCGATGCAGTGAGATTACTGTAGTTTTCAAGGAACTTAACCATTCGATTTTTGGCGAACAAGAAGATCACCGCAACGTTTTGTCGATCAGGTTGCAACCAAACGAAGGCATCACTCTGGGCGTGACGATCAAAGAGCCGGGGCCGGGTGGTATGCGCTTGATCGATGTTCCGCTCGATATGTCTTTTGCTCAGGCTTTGGGTACTGATTCAGATGCGTCCCCGGATGCATATGAGCGGCTGATCATGGATGTGATCCGCGGCAATCAGACCCTGTTTATGCGCGGTGACGAAGTCGAGGCCGCATGGGCTTGGACAGATCCGATCATCCATAGCTGGGAAGAACGTGGCGACGTGCCCAAACAATATGAAAGCGGCAGCGAAGGGCCGATGGACGCTGTTCAGCTTTTGGCGCGCGACACGCGCGTCTGGAGAAAGGTAGCCCAGTGAATATCATTGAACACGCCGACCGAGAGATGTTGGCCATTGATCTGGCAAACGTGCTTGCAAGTGATCTGGAGAATTGCTTGCTTGCACATCCATTTGCATCTTTTGTGGTGCCGGGTGGCACAACCCCAGGCCCGATCTTTGACAGCCTGTGTGCCGCCGATTTGGAATGGGGCAGGGTGCGTGTGATGCTTAGCGACGAGCGTTGGGTGCCCGAAAGCCACGACCGTTCAAATGCTAAGCTGCTGAAAGAGCGTTTGTTTGTTAACCGCGCGGCGGATGCAACATTCGTACCATTTTACAAAGCAGGAGAGACGCCCGAGACCGCAGCGCCGAAGCTGTCGGAAGATCTCGCTTCGGAATTGCCGATCTCCTTGCTGCTTTTAGGGATGGGGGCGGACATGCACACAGCCTCTTTGTTTCCGGGGGCCAAAGGGCTGGCAGCAATGCTGCAGCCTAATGCTCCGTTGATGGTGCCGGTTTCGGTTGATGGCCAAGAGCCACGTATTTCATTCAGCGCTGCGGCGCTTGATGGTGCCATGGCCAAGCATCTGGTGATCTTTGGCGATGATAAGCGCGCAGCGCTTGAGCGCGCACGCGGGCTTGATCCGCAAGAGGCCCCGATTGTGGCAGTGTTAAAAGAGATGACAGTTCATTGGGCGGAGTAGAAACAATGTGGAATGATCTGAAAGCGGCGCATGCCGCCATAAAAGATCGTGCGATTATCGATTTGTTCGACGATGCTCGCGCCGACGATTTTTCGGTCGAAACTCAGCATATGCGGCTGGACTATGCCAAGACCAATATCGATAGGGCGACACGTGATCTGTTGGTGTCTCTTGCTCAAGCAGCCGGGGTCGCAGAGCGTCGGGATGCAATGTTTGCCGGGGCAAAGATTAACGAAACCGAGGGCAGGGCTGTTTTACATACTGCTTTGCGCAATCTAGATGGCGATCCGGTAATCGTGGATGGGATTGACGTGATCCGAGGCGTGCGCGGAACACTGAACGCGATGGCGGCTTATGCCACACAGGTACGCGCCAGTCCCATCACAGACGTGATCAACATCGGTATCGGCGGATCCGATTTGGGGCCGGCGATGGCGACACAGGCGCTCAGCCCATATCACGACGGGCCGCGCTTACATTTCGTGTCAAACGTGGATGGTGCCCATATTTCTGACGTGCTGCGCGGGTTGGATGCCAAGACGACCTTGGTCATTGTCGCCTCTAAAACCTTTACCACCATCGAAACCATGACCAATGCGCACACAGCGCGAGCTTGGATGAGAGAGCACGGTGGCGACCCGGCCGCTCAATTCGTTGCTCTTTCGACGAACCATAAAAAAACTGAGGCATTTGGGATTCCGCAGGATCGCGTGTTTGGTTTCGAAGATTGGGTTGGCGGGCGCTATTCGATGTGGGGGCCAATCGGTCTTGGCTTGATGATCGCGATCGGTGCTGACGCGTTTCGAACCTTTCTGAGGGGGGCTCAGGAGATGGACCGGCACTTCTGCGCGGCTGAAGGTGTCGAAAACATGCCGTTGATGCTGGCGTTGGTTGGCATCTGGCATCGACAGGTTTGCGGATACGCAACGCGCGCCGTGCTGCCCTATGATCAAAGGTTGGGTCAATTGCCCGCCTATTTGCAACAGCTCGAGATGGAATCGAACGGCAAGTCGGTGGGAATGGATGGCCAGACTGTGCTGGTTGACAGTGGACCTGTCGTATGGGGTGCTTCTGGCACGAATGGTCAGCACGCGTTTTATCAATTAATTCATCAGGGTACTTCCGTGATCCCCTGCGAATTTATGGTTGCCGCCTGTGGGCACGAGCCGGAACTGGCGCATCATCATGATTTGCTGATCGCCAATTGTCTTGCACAATCCGAAGCCTTGCTGCGTGGTCGGACGCTGGAGGAGGCGCGTGGCAAGGTGGCGAACCAATTTGAGGGCGCAGAGCTTGACCGGCAGGCGGCGCATCGGGTTTTTGCTGGAAACAGGCCTTCGACCACCCTTGTCTATGAAACACTTGACCCTTTCACGCTTGGCCAGATCATCGCGCTTTATGAACACCGGGTCTTTGTCGAAGGGGTGATACTTGGGATAAATTCATATGATCAGTGGGGCGTGGAACTGGGAAAGGAATTGGCCACGGCTTTGCAACCCGTCATTGAGGGTACCCAGTCAGCGGACAGAAAAGACGGATCTACCCGGGGTCTTATCGCGTATCTGCGCCAATATCGCGGGTGAATATTTCCTGAATCGAGCGCCTTGCGGCGCACGCTATGTTTGCGCCCGCCTGCGGCCGTCGCAATGCCTCCGGCGGGAGTTTTTTGGCAAGATGAAGCTGTTGCGGGGCGTTTTGTGATCAATCGGTCAGGCCGGTGGGGTTGCACCGTCTTTGATCAATTGGGCCTTTACTCTTTCAGGAATCGGGGAACGTTCGGAACCGTCTGCAGTCAAAAGCACCATAATACAGCTGAAAGAAGCCCGTAAGTTGCCGCTTGACCATATTTCCTGTTGGAGCGTCATCGACGTTGTCCGAAAGGCGGAGCATGCGCAGGTCGTGATGTAGTTGTCGCCACGCAGCATTTCGCTGTGATACCGAATTTCGCCGGAGCGGATCACGATCCGGGGACTGCTTGGGTCACCGATCGTGCCGATGGTGTAGCGTTCCATAAACTGAATCCGCAGCCGTTCGAACCAGACCATGTACCGGACATTGTTGACATGCATCAAAGCGTCAAGTTCATCATGATGCACGCGGTCTGCGACTGCAAGTGGTGCGGGCATATGCAATCCTGCGGCGCGTTGCTGGATGTCGGTCAGCGGAATGTGTGGTGTAAGTGTCATGTTACGATCGCTACGCTGAGTTTTGCGGGCTTGCAAGCCCGCGCTGCCGTTGGCAAGCTAGCGATAACAATTCAATGCGCTGAGTCACGGCACGTAATTTGTCAGCGCATGTTTATGAACCAAAAAGGAGAAGCCACGGATGCTCGGCCAAATGATGAATTTCCCCCTGACCATCGGGGCGCTTGTGGATCACGCGGGACGGTTTCATTCCGAAACCGAGGTTATTTCGGTCAGCACCGATGGTAGCACCGAGCAGGTAACATGGGGGTCGGTCACCGCAAATTCACACAGATTGGGCGATGCGCTAACGAA
>Ga0206126_10005208_pt1 | contig 12042 bp, 8 predicted proteins | sample Helgoland_Spring_5_FD_148621 | JGI IMG/M metagenome (GOLD analysis project Ga0206126, IMG submission 148621) | Pelagic subsurface seawater microbial communities from Kabeltonne, Helgoland, North Sea - Helgoland_Spring_Bloom_20160412_1 | ecosystem: Environmental > Aquatic > Marine > Epipelagic ...
GCCAATATGCCTTTACTTTCAGAGATACCTCTTGGTACTACCCGTTTAACCATCATCTGCCATTTATTAATACTCGTTACCGTCTGAGCTCAAATTCAATAAATTCTCTTGAAGTTTCTCTTCTTCAAAGTATTACCATCAACAGTTGGCGTCAATTGTCCTTTATGTGGGGAGCAGAGTTCGTATACCGTCCAGTGGATTGGATGCAACTCGCGTTGCAAGGGGGATTCATTTCCGGGTATCATGCGGTAACTGATCTTCAGAATCCTACGTTATTGCCAATAGAAGGCGAGGAGGGGGGAGTCCTTTTAGGTGCGAATGCTACCGCAGACTTTTTACTCTCAGAACACTGGAAGATACGCTTGAGCTATAATCCATTAGTCACTGGCCTAGGTTTAGCGTATGACTTAACAAACGACAAATAGTTGTGAAAATAACCTTAGAACGCTTCGATGAAAAATTTGGCTTTAAGGCCCATGCAGGTAAGCACAAAATGATTCTCGATACCGCCACCGAGATTGGCGGAAATGATCAGGGGTTTCGTCCTATGGAGTTAATGCTTATTTCATTAGCCGGCTGTAGTGCCATAGATATAGTCTATATTCTAAATAAAGGCAAGCATGTTATTCACAGCTATACTGCTGAGGTTGAAGCCGAACGTCGCGTTGAATTGCCTCGAATTTTCTCATCAATTAACATGGTTATTACCGTTGATACTGATGCGCCAGATGCTGTTTTGGAGCGTGCTGCCACGCTGACCAAAGAAAAGTATTGTAGCGCGTTCGCCGTACTCGAGGCTTCTTCACCGGTGACGTTAAAACTGGTTAGAGCCTCGCGTTAATACTTAATAGAGCCATTCGAGGAGCAAAGGTTCTATAACCCGCAGGTCGAGCAGCAACTACATGTCTTGTGTTGGTTGCGTTTTGGAGCGACAATTTCAATGTTATATTCTCCGTAAGTGCATAACGCACAGCCTCATTAATAACCAAAGATTTGGGTAAGTCGTAGTCATCCATTTCGGCAGCGGATTTTCGGGGGCTGAGGTATTGCAATTGACTGCTAATAGTCCATCTTTTTTTCTCCCATTTATGCTGAAATGCGCATTGTAACTTCGGTATGTAAGGCATCAAATCTCCAGCAGATACTTCGCCCCAACCGTCAAATTCACTGGAAAATGATTCTATGAAATATGCCTGAGTTGCGGTTATCGTAGCACGAATTTCTTGATGCTTAAACGATTTACCTAGCTGTCCTTCGAGACCGTAAACTTCCGCAGCCCCACCATTAAACATTTCGCCCGATCCACTGCCGCCAGCGCTCGCTGCATCAGAACCCAGTAAACGGTCGTATATGCTATGAAAAAGGGTGAGGTTAATGGGCAGCTTCAAATGTTGTATACCCGCCTCACTGCTTAAACTGAGTTCTGGCAGAACGCCCTCTTTTGAACCCGCAGGGGTAAAACCTCTATGTACTCCTGCGAAGCTGTGCCACTTCCTGGTAGAATAATTTAAACTGAAACCAGGCAAAAAGACAAGGCTACTGTTGGTACGCACTTTTATATTTTCACCGCTTCGGGAGGCGTCGTTAGCACCGTAGTCCATTCTAAAGGCTTGAATGTTTTCAGTTCTATATCCGGCTTGGATATTTAATTTTTTATAGGAAAGAGTACTTCTGTGGTAGCCGCTTTGAGCAGTAATGTAGTCTATTTTATTCCCTGCTGCACCTGCGATTCCTGCTTGTGTCAAACTAAAGATATTAGGGCCAATAAAGTAACGATCAGAATGTTGGAAACGATCTGCATGATCGTAGTGGAAGCGCAAACCGGCTTCGTGCTTCAGAAGAATGTTCTGGAATCTTTGGGTGAATTGAGCACGGAATTGCAGCCCTTGACTGAGGTAATATCTATTATTTGCTTTGAGTTCTGCAAAGGCCGTATCTGAATTTTCGCCTTTCATAGCTTTAAATTCATTAGGATAGTCTACGTGGTCGTTTAATATCTCAGCAATGGATACGCCGCCGTTTCCTGCGTCTATTTTATTTAATTTATACCAATTGCGATGAACGTATTGTCGATAAACATCTGCACGTATGAAACCCTGCTTGAGATTAATAGTGTAGCCGAGTCGTGTCATTACACGGTCCATGGTCATTTTATCGTTACTGGATGAGAAATAGCGTTCATTAGGCGCACTTAAGGCTGTTGAAAGGGTGGTCCCGAGATAGGTTTGTTCAGACCGTTCAGAACTTCCTGCAACCAGCACTTCTAGGTGATGCATATCCTTGTTGTCGAGGTGATGAATTAGTTTTAAATACCCGTCATTAAGGTTGAATCCACCACCCCGCTTGTCTTGAATAGTATGAAAACCGCTAGCTTCATGATGGAAAACACCAAAAAGTAGCTGCGTGCGATTGGTGGGAAGTACTTCCCCAGAAATACCACCTTTGATTTGATCAAAAGCACCTCTTGCTAACGTGAATTTGATATCTGATTTTTCGTCGCCAACAGGGGTGATGAAATTCAATGCCCCACCTGTACTTTGCGGCCCAGTTACAATCTGAGCAGCACCTTTTAAAACTTCAATATGTGAGTATTTCCAAATAACTGGTGTATAGTAGGCATCTGGTGCACTGTAGGCGGCAGGAGCTGTTAGAATCCCGTCTTCCATTAGCGTAATCCTTGACGAACGAAGTGTTCCAGTACCGCGAATCCCGATATTCATTCGAAGCCCCCAACCGTCTTCCTGTTGCCCATATATACCGGGTTCATTTTGAAGAATCGTATTCGCATCGGATTGGTCGAAAGCTAGAATTTCTTTTTGATTCAGTAGTATGCCGGCGCCACTTATGTGATCTTTTTCTGTTTTAGATTGAGCCGTAATAGTAATGCTTTCGAGTTCTATAGGGATGGGTAATATGGAATCTGTTGGGGTTAAAAGAATTGTAAAAAGTAAGGAGTTTAGCATGGTTCGCTATTTAGAATGAGTATAAATAAGAGCACAAACATATTGTTTAGAATGATTCTAAACAAGAGGCAATAAGATTATTTTTTTTAAGTTTTGAAATTCCAATTGCGCTCGCGAAATAGTTCATTCTATATCACTTTAGAATTTGTAATTTTCACAATATGTTGAAGACTAGGCTTATTCTTGTTTTACTCCTGCTGTTTCTTGCTGCTGAGGGACAAAACTGTTCGGTAAGTGCAAATGCAGATACATTGACAGCCTGTATTGGTGATACGATATTCTTATCGGCAAACGGCTCGAATACCTATGAATGGTCACACGATGCTACTTTAAGCTGTGATACTTGTGCTTCACCTTACGTTATACTCTCCGATACGTCTTCCTATGTTTTAGTTAAAGGCATAAGCCAGGTTTCCCAAATGGCAACGAATGGAAACTTCTCTAATGGCAATAGCGGTTTTCTTACGAATTACACCTACAATGCGACATCGATATGGAACGAAGGCACCTATGCTGTAGGGCCTAATCCTAACGCTGTACATCCCAACTTTGGCAGTTGGGGCGACCATACTACTGGTACTGGTAACTACATGCTTGTCAATGGCTCTACCGGTGGTAATAAAATTTTATGGCGGCAGAATGTAAGCTTTCCCCCTGGGGTTCAGGTAACAGTAAAATGGTGGATGTTAACTTTTGTAACGCCTGCGGGATCATTGCAACTCAAGCTTGCTGGAACGAATATTGGAAATGCAGCGAGCACCCCTAACTCCTCAGGAGTCTGGTCACAAACCTCTAGAACGTTTACAGTTCCTGCTTCTGGTAGTGCCATTCTAAACCTAGTAACGACTAGTGCTGTATTGTCTGGGAATGATTTCGGTATTGATGATATCAGTTTCCAATATACCTGCGAATCCTATGATACAGTGTGGGTTGCACCAAAAAGTGATGCGCAGATTCTATTGGATACGTCATCACTATTTGCTTGTGATAGTCTATGTTTCACGATGAATAATACTATGGATTCGTCTGGACTATTAAATTACCAATGGGTGCTTAGTAACGGAATCGTGGATACTGCTAAAACATTTTCGCATTGCTTGAGCGATTCAGGCGACTACTCCGGATATCTTTTAACCTCTTCAAACGAAGGGTGTACAGATAGCGTGGCATTACCAGTAATGCGTGTTGGATATTCGAGAAAGCTTGATAGCTTGGTGATTAGCAACGATGGAAAGTATTTTACAAATGGCATTTTAGTATTAGATCCTAACGAAGTTATTGGATTGGGTGCGCATTTTGAATCGTATGCAGGTTCTCGAGGTTTGGATAGTTTATACATTTCTCATGGCTCTGGAAACCTGAATGAGCCTGGTATACTGCCTTCCCAGATGGCGCACGGTTGGAACCCCGTTTCGCTTTCCCCAGAGCCTCAGACGGTCTGTGTCTACCTATACACGGCGGATGGTTGTGTGGATTCACTTTGTAGGCAGATCGCATTTTACCCTACCATAACAGTGCCCAATTTTTTTACACCTAACGGGGATATGATAAACGATGTACTCGAGATACAGTCGACTAATACAGATCGATTGCTGCAAAGAATATATAACCGTTGGGGTCAATTGGTCTTTGAAACGGAACAGCCGGATCTCTTTTGGGATGGAAAAATTAACGGCAAACCTGCTGCCGCTGGTGTGTATTTCTTGGAGGTCGAAGCATCAAACCTTTACACTAGCGGCCGACCTATAATGCAACGAAAGGCCATACATTTGATAAGGTAAAGTCATGAGATCTAAACTCCTAAACAGCATCACCTCCGCAATAATCGTTCTTGCCTTACTTTCCTTTTATGGTTGGAGCGTCCGAAAGCACGGAATCCCGGGTAAATCCCAGGGATTATGGGGAAAGTTTTTAGTCACGCTTACTTCATTCCCAGACTTGGTCACCCAGGCCGCGGAGGAAGTGGAAAAGTTACCAGGAACCTTCGTGCCTACGCACCCTGCATTTGAGCCAGTAAATCGATTAGATTACGATATCAATGTATTGGTTAGCTATTCGAACGGGGACGGCAATAGAGCAATAGAGATTCGTAATTTAAAGACACAGGACGTTAAAAAGTCCTGGGAAGTCAAAGGTGGCTTAAAGCCGCACCATCGAGTCATGCATCCACTTTTGCTCTCAAATGACCGCATTGCTTACGCTACAAATGGGTATGACGGTATTTATTGCATGAATGCTGTGGGTGAGCAACTTTGGCATCAAAAGGAAATTGGACACCATCATTCCATGAATGCGGGTATTGGCGAAACTATGTGGGTTTGTGCTTATGATCTATCTGAATTTTCGCATCCATCAAATGGCGTGGTGTATGAAATGGGAGGCGTGAAATACCACTTTTTAGACAACTATATCGCTCAGTTAGATACAGAAACAGGCGCGTTACTTTTTAAGCGCTCGATGGCCGAATTATTGCTCGATCATGGATTAGAACACCTGATCATTAAGAGTGTAGTTATTGATGATCCTATTCATTTGAATGATGTAGAGCCGGTTTTAGAATCGAGTGAATACATGCTTGCAGGGGATGTCTTTTTAAGTTTTAGAACTTCTTCCGTTATTCTGCACTACCGGCCATCAAACGATAGTATTGTTCGCGTGATAGAAGGTCCTTTTATTAGTCAGCACGATGTGGATATTATCGACGGACAAACCATCGCATTTTTTAATAATAATGCACCAACTAAGAGATTTAAAGAAGATGGAGGACGAAGAAAGGAGTCTGATCTTCTAAAGTACCCGGCGTATTCTTCGCATATCAAATATTACGACTTTGTCTCTCAGACTTTCAGCGCGCCAAACAAAGAGGTCTATTCGCAACATGGCGTGTATTCATTTACGGAAGGTTTGTTTGAGTTATTACCCAATGGTGATGTACTCATTGAAGAACAAAACCCTAGTCTGCTGTGGGTGTTTAGACAAGATAGTTTGTTGTTTAAGGGAATATTGCCCTCGCAGCACGAAGACTACCATCATTTATTGAATTGGACAAGGGTAGTGGACTAAAAAGAAAACCCCTCTAGATCCATATCTAGAGGGGTTGATTATCTTTTCTAGGAGTTTACAGTGTAATACTGTAGTAACCTTCCTTTTGCTTTGCAGGTTGTAGTTTTTGATTTATACGATACTTCCGTTTGCTCTACCTCTAGAAAGCGCTCCAGGTAGTTTCTAACCGAACACGGTGAGCTGAGTAAAATTAAGGCGAGTATAAGAGCAGTGCCCAATAATCTCAAAAAAGGTATCGTACGCAAGCGTTTCATATGAGCTCCAAGTTACTTAATGAAATAGTCTATCGTTGTGCCGAACTATTATGGTACTCTTCCACTAAATTCATCACGCTCCGAACCATATCTTTCAATTCTAGAAGAATATTAAAATAGAGCGTAGTGTTTTTCGGGCTAATTTCGGCGCGTCGGGTATGATCAATCTGAGCATCGATTTTCGAAGAAAGAAGTGCTAACAATTCATCTTTGCGATCAAGACTCATCTTTAGATCGCCAAACTCCTTAGTATTAAATGCACTTTCGACCCCAACAAGCAGTGTGCTTATTTCTTTTTGTACTTCAGATAAGTCTAAAACCTGACTTTTACTTAATGCTTTGTGGTAGTTGTCTACATGCTTAAAGCTCTTCTTTGAGATGTAATCAAGCGATTGTACGATATCTGTAAGATTAGCTAGAATGAATATGTAGAAATTACTACCGCGTACACTGGTTTCATCTAAACTCTTTATGAGGTAGAATAGGTTATTTCTTAGCGACTCTACCTCTTCTTCGAATTTCAATACGCGTTTACGAAATTTTTTCAGTTCACTTGCATCGTTATTGGTTAATGCTTCTATGGTACCTCCTAGGATTCTGTAGGCACGGTACATAGACTTTGCAATGTTTTCAGCACTTTCATCAATAATACCCTGTACAGTTTTACTTTCGGCTTTTTTTAATTCCTGAGCGCCTTGGTCCAATTCTGATTTACTTTGATGCTTCAAATAGTTACGAATAAGTAAACCAGCAGTAATAATCAGCAGAACCGCAATGGAAGATCCTTTGCCCAGATGAATGAGGAAGGTAAGTGTACCGGCTATAACAAAGGCAAATAACGCAGTAAGGAACCAGCCACCGATGACATTTAGCACCCCAGCAACACGATATACGGCACTTTCTCTACCCCAAGCACGGTCCGCAAGCGACGTACCCATTGCAACCATGAAAGTTACATAAGTGGTACTCAGAGGAAGCTTCATGCTCGTTGCTATTGAAATTAGTATTCCGGCAACGGCTAAGTTGATTGAGGCTCTAATTAAATCGAACGCGGGCAAATCCTTCGCATGTGCATCTCCAACATCGTTGAGTGGTGTCTGGAAACTGGCGGAAATTTTTGCTTGAACATTCTCTGGAATGGCCGCACCCAAGACTGAAACAAGCTGGGTCGAGCCTTTTACAATAGTCTTCGAGAGGAAATTGGGCTGAAAACGTTCGACAGTTTCTCCTTGTCGGGAGAGATTAATGGCGGTGTCTACTACACTTCTTGCTTTCTTAGAGAGCCATAATGTCGCCATCATGATTCCGCCGGCGAGAAACAGCAGTAGTGGTTCGGCAGGTACTTTTTCACTAAGAATACCCATTGAAAATTCGCTCGCAGGAGTACCGGAAATACTCCAAGCTTCATAGCTGTGGTAGGCAGCCATAGGAACCCCAATAAAGTTTACTAAATCATTTCCTGCGAAAGCAAGCGCAAGGCCAAAGGTCCCAACGCCAATAACTAGAACTAAAACATTGAGATTAAATAATTTACTAAACACATACGATAGGAGTGTCCAAAAAGCAAACAATCCTAACACTAGAAAAAATTGATAGTTTTCTATTATGTTTTGAATGTCGCCATAAAAAGGGGTGCCCTTGAGTCCTTTAAAAAAGATAAAATATCCTATTGCAGTAAGACATATTCCCGCAAATATGGCCCCAAAGCTTTTCAGTTTTCGCTCGTACTGGAAAGTAAAAATGAGTCGCGAAAACCATTGCACAATAATTCCGATACTAAATGCAATAATAACCGATAGGAGTATCCCGAAAATAATCTGTTTAGCCTTATCCGTGTTTATGTATGCGCTCAAATCCGCAAAAGTTTGCTCATCTGAAATACCAATCTTTATGAGTGCCATAACGACGGCAGCACCTAAAAGGTTAAACACGATACTTACTGTCGTGGAGGTTGGCATTCCTAATGTGTTGAAGAAATCTAGCAATAGAATATCGCCGATCATTACAGCGAAAAAGATGAACATTATTTCATCAAAGTAGAATTCGCTAGGGACGAAAATTCCTTTTCGAGCTACTTCCATCATGCCACTAGAGAAGACTGCTCCAATGAAAATACCGGCACTCGCAATAATCATTATGTTTCTGAAAGAGATGGCTTTAGAACCGATAGCCGAATTCAAGAAGTTAACAGCATCGTTACTTACCCCGACTATTAAATCTACTACAGCGAGCACTGCCAGTGCTACGATAATCATTAAAAACATATTCTCCATGGAGCGAAATTGTCGTACGAAAGTAAGTTAGTAATGTTATCAGAACATTAAAAAAGGAGCTTTTATTCGATTGCTTTCAGCAAAGCGGTGGCTCCGCCAACTACAGGCAAAACCAGTTGAGTAGCTTTGAGGTCTACTGTCAAGACTGTGCCCGGTTTTGGATGTAGGGTGAATTCTTGGTCGCTTGAGAAAATCATTAGGCCTAATCTTTGGCCGGCTCGAATGATTTGGTCGTCCGGTTGCAAGTCGAAACGAAGGTTGTAAAATGTACCAGGCTCTAATGGTGTACTTTCTGTTAGCGATGAGGAATTCTGAGGATCCGCCCAGCCTCGGGTAATAATATTTTTATAAATCTCGGCCTTCTCGGCATCTTCCCATGGTAATGAAACTAACCAGACAGAAAGATTCGCTGCTGGTTTTGAGCTCGCTAATCGGATGTTAAATTCAGCTATTCCAGAAAGGTGTAAATCTGTCTTAAGGGTTGGGGAGGTATATAAAAGACGATGATTGGAGCTTTTAATTCCTGCAAGATACTCACCTGTGTAATTCGCGTTATCAATAAGTGATTCTTTCTTCTTACTGCTTTTATTTGTGCTTAGAGTTCCTGCATCGTTGCCGCCTTTCTTGAGATAAAGTACCACTGGTTCTGCTGCTGGATTAGGAAAGTCAGCATATGCGGTTGGTTCTGAACGGGATTTGCCCTCTCTAACTATCCAGGCTTTTGGATCATTTTCAACACCGTTGTCTATTTCAAATAAATACTTTGTGAACCATCTATTCATCATTTCACCTGGAGGTGGTCCACCATGTCCACCCTGATGGTAATAAATTTGTGATGGTATACCCATTTCTCTTGCCTTTTTATAAATCCGATAACTGTGCTCTGGCATCACATTCCAATCGTTAAAGCCATGCGACATGAGTATTGCAGCTTTCATAGGCGCCATTTGATTTAAATAATCTCGACTCGCCCAAAATTCATTATAGTCTCCAGTGGCACGATCCATATTAGCTCTCATCAAATCATCTCTTACCGTTTTATTGCTAAATGCACGCTTTTCAGGATCGCCGCTGTGAATGAATTCATAGAGCACATCAATATCTTCACCCAAATAACCTCCGGGGCTTCTGACTAACCCATTAGATCGGTAATAGTGGTAATAGGACGTATTGGGGGCAACAGGAATAATCGCCTTTAATCCTTCAACTCCAGTCGTTGCTGCAGCAAGGGGTAGTGTGCCATTGTATGAAGTTCCAGTCATACCTACGTTTCCAGTACTCCAAAACGCAAATACTTTTTCCTTACCCTCACGTGAAGTATAGCCGTTGTCTTTTCCCGTTAGCCATTCGATAACGGATTTAGGCGCTAGTGATTCATTTGCGCCACCAACAGTAGGGGACCCATCTGAAAGACCTGTGCCAGGAGAGCAGGAATGAACAACAATATAGCCTCTCGGCACCCAGGTTTTTACTTGGGAATTTGAAATAATAGGACGTTGGCCTCTGCGAACTACCTCGACATGCTTCGGCGGTGCCGGTACTTCTCCAATCTCATGTTCTACGTTCCAAAATAGATCTCTATCATTACCGGCTGTTCCGGCATAATAAGGGCTTGATTCGTATATTATTGGCAGTTGCAGGCCATCATTCGTTGCAATTGGACGGGTGACATCCACGTGCATTCGATCTAACCTTCCGTCGCCGTCAGTATCAAAATCTGTTTCTACCCACAAGTCTTCTCGAATCCAATTTTCCGATGATGCAAATGCAGGTACAATCTGCGCTTCACCGTTTTCAAAATAAGGTCGATTTTGAGCTACTATAAATGAGGCACTGCTCAATGCTACGCTTAGTAAAAAATACTTCATTCAACTTTGTTCTCTAGTAAGTAGCTGAAGTTATGCAATATCAATGCATCTATCTAAACCAACCGCTTTTCTTTTCGATGAATCCTTCCGCCGCGAGGCGACCACTTTCCATTGCTGCATTTAATGAGCCGTTGAATAACGTGTCACCCGCATGGAAGATATTATCGGTGACTAGACTCGCGCTGGGTTCGCTGGTGTATTTTAGATTTGTGAGCTGAGGGAGCGCCTGCGATATGGTGAAATTTGTGATGTGCTTTAGCGTGCCCGTTGTACAATACGTTTGAACCTCATTGGCGATTATTGTGGTGATTTCTTCCTCACTAATACCTTGATGTTTAAGTGTCGTCACAGATAAGATGGTTCTTCCCTTCTTGTCCTGATATGCGTAAAGATTATTGCTCATTTTCCCTTCATCGGCAATGAGTGCGATGGTTTCTGGGGGTATAGATGTGTTATCTAGCTCGAAATACAGGCACATGCACGATTTCCATTTCGTTTCAGTATCAGTTAGATTAGGAATGAGTGCAGCTGCGTTCGCTGTTACAATAGTGCCTTGGTGCGGTATTAATTCTCCATTTTCAAGGGTAATAACCGTGCTGTTTAGTGATTGTACTTCGCAATTAAATCTAAAAGTGGTATTGATTAATTTCGCTTTAAGCTGTTTACTGATTGCACCTATCCCGTCTTGAGGAATCATAGCGTGGCCTTCACCAAACATTTTATAAACGAATTCAAACATTCGACTGGAGGTTTGAAGTTCCGTTTCAAGAAAAATGCCACTAAAGAATGGCTTGAAAAATCGCGTAATTATAGTTTCTGAAAATCCCAGCGTTCTCAAATATTCTAGCGCAGTTACTTCAGGTGAAGAGAAGATTTCATCTAAACTCTTTTTCTTTAAATCAAAGTTGAGCTTAACTACCTTCAGTTTATCTCTTAAAGAGCCGATTCCTGAAAAAATGGTAGGTAAAAGTACTTTCCAATTCCGCAATGGATCACCAATAACGAAACGCTTACCATCCACTAAAATTTGAGCGCCTGGCTCAAGCTTCCTCAGGCGAAGTGCCTCTAAATCTAAATATTTCTGGGCAAGCGGATAGGCGCTTAATAGCACTTGAAATCCAAGATCAAGCTGATAATCTTCCACTTTGATAGTTTGAATTCTTCCACCGCAGGTACCCAGCTTTTCAAGAATTACCGGGTGATACCCCGCTTGCTCTAATTCATATGCTGCTATGAGACCGCTTACTCCTGCTCCGATAATGTGGACGCTTGCCTTCTGTTCCATGCGTGTTTTGGTGTTTACACAAAGAAAACGAAGGATTGGAAAATTAGTTCGTCAATTTTTTATAATCAAGCCGCGTTTATCAAAACAGAAGATTGTTAGCTTAAGGAAAGCATAACGTGCATTATGTGTTAAGCTCATACTTACGCGTTTATATTTACCCTCTTCTTAAAGCACACACATTAATAAATGCCTAATAAGACAATGTCAAATACTAAAAAACTAGGGTTCTTAGATAGCTACCTAACATTATGGATATTTTTGGCCATGGCAGTAGGAGTAGGAGCCGGGTACTTCATTCCCTCAACTGCAGCCTTTATAAATAATTTAAGCTCCGGT
>Ga0206126_10005212_pt1 | contig 12039 bp, 15 predicted proteins | sample Helgoland_Spring_5_FD_148621 | JGI IMG/M metagenome (GOLD analysis project Ga0206126, IMG submission 148621) | Pelagic subsurface seawater microbial communities from Kabeltonne, Helgoland, North Sea - Helgoland_Spring_Bloom_20160412_1 | ecosystem: Environmental > Aquatic > Marine > Epipelagic ...
GATATGGCAACGGGGTTATTCTTTAATGCAGTTGCCATACCCGTTGTTACTGGGTTCTCTGCATCTGTATTAATAGTAGCGATGTTTGTGTAGTCTGTCAAGTGTCTATTCCTTACATAAGTTTATAAGCAGGGTCACCATTGGCGAATAACCCAGTATCCGGCGCTATCCAACACCCTGTGGACCTCTGGGAGTCTGTAGCACTCCCATACACAGGGTAGCCATCTGGTGTAATATAGCCGTAGTTTCCTGAGAAGTCGTAATCCTGAGCTTCAATCCTCACCTCATGCCCTGGAATAGTCTCTGTAATACCTATGACTTGCATAAGGGTAGGGACGCTAGCTCCTGTGGCATCTGTAACTACCCTAGAGGTAACTTCTAGGATATCTGTTAGTTGTATATCAGAGACTAAACCCGTGGATTCTGTGAGCCAGACCCTTTTGTTAATAGATTGGTTCAAATCTAAGGTCATGGTGTACTTCTTAGGGGCTGTGTTAAACCTAAATAATAGCCTCTTACTGAAGATATCTACGGATAAGGAATCCCCTTGGTTAAGCCACCTACAAAATACCTCCCGTTTCTTTGAGTCATTGTAGTAATCTTCCGTCTCCGCATCAGTATCTACGGTAACCAACAACCTGTCGTAACCAGATTTCTTAGTGATAGATTCTAGTACACTCGTCTGGACACTGTAGTAATGTATCTGAGTCCTGCGGTCCTCATCATTATCTGTTTGAACCATAGACTTGAGGTTATTCGTGTCATCCAGAGTATATACAGGGTCTTTAAAGGGTGGCCTGTTGGACTTAAGCTTCACTAGTTGGTCTTGAGAATCCCACCATATAGAAACCCCTAGTACAGATAGGTTACCCACTAAGTCTACAACAGGGGTTGGCTCTGGTATAACTGTGTCAATACTGGTAGATTTTAACCATGTATCAACCTCGTTCTCCCAAGTAGCCGTATCCAGGAATGAGCTACTAATAGTTGTGTAGTTACCTAAGAGGTCTTCTAAGACTGTATCTATGGAAAGACCTTCGTAAACTATGACCTCTTGGAACTTATCATCCTTAGAAGCCTCGGAAGCAGAGGTTCCCTTTTGTGCTCTCACTATGGTAAACACATCACCACTACGAGTGAAGGACACTATCTCATCACCTATTCTCCCGTAGTACTTGCCATCTGAGGTCAAAGGGTTGGCGGTAGTGGTGTTTGTGTAGTTGTCGTTACCAACCCCCGTAGGCTTAAGGGTAAAAGTAGTGGCTACGTTGGTGAGGTCTCCCGAGAGATGTCCCTTACCAGCCACGGGAGCTAGGGCTTTATCCTTCTCAGCTAAGGTAAGTATGTCTTTACCCTTGATAGTAACATCACCGGAGGCATTGGGCCCCACAATGTCTGTCACAATGTAAGATCTCTCGGTTTGCTCTAGTATAGTCCCATCACTTTGGAGATAACCGTCAATGATTCTAAGGCCTCTACCAGAGTAATTTGGGAATCTAGCTTTAGTCTTACTGAAGAATGTACCTTGGTCAACTGGGTTGTAACCCACAGCAGAATGTTGTGCTGCCCCAGAGACCCTCTCTGATGCGTATTTGTCTACATAGGTATCATTGTAGACAAAGTCCTTTAGATCAACACTCACGGTGCCTCTCTTGCCCAAGAGGCCCATCTTAGGGGTTGATCCTGCTAGGTTAACTGTAGAGGAGTACGTAGACACAGAGGTTAACACTGGATAGTACAGGCCTTGGTCAACTGGGATGTTGCTCACTGGGTTTGTAAACTTAAGTGTTAGCGTGGTTTTGTCAAATAGTGTTTTAACAGGGCATGTGTGATAAGTATTGAAACACTTGTTGGGAACACTGGAACTCAAGGCAGCAGTACACACCCCTACGCCAAACTCTAGGGAACAGTGGTCCATGTCTAGTTCTACTATTTGTACTGGGTTAGTATAATCGGGCATTGGTATCCTTAGTTTACAAAGGTTTCTACATCTAGACTAATCGTGAGGTAAGTACCGTCGTCTTGGAATGTGGGCCTTAGCTCTGCCCCTTGTTTTCTCCAACAGTACCCCAAGTCCTTATCAAACACTGAAGGATATGCGGCGAATACGAAGGGTTTCCCATTATCATAGTGGGTTTTAAATAGTTGTACATCAGTGGATACTAGTGTGGAGTGTTCAAAGGGGACCAGATTAATGTTACCCTCACCCCCACGTCTGACTACACGATTACCTAGGAATTGTCCTGTCATGGACCTGGAATTCAGTAGCTCTACATTTTGGGATTGCCACAATGGTACGTAACTAGGGGAAACTCCATGGGGAAACGTGAGACGCTCACCCAGTTGTATTACCCCCACCGTAGGAATAGCTATCTGAAACCCAACCCTCCAGTACCTTTTTGTCTCACTCGTGAATAATATCAAGAGGGTGTCATCGGTAGTTGGGGCTACATCAATGGGGGTTAAAGTCTCATCACTCACGTTAGACCAACTCACACCATCCGAAGAGTATTGTAGGGTAACATGAGTGCCCACAGTTCCTAGGTTGTGAGCAGAGATAGCTAAACAGTCAACTGTAGTGGGACTACCCATATCTACGGTGATATGTGAAGTCACAGAGGTGGGTTGCCATGTGTCATACGTAGATCCCGTCTTAAGGTTATCCACATAGTACCCAGTAGCTGTAGTCGAGGCCGTGAGTGTTGACCCTGACATGTTATCCTTGAATAGGACCATGGGGAGGTCATCGTCTGCCACCTCTGTTCTCTCAATGAAGATACTCATGATCTTAAGATCCTACTGTGAAGATGTAACCACGGTTCTGGTTCTCATCGTAAATACTATCAAATATCTTAGCCAATTGCTCCCCAGAGAATAGGGCATCCTTGTCTAAACCCTCAACCATTACCCTTTGAGGTCCAGCGGACTCTTGTTGAGACACGGTAGGAGACCCTGGTTCAGCAGACCCACCGGAGCCACCCCCAGAAGCACCACTAGCACTTACATTCTTAATTGCATTGACAAACCCAAGGCCCTGGGCAATAACAGCAGCAGCCGTAGCAAAACCTAGGGAGCCTTTCTCGGCTAGTTCCTTAGAGGCACCTACAAAAGTATTAATTAAGGCCATACCAGAAGAGACTACTTTGGCCTGGGCTAACCTCTTTTTATCACCATTGGCAGCAGCTACTAGTATATCATTAATGCCACCTGCAACAGCGGAGAAGCTCTGTTGTCTCTCCCTCTCACGGATGTCTAGCATTTGTTGGCTGTAGTGTTCCCTAATGGCCATCTCAGCCTCAAGGTTACCCTTGACTAACTCAAGCTTCTCCTCTTGCCACTCCTTGAGTTTCATCCTCTCCTTTTCGAAGGGGTCATCCTCCAGTTCAAAGCTTAGGGCTCTTAGGGCTTTGTCTCTCTGCTCAGCTTCAGACCTAAGCTTACTCTGTGCTGCTTCAAGTCTCTTGCGAGTCTCTATTTGGCGTTCCAAAGTAGCTAACTGGTCAATCTTCCTCTGGGCTTCCTGGGCTAGCTCGCTATCTGGGGAAACCTCAGCTCTCTTGATCCTCTGCATAAGGTCGTGTTGTCTGCCAGCGATACGGGAGGAGATACCACTGGGGTCAGACAACCTAGCTTGAGCCTGTAGTAGTGCCTTGTCCAAACCTAAGCTATACTGGAGTAAAGACTTCATGGCTGCTTCAGCTTCCCGAAGACCTTTGTTAGTATCCTTGGTTACCTGCGTACCCACACGCTTTGCATCATTAAGAGCCTGTTGACCCTTGACCAGTTCACGGTGTTTACTAAGGAGTTCTTCTTGTACCTTTACGTCGGTTCCCGCCTTACGGAATTCCTCTGACCTCTTAAAGATCTCTGTCTTGAGTTTTAACTCTTGTTCATTGGCCTCTTGAAACTTCTTCTCGTGTCTTAGGCGGTCAATAGCGAGTTGTCGGAGCTTCTCGTTAGCTCCTATGATAGCCTTGTTATTCCTATCCTCTACCCTATGACTTGAGGTCTGTAGGTCTAGAAGATTACGAACTAACTTTTGTAAGGACTTGGTTTGGGCTAGTCTATCCTCTAGTATCTTATCCTGATGCTCTCTTAGGGATTTCTCACCAACAGGTAAGCCACTCGTAGGGTTACTAATGTTTACTTGGATATCTCGTTCTAAACCCCTTATAACACCCTCTAGGTAAGTAGCGGTAGACATAATCTCCTCTTTACTACCTAGCCTTACATTAAGAACCAAATCTCTTTTAGCTAAAGCACTCTCTAAATCAGCACTTATCTTGTCCAAGTTCCCAGAACCGGATTTACCTATCCCTGACCCTACAATCCCTTGACCGCTTTCCCCCATCCATTCCAAGTATCCAGCCTCCAGATTAGCCAACTCCTGGAGTTCAGATATCTTTTTGTCTAGACCTTTCGACATAGTCTCTTTAGTAGTAGCTAGACTCGACCTCAACTCCGCTGCAGCCAGGTCTAAAACGGCGGACTCCAATCCTCTGACAGCAGTGGCCGCAGAACCATAGTACGCCACATAGTCAAACTCGAATAGTCTTTCCGTAGCTGTTTGTAGATCCTTAGAAGAACCTGTTAGCTCCTCGTAGATTTTATCGAGTTTCTCTGCGTTTTGACCAGCTTCATACAGTATACGTGCAAAGGGTGTAAGCACTGCTAGGGCAGCACCTATGGCAGCACCCCAAGGTCCAAAGATACCAGCCATTTGGGAACCCTGTTGAGCAAAGGCTACGAAAGCACTGGTTCCACCTTGGACTTGAACGGCAAAATCCTGTACCTGATAACCTGCCTGTTGGGTTATCACCCCAAATCTGCTAGTCTTTTTACCCGCCGAAGCTTGTACTTGGCGAAGTTTTTCCATAGCGGCTTGCTCACGGATAAGAGCCTGAGTCAATTCATCCGTAGCCTTAGCAGACAACTTCTGATCTTTCGCAAGTTTAGCCGCGCCCTGGGCTAAGATAATATCCCTATCAGCGGTACCCTTAAGTGTCTTGTTGAGGGTATTCATCACACGAGTAAGCTTAGTAGCTTGACGTGAGGCCTTTAGGAGGTCCTTTTCACCCTCCAGGAGGATATCTACTACAACCTGTTCATCAGCCATTACTTGTTAATCTCTCTCATGTAAATGTTGTCGAGTCTCTTGATGGTTTGAACATCACGGGGGTTCAAGGGTATTTTCATAAGTTGGGAGTAGTCCAGTATGTCTGGGTATCTAACCCTCTTGGCTACCCCCATATCATAATCCCTGTCCTCACTGAGTTCTATAAAGGTAGACCAGATATTATGTAACAGGTAGGGAAAAGGTGGTCCCTCAAGTTCCCTCAGTTTTTTACCTGTTTGTTTCTGGACTTGTTCTAGGTGTTTTCTCTTGGTTATGCCCTTGTCATCTGGAATGTTCAGCCTTATAGCGTGAGTAGCGTAATCCTCCAGTTGAACTACTAGGCTTGAGTAAAAACCTGGGCATCAAGTACTCCCCGCTCTAGCTGAGTTCTTATCCAAGGAATATCCTCTAGTAATTCCCGTGCAACAGATTTGTCGTAGGGTTTCACAGAGCCATCCACAGGGATAGACCACTCACTAATAGTATTAATCAATAGGTCCAGACCAGCTTCATCTAGGTCTTTGGCGGTGAAATCACTAGCACCACTAGACGACCTAGACTCCTCTATACGCTTATCCGATACGCTCCAGAGGTACTCTTTGTATTCTTTAGAGTGTGGGGCATAAAAGGTAACACTCCAGGGTGAGTCGTCTTCATTGGTGAGGACACCCCCTTGGGTTGGGTGGGTTAGTTCCACAGTGAGAGTATCTGATTTTGGTTGGAAGTCTCTTACGTCTAATACTTTAGGCATTATCGGGTTCCTTATCTCGGGTTATAAACAAATGAAAGGCGAGAGCTGCACCCGACAACAACCCCCGCCAACTCCCTGAGGAGTAACTCTTAGCTTCTTGTGATCTTCATGTTAGTACCCGTGGTACTGTCATAGATACCTACAAAAGACATATTAACGAGGCGAGCCGTTGGCCCATCTACACCAGCATCAGCAGTGTTTATCTTTAGGTGTGGGAAGTCGAAGGTCATAGTGTTACCAGCGGGATCTCCTACAATGACCTGTAGAGCGCTAGAGGTCTCGTTGATAAACCTATTAATCAAGGTCTCATCCTCGAAGTGAGCCACAATAGTGCCCTCGACTTCCGCACGTCCATACTGTAGACTTGGGGTAGTCTGTGAGCCAACCACAAAGTTAGGTGCGAAAGTATTCGTTAAGGTAAAGTCTACACCCGTGATAACAGCCAAAGCAGAACCTAATGTACCTTGGTCCCCCAACTTAATATTACCTGTGTATGAATCGAAAGGCTCATATATAGAGGCTGCATCTTGGGTTTTCTCTGTAGCACTGATGGACATATCCTTACCAACCATACCGAAGGTCGTAGTGACCATTTGGTCAGGGGCAATAGACACACCCAAGGTAGACACCATACAACCTGGGAACAGCCGTGCTTGGTCAATGTCAGCAGCATAGTCTTCAATAGTAAAAGACTTTGGGGTAGTACCCACTGTCAAGACATCTGTTGACCATGTATTCAACATGGCGGACTCTAGTAGAGAGTCGTAATCCTCGTGTCGTAAGTCGGCTACAATATCACCACCTACTTGACGGTTACCATGGCGGGATACCCTAGGCATCCTGTCGGCTTGTAAGTCGGTACCTGCTAAGGTAGTCTTGGATAGGTTCAAAGAGTGTGTTGAGTGGGGTAAATTTTGGAAGTTACCAGCGGGGGTGACCCCATACGTGCTCTCTACAATGTAAGAGAGACTAGACCGTGAGCCTTGCGCGAAAGCCATTATTTATTCCTTTGTATAAGTGTTAGTAGTAGGAGTACCATTCGATATCTACTGGTGAGGTGTACCAAGAGCCATCCGTGTCCCCACCACGCCTCTCGGCAGACCTTATGGAGACATAACCAGTGACACCAACAAGGGGTAGGTCTGTGGTTGCCTCAAAGCCCTCCAAGAGTAAGTTAGCTACATCCTCAGCAGGACCAGCTCCCTCTCCATAAGGGGCATACACGAGGATGTTCAAAGACCCCCTATATAACTGCTTGGGGTTAATCCCCATGACAGCAGGTCTCCTGTAGAAGGGGTTGAAATAGGTGGTGATATAGGTGACCCCCGTAGTGGGAACATAATTAAAGTTATCGTAGGCTATTGGGGGTATCCCACTAATGATTGATACCTGAGTCTCTAGGGCTGCTCTAACCTCTTTGTATATAGAAGCCATTACCCACGTCTCCCTATGCCCGCCCTGCGGGCTCCAGAGAATATCCCAGCCGTATCTTTCACAAGTAAAGCGTGCGGAGCATCATTTCTTACGGTTATACTCTTTAGGGACACACCCTCGTCGGAAGCATGTGATTTAATCACGTTGATATCACCTAACAATTGTTGCTTCACCCTTTGCCGGACTGCGGTTACCTCCGAACCACTCAGACGACTATTCCTCCAGTCATCCGGTGAGCTAAAGGATCTACCCTTACGGTTACGGCTATTGGCTACAATGGAGAATGACCTGACGTAAGCCCCAGACCATACTGGAGATGAATCCACAGCATTAAAGGCAGCTTCTTTGGCCATAGTTGTCCCGAGTCTTGTGAAGGCGTTTTCTACCTTGTCGTTAAGATTCTTGTTGAAACTCTTGGAGTTAAATGTGGTTGTCTTACGTTTCCTACGTGCCAAAGCTATTCCCTCACAACACACAAGTACACAATGGCCACAGTTTTATCCCAAATGGTGCTTACACTAGTGATAATTACTGAGTCACCTTGTCCTGTGATCTCGTCACCCGCGAGGGGAGACACTGGTATTTCTGTAGCTGGGATAGCACAAGTTCTTGCTCCTGAAGATACGTTACCCCCAGACCCTTCCGTCCCTTGGCTTGAGTTGTACATGTACCCCTTGAAGGAGTAGTTCTTTGTAGTTGCTCCAGAAACGGTAGCTGTAGCTGGGTCATAAGTTCCCCCCGAGGATTGATGCACTAAAACTAAGGCCTGTCCATGGGAATTAACCATGGATACCATGCTCTGACCTAGGTCACTCACTATAATGTACCTTGTTTATGTCGAATTGGCCCTTAGTGAACGAGGGTTTTACCCTGTCAGTGTTCTCATCGTTGGTAGTCATATCTGAGATACTTAAGCCCCCAGCTTTAACACCAAGGGCACTACCAGACTTCATAAGGGCCTTCTGTTTTAAACGAGAGGCCAAGTCGTGATACTGTTTACTGAGGGTACTGTAATTAGATTTTATGGCTCCATCTAGTTCCGTATCTACCTTAATAGAGAATTTACTAGACAGCGCCGTAGCTACCTCAGAAGCAGCATAGTAGATATTATCATTGGATTCCGATAGGGAAAACAAGATTTCCTCGTCTTGGACCATCTGGTTACAGTCATCAGTGTCTCCTACAAGATACCTCACGGAGTTCTTACGACCAATACTGGTGGTCTTATTTAGGGTGTCATTGTCGTAAGACCAACTCATGATCTAGTTCTCCAAATGGCCGTGATTACGTCTCCAAGACCTCAAGATACCAATCTGTTTTGATGCCAAAGTAGATTTCTTGACCTTGTACTTGTTAAACTCATTCTCGGATTTAGTCTTAGACTTAACCTTGGAGTTAATTGTGGCTACTAAGCTGTGTAGCTCCTCAATGGCCATTCCTGTGAGGCCATCGCCAACCTCAGCTTTGACCTCAATGTCATCCCTGTGGATTAGATATCCTACGTTGTATAGCTGTTGTGCTTTTTCCTGGGAAATACCAGCTACTTCTTTCCACTTGTATTCTTCCTCAACTTCATAGTGTCTTCCCGAGGAAGTGAAGGGGATACGGACAAATACCGGCCTGTCAACCTGGAAACTAATTTTCTTGTTATTCATTACGGGTTCCTTAGTAGTTTAGGGGGTCCGAAGACCCCCCAGTTTTAATTTAGGCTACAACAGTTGTGAAGAATGCGCCAAGGGCAGAACCTACGATTTTCATGTCGTAAGCCAACTTAGCTTGGATGTACTCTGCGATTTGCTTACGACGAAGCTCACCGTCAGAGAAGCTTTCTACAGTAATACCTAAGCCACCAACACCAGGGAGTGAGTCCCAAGTAAAGGTCAAACCAGATGCAGGAACACGTAGCCCAGCACTAGAGGGTGTGTAGCACAGGAGTGCTGACTTACCACCGATAAACGCATTAGAGGCCGTTTGACCCTCCTTAGCGCTGTTGTGTACAGCATTCATGACATAGAAGTACTCTACGTCGAAGATCTCTGCTAGCTTAGCCTTAGTGACCATAGCAGGGTTGTTAACCGTGGAACCACCGTTCAGACGTGCGATGATGTCTGGGTTATTAATCAGCTCATCATAGACTTCCTTACCTACCACCAGTGTATTGGGTTTGAAACCACCAGAGGCCAACTGTACAGCAGTAGCAGCCTTAGTGATGTCTACGATAGGGGTAGAGTTTGTGTAGTCGTTCCATTGCCTGACTTGACCAGCAGAAGGGGAACCAGAGACACCAGTATAATCTGTGTCCCACACACCAGTACTTGTGAAGAACTGGGTGGCAAACTTCTGTTCACGGTCGATCAACATACGTTGGACTAGTGTTTCCGCACCCGATACGCGGGTTTGTAGCATCGTGTCCTCATTAGCCAAATCTTGTTCACTAAAGTCCATACCTAGGCCATAGACATCGGTGAAGTAACTACTGGTCGATAGCTTCATACCAATACGTTGAGCTTCAGTACGGGGAGCTAGGGTTTTTACATCCCCAGACCTAATTGCTGTAGCGGCATCATAGATATAAAATTTGTCAGACTGTTTAGGTACCGAGACATTGGGGAATACTTTATCTGCGATAAAGACATCCTGGGATTGCATATATGCAAGGGTTAAATTTGTAAGTGGTGCATCAATGTGAACATCACTTGGGGTAAGTAGGGCCATTCTAGTTTTCCTTAGTTATTTACTGTGGGGGCGACTAAGGCCCCCTTGTCACTCGGTTTAGGCTACGACGTTACCGCCTTGGATAAGTTCGATACGGAAGATATCATCTGCTACAGCAGATTCCATGGCATAACCCATGACGACATCCCCCGAGGCAGCGGTTAGTGCCTTACCACTAGCGTCTGTTTGTACAGCAGCACCCGCAGCGATTGTTCCACCAGATACCACCGTAACTTGACCAGAGACCACCACTGTGGCTGGTCGGTCTACCGCCGAAGGCTTATTCAGCAGTACTCCAAAACACTGTTCACCAGCAGAATCCGCTAGGTCAACCTTGCCGTCAGATTCCAGAGTCACAAAATAGAATTGTTTTGTAGAGAGATCCTCACCAGCTGGTACCGTACGAGTATCCCTTGAGTTCATTACAGCCATTGATTAGGCTCCTTTGTTTGATTGTTTGTTAATTAGGGCCATACCCTCTTTAGTCTTAGCTACAGCCGCATAAGCTGGGATGTATTCCAAGGAATCCTCCTTCATACGTTTAGTAACCAGAGCCTCCAGTTTTGAACTGTCATCGGACATATCAACATCCTTAGAGGACTTGCCAACCTCGGTCATAGCGGCATCAAAGGCAGCATCGGCAGCAAGCAGTGCTTCCATGACCTTCTCGTTACCAGAGAACTCTCTTAGCAAGTCCTTAGCCACATCTACTTGAAAGGATGGTAGTTTCTCACCAGCCATCTTGGTTAGGGCTACATCTGCTTTCTCAATTGCAACAGCCTTGAGGTCTTTATCAGCCTTCTCTAGGGCCACGACTACCTCGGCAGGCAGTACAGATTTAGCGATTTGAGTCCCCTCAACCTCGATATACTCCTCTACCACTCTTTTCGTGACCACCCCCTCATCGTCCAAAGAGTAGCCCATAGCCTCCAGAGATTTGGTTATGGACCCTAATTTGTCTGTAAGAGACTTCGTAAGATCCTCATCAGTTTTTTTAGTCATTGTTAATTCTTCCTCTTTGTTTTTCCCCCGTTTAAAGAGGGATACTTTAGCTTGAGAATTAGCTGGTGTGTCTACTAAGGACAACTCCGTTAGCTCTAAGCCGGTTAAATTGAATTGTGTCATACTTCTACCCTTGTACCCCTCCCACCAATGGAAAACGCAGTTAGTTTCCCAGACTTCACTAGTTCCCAGACCTCATCATCGTGGACCTTAAAACCCACGACCCACCCCTCTTGGTCAGAAGATAGGCCTAATGATTTCTTGATTTCACCTGTGACAGGCAGGCTGTGGACAATAGTACCAATAGGTTCTCCTGTGTGCATAGCCTTACCAATGCGTACGTCCTCCATAAACTTAGTAGTGGCGCTCACTAATTCTGTCTCAGAGATCACATCCCCTTGACTATCAACGAAGGTCTCGCCTTCCTTAGTAATAACAGAAGCCCACCCATATACCATACGAGCTTCCAAGTCTGTCTTCAGGATCACACCTGAACTTTTCTCGATGTTATCCATACATTTTCCTTAAGATAGTTCTGGCTTGACAATCACGGTCAAATCCTTATTGTTGGGGAAAGTCTCAATACTACCACTGGGGTAGGTGACCTCAAATTCTACATAGAAGGTACCAGGGGTATCTGTGTCACCTGTTAACCAGTGGTACCACACGATACCATTAGTGGGTTCAGTAATAACAGTGGGACCGTCTATCTTAACAGTACCGTCAGCAGCATTAATCATGTGGAACATAACAGTAGATCCCGTGAGGTCTACGGCTACACCCTCACCATCTTGTAGGGTAGCGTGTACTACTGGTGAAGTATCGTTTTGCTTCATTGTAAAGGGCACGGGGGTGTTTGTCCTTGTAAAACTACTTTGTTTATTAGCTTGGTGGTTATAGGGGCAACTCTTTGGTTATAAATAGTCATCTCTGGTATACCAACCTCCGGTGTGGTTGATGTCCCAATAACGGATAAACCGTAACCAGAGCCTACCACTAAAGAGGGTACACCAACCTCCGG
>Ga0206126_10005219_pt1 | contig 12030 bp, 7 predicted proteins | sample Helgoland_Spring_5_FD_148621 | JGI IMG/M metagenome (GOLD analysis project Ga0206126, IMG submission 148621) | Pelagic subsurface seawater microbial communities from Kabeltonne, Helgoland, North Sea - Helgoland_Spring_Bloom_20160412_1 | ecosystem: Environmental > Aquatic > Marine > Epipelagic ...
GGTAACATTCTTACTAAAGTTGAAGTATTAGAATCAGATAATACAATGGTATTCGGTTCTGGTTATAGCTATGCTGATATTACTATCACTGGTGGTGGCGGTACAAATGCAGCCGTAAGACCTATCTTTGGTCCAAAAGCTGGTATTGGAGCAGATCCAAGAGATGATTTAAGATCACGTGCATTAATGTTTAATGCCAAACCAGATGGTACTGAGAGTGGTGACTTTATTGTTGGTAACGACTTCCGTCAAATTGGTCTTATTAAGAATCCTAAGATGCATGCAGACTCAGACTTTACAGCAGAGACTGGTATTGCATTACCATATCTACTCTTTGATTTGTCTACTATTACTGCAGCCTTTACAGCAGACAATGTTATTATAGGTGGAACATCTGGAGCCAAAGCATATGTTGATAGCTTTGACTCAGATAAGATTTATTATCACCAGACAGAAGACACTGGCTTTTTAGCATTCCAAGAAAATGAACCTGTTACTGAACAAGGTAGTGGTGCTGGAGCAGGTACTCTAATATCTGCATCTTATGATACAGACACAAGAGCATTTACTTATTCTGATGTAGATCAAAACTCAGGTGATGTTCTCTTTATAGATAATAGAGCAGCAGTAACAAGATCAGCTAATGCAGCAGAAGACATTAAAATCGTAATTCAAATATAATCGGTAGAAAAAATGAGTACAGACCTAACAAAAAATACATTTAGTTCAACCTATAAAGATGATTTTCTCGATAGCGATAACTATCACAGAATACTTTTTAACTCAGGTCGTGCTCTACAAGCTCGCGAGCTTACACAATTACAGACTATTACCCAGTCTGAAATTTCTCGAATGGGTAGGCATATGTTCAGAGAGGGTGCTGCAGTTAATCCTGGTGGCACTACTATTGATACTGGATATGAATTTATTAAACTTGTAGGTAATCTACCAACTGGAAATATTATTGGTCTAAACTTATCATCAACCAGTAATAGTATTATTGTAGAAGTTCTTGAGGCTGTAGAAAGAGTATCAGCTTCCGAACCAGCTACAATTTATGTAAAATATGTAAGTACAACAGGTGGAACATCTGGTACTGCCCCAGTTCGTGTTACTGCAGGTGATACACTTACAGGTGGTGGAGAAACTCTTACTGTACAAACTACAAATACTGTTGCTAATCCAGCTACAGGTACAGGTACTCGAGTATCCATTCATGCAGGTGACTTCTTTGCTATAGATCGTTTTGTCTATGCAAGAGAACAGTCAATGATCTTATCTAAATACACATCTGATCCAGATGCTGTAATTGGATTTAAAGTAACTCAAGACATTGTTACTGTAGATGATACAACTGCACTATATGATAATACAGGTGCAACACCAAACATATCTTCACCTGGTGCTGACAGATATAGAATTAGACTTAATATAGCAAATAAAGCTGATCTTGCAGCAGATGATAACTTTGTATATGTTGCTAAAGTTGTTGACGGTATCATAGTAACACAAGTTGATGGCACTGACGATTATAATAAAATAGAAGACAGAATGGCTCTTAGAACAAGTGAAGAGTCAGGTAACTATATTGCTAAAAGGTTTGCTATTAGTTTTGATACTAATGATTCAGACGAAAGTGTATTAGACTTTGATATAACACCTGGTGTTGCATATGTAGATGGCTACAGAGCTGTTATTAATACTCCAGTAAAAATCGGAGTTGATAAACCTAGAACAACTCTTACAGAAAATAATGAAGTAACAGCAGCTGCGTATGGACAATATGTTATAGTATCTGCTAATAAAGGCTTGCCTAATATTGCATCATTCCAAGAAGTTACACTATTTCCAAATACTGCTGGTACTGGTACTGCTATCGGTACAGCACGTGTAAGAGCTGTAGAGCAAGATGGTTCGAACTATAGAGTATATCTGTTTGATGTACAAATTGCTTCTGGTAAAAATAAAAGAAATACAAAATCAATTGGTACTGGTTCTACAGACTATATGACACTAGTGCTTGAAAATAGTCTTGCAGCATTTAAAGATGAAGCATCAACAAGTCTATTATTTCCAGTACCTGGGGATAGACCAAAGTCTATTACAGATATTATTCTCACAGTACAAAGATATAGAACAGCAAGCGTAAGTAGTGGTACAGCTACTATCACAGTAACTAATGCAGGTGAAAATTTTGCTGACACTAGTGATTGGATTGCAGCACATGCTGACTCTGATATTGAGACAAACATACAGTTCTCTGGTTCTGGTTCTGCTGCAAGTAATATTAGCGCACAATCAGGTGAGACAATTGCAGACGGTACTTACGAGATCCTTACTTATGTAAATAAAGGCTCAGGGTCTGTTAGAACCAAAACACTTACAGAAGTAACAGAAACAATTACACCTGATGGTTCTGGTAATCTAAACTTTACAAAGGCTGATGTAAGTAGCATCACTAGAATTACTCTTGCTGACTCAGATGGTGTTGATTTAACAACGTCATATACACTAGATAATGGCCAACGTGACTTTGCATATCTAAACGGTAGAATGGTTAAGAAAGCTGGAGCTGCTACACCAGGTTCTGATGTATTTGTAAGATATAATCACTTTGTGCATGGTACATCTGGTGATTTCTTTGCGGTTAACTCTTATGCAGGTCAGGTTGACTATGAAAACATTCCGTCATATACACAAGCAAATGGCACTGAAGTATCTCTCAGAAATGTATTAGACTTCCGTTCAAGTGTTAATAGTGCAGGTAACTTTGGTTCAGGTGCTAGAATTAATGAGATGCCTAAGAACACAGGCCTAATTCAATTTGATGCAGAGTATTACCTTGGTAAAAAGGTTCGTGTGACAATTGATAAAAATAGTTTTATTGATACTATTAGTGGTGCACCTAGTATTAATCCTCAATTACCACCAGCTCCTAATAACTCTTTAGACTTATTCCATGTTGATATGAATCCTTTCACAGTTAGTGATACAGATATCGCTTCAACTACTATCAGAGCTAAAAACTTTACTATGAGAGACATTGGTAAACTAGAAGAAAGAATTGATAATGTTGAAGAGGCTACATCACTAAGCCTTCTTGAATTAGATACATCATCATTTAATGTTCTTGATGCTAATGGTAATAATAGAACACAGTCTGGTTTCTTTGTAGATAACTTTGCTGATCAAGCTAGGTCATATATATCTGCAGATTATAATGCAGCTATTGATCCAGAAGCTAGGATTATGCGACCATGGTTTGAAGAAAATAACCTTAGACTAATTTATGACTCTGATCAATCTAGTAACACAATTCTTAAAGGTGATAGTGTATACCTAAAACATGATAATATAAATTATGTTGATCAACCTCTCGCAACAGAAGCAATGAATATTAACCCATTTGCTGTTATTCTAAATGAAGGGTTTATTGATCTCTCACCATCATCAGATGAGTGGACTGCTGTTGATAGATTACCAGATCGTGTAGAAGACGGCGGAACAAGACTTGTTAATAATGGTGCATTACTATGGAATACATGGAGATGGAACTGGATAGGAAGAAATGATACATCAGGTAGAAATCTCACAGCCAGAGATACAGCACGAAGGAATATATTAGCAGTCAACAGAGTTGTTGCTTCAGAGACAGTCCGAGAGTTTGTTAATGATCGTATATTAGATGTTGCATTTATTCCGTTTATGCGATCTAAGAAAGTTTTCTTCCGTGCGCAAGGTCTTAAACCTAGCACTCAAGTATATGCTTTCTTTAATAACAAACCAGTTGCTGATTGGGTAAGATCAGAATCATTTACTAGATTTTCTACTACTACTGATGATTTTGGCAATCAACATAATAGGGCAACTGAACACCCTGAGGGTAAGTCACCACTTACAACTGGAGTTGATGGTTCTGTTACCGGTTCATTCTTTATACCTAACACTGATGCAATTAAATTTAGAACTGGTACTCGTGAGTTTAAATTACTTGATATTAGTGTACCTAATGATGAAAATGCAACATCAATTGCAAAAGAACCCTTTGCATCGACAGGTATATTAGAGACTAGACAATCAACATTTACAACTACTAGAGTGTTAACTATAGCAGCTCCACCACCACCTGTTCAACCACGTAGACGTAGACGACGTAGTTCACGAGACTTTGCTATTGAAAGAAATCCTCAGCTTGATCCAAGGAATCAACGCCGTAGAGATCCTTTGGCTCAGACATTCTTTATTGATGAAAATGATGGTGCATTTATAACTAGAGTTGGTGTTAAATTCCAAACTGCAGATACAACAGTTCCTGTAATGCTGCAAATTAGATCAACCGTAAATGGTGTTCCATCAGCAGATGAAGTTATACCTAATGGAGTTAAGGTTCTTTCACCTTCTGATGTAACCGTATCAGCTGACGCAAGTGCAGTAACTTACTTTGAGTTTGATGAGCCAGTTTACTTGAATGGTAACATGGAATATTCCATTGTTCTACTTGCTGATTCTATAGAGTATAATGTGTATGTAGCCAAAGCTGGCGATCTAATGCTTAACTCTACAGAACTAAGAGTTGCTAAACAACCTACACTAGGTTCGTTGTTTAAATCTCAGAATAGTAGAACATGGACACCAGATCAAGAAAGAGATTTAACATTTACTATTGATCGTGCTAACTTTACTGCAGAAAGTGGATATGTTACATTACAAAATGCACCAATCCCACCAATCTTATTGGCAAGTGATCCATTAGATTCTACAAATTCAAGTGCTACAGTCAAGGTTCTTGCATTTGGTCACGGGCTTGTAGTAGGTGACTCAGTAACAATAGCAAATGCTACAACATTCGGCGGAATATCTGCAAATAATATTAATGGTACAAGAGCAGTCACTAAAGTAGATGGCACAGGCTTTGAGTTTGTTGCAGGTAATTCAGATACTGCTAATCAAGCTGTAGCTGGTGGTGGTGATAATATTACTATCACAAGAAACATTATGATGGATACAGTAGTACCATATGTTGAAACACTTTCTCCAGCACAGACTTTAATTTCGCACTCAGCTAAGTTTACAACAGGTAAATCATTTGCTGGATCTGAAGTTGCATATTCTGTAGATGGTAGTTATCAAAGCATATCAAATAGAGATAATAACACATTTGCAAACCCTAGGTTAATTGCTTCAAGTGAGAATGAAACTGCCTCCTTATCAGGTAGTAAATCATTATCATATAAAATTGATGTATCTACATCCAGTGATATAGTAGCACCAGTAATTGATCTTCAACGTGCTTCTGTAACAGCCGTAAGAAATTTAGTTGATCAACAAGTTGCAAGTGGTACTGCTGGTAATATTCCACTAGAGTATGTTGCTGAAACAAATCCAACCGGTGGTTCACATCTATCTAAACATATTACACAACCTGTAGCTCTTGATGAATCCGCTGTTGGTTTAAAGATTATGATTGGCGCAAACAGACCATCTGCAGCAAGCTTTGATGTTTACTATAGAACAAATGCTTCAGATACAGCAGCCGAAGGTAACTTACTTGACTCAACTTGGGTACTAGCTACACTTGAAACTGAAATTCCTTCTGATCAAAATATTAATGTATTCAGAGAGTACAGATATTTGGTAGGTGGTGATGGCGGAACCATGGATGCTTTCTCACAATTCCAAGTTAAGATAGTATTAAAATCAACTAATACTTCGACTCCTCCAGTTATACAAGACCTAAGAATAATTGCTCTGAGTGTATAATGTTAAAGGTTGAAGGACATTCTAATTTAGCAAGGGACCCAAAATCGGGTGCCATAATTAATATAAATAGAAGTGAGATAGAAGCGGCACGTGAGAGAAAAAGATTACGAGCTGATAAAGCAGAAGAAGAAAAACAACTGAAGGCAGATGTAAGTTTATTAAAGAATGAAATGAGTGAAATTAAACATCTCCTTGGTAAACTTGTAGAGAAAATATAAATGGCCAGAACCACAGTCAATCTAACAGATACAGTAGCCGTCTTTAAAGATAAAGTAAACGAGATTTCCTACAAGGTAGGTGATCTTGATCTTATGTCTACATCAGGGACTGACAGTGATATAGTTCAGGCTATTAATTCACTAGACTCAGATATAGGTGTAAGGTCTAACCTTACCACAACAGCAGATCAGAATTTAACTGCAGCTATTAATGAGCATGATGCAGAACTAGGTGTCATTACAGCTGGTGCAATGGGAACTACAGCTTCTACAGTATCAACTGCTATAAAAGAAATAGATTCCGATAGAGATAGGTTAGTAACCTACACAGGATTACCTCTTGATCCAACAACTGCAGCACAAACTCTTGTTGGTGCCGTAAACGAAATGGATGCTGAACTAGGAACAATTAGTTCTGGAGCTATGGGTACTACAGCTAATAATGTTGGAGGAGCTATTGCAGAGTTAGAAGCAGAAATTGATGTACTTAATACTAAAGTAGAACCAACTCAAACACTCACTACAACAGCAACATCTCTATCTGATGCAATCAACGAACATGATGCTGAGATTGGTGCTGCTGCTTTAACAACTAGCGCAACTACACTTAGAGGCGCAATTAATGAACATGAAACACAAATCAATGGTTTTGTTAGTGACCTCAATAGTATTGATAGTGATTTAGATGCAAATGTTGTAGAAATCACTTCACGGTTAGATAGCGCGCAGTCAGTGGTAGGTCCTCTCGGCGATCTACTTACAGTAGCCAAAAATAGTATTGTTGGAGCTATTAACGAGGTTAAGATAGCAGGTATTGACTCTGATACCATTCTTGAGATATTCTCTGCATCAAATACTGGTACAGGATTTGGTTCTCTTTCATATGGCAACAATGGAATTTACACATATAGTAAAGTAACCAATGCTAATATTAGAAGTGCTATTTCTGAAGGCGAAGGTATTGATATTTCAAGTGGAGTAATTTCAGGCGAAAATGCTACAACTTCTAATAAGGGTATTGCATCATTTAATACAAATGACTTTACAGTAGTAAATGGTGCTGTTTCTCTACAAGATATAACATTAGAAGATGTTACAGGTCTTGCTACTAATACAATAGTAGGAAATGTACTACAGCAAGATTCAAGTGGTGCAATATACACGTTTCAAAGAACTGATACCAGCCCTAATGATAATAACTTAGTAGGACAGTTAAAGTTTCTTGCTGAAGGTTCCGATAATGGAGTTTATGAATATGCTGGTGTAACAGCTGATATATCTGAAAGTTCAACTAACCAACCTGTTAGAAAAGAGAATGTAGGTAGACTAGAATTCCATGTTAGGGGTATACCATCTCATGGAGCGCAGGATGCTACACCACAAACCTTCTTACTTGCTGACGGTCAACTACATACAAGACTGAGCTCAGCAGGCAGTGGAAACTACGGTTGTTATATAACCTTAGGTAGTGACTCAGCAGGTCAGAGCCGAAAAATTGCAGTTCGTTCTAGTACGTTAGACCTTACGCAAGCTGGTACTGTAGACTTTACTGGTGTTACTACAACAGGATTACCATCTGGGTATGTACATCCTAACCACTCTGGTGATGTAACCTCCACTGGTGATGGTGTCACAGTAATTTCAAATGATGCTGTTACATACGCTAAGATGCAAAATTTAGCTACAGCTAATAGAGTGTTAGGTGCAACAGCTGCAGGTGTTATTGGTGAAACTCAGGTAGTAAGAGCAATGATTGGCGCTGATGCCATTGACGGAACTAAGATTGCAAATGATGTTATTAACTCAGAGCATTATGTTGACGGATCAATCGATACTGCTCATATAGCAGATGATGCAGTAAGTAGAGCAAAGCTAAAAGATGAAGTTTCTTTAAGAATCCTTGACTCTACAGGTGGTGTATTAAAAACTCTTTACGGAGCTGGAAGTTAATTCGGAGTAGATTATGACAATTCGCGTTCCTTTAAAATATATTTCAACTTCTAATGGATTTGATTTACAACAATTTGATAGTTCAGATCATCAGCTCATTCACGATAGAGCTAAATGGTTGTACTCAAACAATAAATCAGTCACATTAAGTATTGTATCAGCAGATGGGAATTTAGGTACGATAAGAGAGTCAAGAATGATCACTGGGGGAGCTGCTGTTGATATTACCGATTTTGATACAGAAGCTGAAACAGCGGAACCATACGAATTAACTTCCAGCTATGAAAGAATAGAACAAACCATTGCTGATAGTGCCAGTGCTCCAGATGTTGCTGAGTCGGCAGATGACGTAGGGTTTCCACTTTATTATGATAGTAGCTCAGGTGATCTTATTGCAATGTCTAAGCAGGATTTTTATGATACTTTTATTACTCCAGCTATAACTTCTTTTTATACATCACCTTCTTATGGCAAATATAATATATGGAACTCTACAACTAGAACAGGTTGGACTGCTCTTTCTAATGATCCAGTTTATGCAGATACCGTGTCTGATCTATCAAGTTTTGATTCTGATGGCATCCAAGCATTTGATGGTGTAATGCAATCAGGAACCGCAATAACGCAAACTGAGTATTTTCTTATAGAAGCAAATACCCCTGATTCTGCAACTATGAATAGTCTTGGTACACCTGTACCTGTAACTGCTGCAATAGGTACCAGCGGTGATTTAGAAAGTAATATAAGCAGAACTGATACATTATTACAGAAAGGTATGCGAAGTGGTATCGCTTTTGGCATTGGTAATCCAGATAATCAGCTGAGGTACTATTATAACGGAGTTGCATCACCTCATAATATAGACGGTTACTCAGGCACTGGAGGTTTACAGCAAGGTGTAACAATGGTTAACACACAAAGAAGTGGTGATGGCCAGTATATCACACATCAAGTAGGTACTGATGATTATAGGTCACAAGAATTCCCAAGCGGCGCATTAGTAACTAATAATACTCATACTTTAAGACTAGATTATTATAGACATACTGGACCTCATTTAGCCGATGATTATATAGATTATGGTAACGGCAACCCTGGCAATTGATAAGATTAAATATAAAATAGGAATAAAACATGGATAATGAATTTACAAATGGTATGCAAGCTTTAAAGTTTGAATATGTAACATCACGGTTTACTGATAATGCTAGAACCGTATGTGAAGTGCTATGGAAAAATGTGGACGAAAAGGCTGAGAATTACGAGTCTATAGTCTCTGTTACTTGTCAAGCTAGTGATTCAGATGAGTTGTGGAGAGAACTTATCAGTATAGTAGATATAGACACTATACACGAAAATACATATAACTATATAAAAGAACAAGATACAATTTTTAAAAATCAGGTAATTAAAATTGCTAAAGAGCGTGGTTTAATTTATGATATAGATTCTATAAATAGCGATGTATACAAATCTCTGGTAGAATTTACTTTTAGTCCATTTAAAGAAGAAGACAAAGAAAAACTATTTATGCTCAAGCTACAATTATTTGAATTAGAGCCTATAAAAAATAGTTCAGATAGAGCGGCTAAAGCAGCAATGCGCAAAGCTCCAGATATTATTACTGCATTTAAACACGCTATTGATATATTTCTAGCACAAAGTACGGAAGAAACTTCTACATAAATAATAGTAGATTAGTAGGATGCAAGAATGGCGTTTAGAAGACCTCTAAAACCAGAAGGTACAAACCTTAAGGAAATGACAGACCTTGAGCTTGAAACTGTGCGTGACTATTTAACGTATGCTTTAGGTTATTCTATTTCTATAGGCTCTAATTTCTACAATACTCTGCAGTACGTCTCAAGTAGTGGTAATTTAGGCTCATTAACTGATTCAAGATTAAGATCCGGAACTAAATCAGGTAGTGCAACATCATTTCCTTCAGAAGCTACTACTAGTGAACCTGATGTTGTCAACACATCCTTTGCACGCATCAGTGCAGGTGATAACGCCGGGGGTTTTGCTGAACCTAGTGATACTAATAATATCCGGTGGCCTCTATATTCTGATAGCGGTAATATAAGGGCAATGTCTACTCAAGATGTACTTGACACTTTTATAGAAAATGCCATAAGCACATATGTGGCTACTGCGAGTGCACAAGGTCAGTATAGAATTTATACTTCTGCCTCTCTTAGTGGTTATACTGCTATGTCTACTAACCCAGTGTTCTCTGATACGAGAGCAGACACTAGTGAATTTTTAGCTTCAAATATTCCTTCTAGTTCGAGTACAAGGTTAGATATTCCAGAAACTATTACTAATTTTTATTTATTGCGAAAAGATGTGGGAAGTGCTCCTGCTTTTACAAGCCCAGTAGCACTTACTAGCACAGGTGGTAATGTAAGTGAACAGATGGGAAGAGCCACCGTCATAAATCAAATGCCAGAATTAATGAAGTGGGCACATGCTAATCACACTGGATTTAGAGTAAAATGGAGATACAGTTCAAACGGTTCTGGAACTAACTTAGGTAATGGTATGACTGATACTAGATTAAATGGGGCTGGTAATTATCAAACTTTACAGGTTAATAATGATGATTATCGCGCTATGGAGTTTCCTAACGGTACTGCTGTGACTCAATCAACTAATTTTTTAAGGTGTTATAAAGACTAAAATAAGTTATAATTATCAAATTTTTTATTTACAATATGGATAAGATGTGCTGCAGCTGAATAGTCTGATATTGCATGATCTAGTATAAAATTCCATGGCATACCAATATTTAAAAATGGTATAATATCTTTTTCTATAATGTAAGTAAATATAACTTCATTATTTAACTGCCATGATTCAGACATTTCTATAGGATATAAATTGTCAATCTTAGCTTGATAAAACAAATCTTTACATCTTTCTAGTTTATTAGATAACCCTATCTTATCTATGATAGCTTTATTCATACCAAGCACTCCGGTGTTTATACAATGATCACTTACAGTTACACCATCTAAGCAAAGCATTGCGTTCTTAGCACAGGTCTTTGAATACATATCCATGGCATGCCAAGCATTAGCTTTATTGTTCCAATGTACAGTATGAATGTCTAAAGGAGATTTTATAGAGTATGAGCATACATAATTCATATCGAACTTATCAAATATACTTACTTTTGTTATAGGTACAACATCTAAATCTAAGTATACAACTTCGTCATAGTATTCAGATAATTCTTCAAACTTTAACAACTTACTAAACTGTATGTCGTCATAGTTTTCTTTGTCTAACTTAAAACATTCATAATCAGCGCTACATATCTTAGCATACTGTTTTTGCTTAGCAATTAAGAGATCCTTATATTTTGCAAATTGATCTCGTTTAAATTGATTCACTGATGGGTGTAAGTTAACACTTGGTGAATATTGGCTAAATATTATTTTTTTCACACCATTGCCTTACATAGTCAAAGTCTTTACTCACACAGTGAATAAACTTTGCATTCTTTGTTATATAACTCCATTTATCCATAAAGAAGTGCCACTGTTCTCCTAAGACTTGATACTCGACTTCATTCATATAAGTCTTATATCCCCATATAGTTTCGTTATCATATCCAAACATATAACTTATAGACTTAGGATAGAAATCTGGATCCGATATCATATTAGACATTATGTCTAGTGTTTCTTTAAAGTTATCAAAGTATCCTAGCTTATCTAAGTGTTCTTTTCTTGCACCTACTATTGCTGTATTAAATACATCTGGTTCATCTACCCAAATTCCACTTTCACCAAGCATACATCTACTGTTCCACATCTTAGCCATAGGTGATCTTACATGATGTGTATATCTATGAGTCTGTAGTTTGTGTACAGGCTGTTGTCCTGTTGCAGTACCAGTCATAAGAGCAACACCTTTTGACAAGTCTATTTCTTCAAAGAAGTTAAGGTCAGTCACAGGTATCACATCTATATCTAAGTACAATATCTCATCATATGTTTCAGATAAATTGTGTAATAGTTTTATCTTCCAAAAATTAACTATATTATAATATGATACATCTGGATAGTTATCATTAAACCATTCGGCGTATTCA
>Ga0206126_10005220_pt1 | contig 12029 bp, 1 predicted proteins | sample Helgoland_Spring_5_FD_148621 | JGI IMG/M metagenome (GOLD analysis project Ga0206126, IMG submission 148621) | Pelagic subsurface seawater microbial communities from Kabeltonne, Helgoland, North Sea - Helgoland_Spring_Bloom_20160412_1 | ecosystem: Environmental > Aquatic > Marine > Epipelagic ...
CCTTGCGACCGCATTGGTCGAGACAGAGAGCAAAATGGATGATGTCATTTTTGAAGAATTCAAGGGAACAGGTAACATGGAAGTGAGACTGGACCGAGAGCTGGCTGAGCAGCGTATTTACCCAGCTATTCACATTCCACAAAGTGGAACTCGAAATGACGATCGCCTTTACCATCCCGATGAAATGGCCAAGGTGCTTGAAATTCGCCGCCAGCTTGCGTCCTTGCCTGTTGGTGAGGCGATCGAGACCTTACTCAAGAACCTGACCAAGACGAGTAACAATACCGAATTGCTGCTCTCCGGCCTGACGATTGGCCGCTAGAGGGGGCAGGTTGCCATTGTTCGCTTGGGTATCACTGAGTGTTACTGGATAGCACTGGACGCCGGTAGCTCAAATTCCTGAGAGTCCATGTTTCATAAGGGTTTTCTCCGATTGGTGCTCATTTGCTGGCCTTCTGATGTATTTACCAAGTCGATGAGCGTGTTTCTGATGTTCTAAGTTGACATCTAGCCGCGTAGATTTACAATTTTAGGACCACTATTGTATCTATGATCGTAACATTTCTAAAAAAGAACCCCTACATCAAGCTTGCTTGCGTGGCGCTCGGTATTTTTGCCGTGTCTGCATTGATCTACAAGATGTCTCCATCCAGTGATCAAGCTGTTGCTGAGCCATCAAAGCATGATTCAGCCGCGTGTAATCATGGGGTGGGCTGTACCCACAATCACCAAGGTTTTGGTGATTCTCAGACTGAAAACCCGGCCACTCAATATCCGGTAGTCAGGTTGCAGCATCCTGTCGTTAGTGCTTCTCAATCCATCTATCAGTCGAAGCCGGGCGATCGCTTGAATCTCAATTTTGGTGACGAGCTTGTGCTTGATGCTCGGGTAAAGGTGAACAAGACATTTCCTGGTAGGCAACAGTCGGTCTCCATGCAGTTGTTGGGGCATGAGGGCTCTGTTTATTGGCTGAAGAAAGCCGATGGTAGTATTATGGGAAATATCATCCTTAAGGAGAGTGGGAAAAATATTATTTATGTATACAGTGGCCAAGAGGGAGACTTGACGGTTCGGCGCATCACTCAGCAACAGTTTGTATGCTCGGGCGGCGACACAGATGATAGTATTGGAATGCCGATTGGGGATGCTCCTGAGGGACCTGTAGGGCAATCTGGTATTATCCCATTACTCAATAGTCTTCCGGGCGCGACAGCCGTTGTTTACATTGATTTTGATGGCGAGGAGGTTTCTGGTACTCGCTGGGTCAATGGGGGCACGATCAATGCAGAACCGGCTGGTTTTAGCGAGAATCGCATTCGTAAAGTCTGGGAGGAGGTTGCGGAGGACATGAGGCCCTTCAAAATCAATGTGACTACTGACCGTGCTGTTTTTGATGCCGCACCGCAGAAAAAAAAGATGATGTGCATCGTCACTCCCACAAATGACGCCCTTCCGGGATCTGGTGGTGTTGCCTACCTTAACTCTTTTTATGATGGATCTCTAGACCCTTGTTGGTGTTTCAATCTTGGAACGGGCAGTGCGGCGCAGACCGTGTCCCATGAAATTGGGCACACCTTTGGTCTTAATCACGACGGTCTAACCAGTCAGAATGATCCAGAGTATCACAGAGGTAATGGCACTTGGGGGCCCATCATGGGTGCACCTTTTGGTCTTGATGTTGTTACTTGGAGCGATGGAAACTATGATGGTAGCACTAACATAGAGGATGACCTTGCTATCATCGACGCCCGGTCCGCCAAGTTCCGAGACGATCAATATGGTGACACCGGTGAAGATGCGTATGGACTTGGCGCGGAAGAGGGCGAGACAGGAGTTGATCTTGAGGGGGTCATAGAAAAACCAGAAGACATAGACGTCTTTAGTTTCACCACAAGTGGGGGGGCGGCATCACTGCGAGTAAATCGCGCCGGTATTCCTAGTAACATGAATCTAAAAATCGAGCTCTATGACGAGACGGGTAATTTGATTGTTGAGAGTGATCCACAAAATTCTTATGATGCATTGTTCACTACCGAGCTTGAGCCGGGTAATTACTTTATCAATGTCGAGGGAACTGGTAGCGGCAGCCCTGATGTTTCTGGTTTCAGTGACTATGGGAGTATAGGTCTGTATGAGCTCACAGGAACGATCGAAGGATTAGGCGGTTTGATTGTTAACATTGAACAGCCCCAGTTGGACAAAGTTAGTATAGCAGATGGGAATGGCCTCGTTCTAGCAGCTTCAGTCATTGGTCCTGAGGACTCTGTAAACTGGCGTGCCACCAGCGCGCCATCAGGGGGGAGGGTTACTTTTGATGATTCAAACTCAGAAGCTACAAAGGTTTTCTTTTCTGCGCCTGGCCGATACACCTTGAGATTCAGGGCTGCACTAGGCTCTATTTCTACAGATAAATCCATCAATGTGTCTGTTGAGACAGCCAGTCAACCTAAAGTATACGCAAACCGTGGACCTGTGGTAAAAATTGAACCTGCTGATCTGTATTATTCAAGACAAGGCCTGATTACAGGGCAAGTTTCCGATGATGGTGTTCCCTCAAGCTCACAGCCAGCATACAAATGGAGGATTCTATCGGGAGAGGCGCAAATAACCAACCCGACATCGCAACGCCCTACTGTCGTTTTTGGTGATAATCAGCCCAGTGTGATTACCCTCGAAAGTTCTGACGGTCAAATCACCACCTTTGCCCAAGCTAAAGTCCAATCATTCTATGAGGAGCGTATCCTTGTTGATAAGCAAACCTCAGGGCGCTGGTTTATCCCCAAAAACAATGATCTCGGCCTCGGCTGGATCGGTCCAGCATTTGACGATTCAAGCTGGAACCAAGGGCCTACAGGCTTTGGTTACGATCAAGATGGCCGATATAGTGCTTATATAGGTAACGGCACTGACCTCAAATCATCGATGAAGGGACAGTCCTCATCCGCCTACCTACGCATTCCCTTTTCTCTGCCTCAGCTTGATTACGTTCAAGGCCTGAAGCTGTGGGTTAACTATAACGACGCTTTTGTCGCTTATATCAATGGCGTAGAAGTCGCGCGTAGAAATGCGCCTGGGGGTGAGCTAAGCTGGGAATCGGCGGCTTTATCCGTGCGCTCGCAGCAGGCAGCTCGTTTTGTGGAAGAGATTGATCTCGTGGATGTTCAGAGCAGACTCAACACTGGGGAGAACATTCTTGCGATTCATGGCATGAACAATGCCGCTGCGGATGGTGACTTTTTGGTCAATCCAGTCATCCAAGCGGAATTAATCGCCTCTCCGTTTTTCACCTTTTTGGAGCGTTATGGTTTGGCGCTTGATCCTAATGAGCTTCCAGCAGGGGATCATGATGAGGACAACAATATCAACCTTGTTGAGCACGCATTGGACACCGATCCCACCGCCGCCAATGGCGATTTTTATCCGCTAAAGGCAGGCAGCAGCAGTAATGGCTCGATTAAAATCACCCTACCCATCGATGCTCCAGAGGATATTGATTACCGTATTGAAAGGGCTAGAGAGGGGGTGGAAGCTCAAAACTGGGAAGTCATCGCCACCAAGAGGGGGCCAGGAGCATGGACAGGAAACTCCATTTTCGCCTACATCGATAAGAAAGTTGGCGGCAATGTTACATACTCCCTACGTGAGTTAAATACGGCCCCGGATCCATCCAACCTTCGACTTTACAGATTGGGTTACTCACTTCGTGGTCCAGGTGGCAATACGGCACCTAACTAGCCTGTTTTGAAAGCTATAGCCAGCTGCCGCCAAGGTTACCGTCTACCATGCCATTCTCTCATATTTTAACTTGCTTTGCGCTTTAGTTTATACATAATTAGCTAAATTATTAACATTTACATTACGCTCTAACTTAGTATTCCATTTTGCCCTTGGTGAGGTGACAATGCTACTTTGGGCTGTGTTTGTATTTCCCACCCCTTAATAACCGTCCTCTCACCCATAGTATGAATTATAATTCACCCTTGAAAAAACATGCAGCTGTGTTGGCAGCCATGATCTTTGCGCTTTTGCCTTCAACGCTGGATGCTCAGCTCGCAGATCTCACCGATACGATTCGGGTTTCTTATCCGGATGGGGCGACAGCTCCTGACTTTGACGTTGAGTACGACTATTACAAAACGAATACGCAACTTGTTTTTTTAGATGATGTGGAACAATCTACCAACCTTTACTCATGGAACATCGAAACAGGGCGACTCGACGATTTTACATTCGACGAGTTCATTGACTACAGCTACAACAGCGCAAGTAGTGGTACGTATGTCAGCAATGACGGTGAGACAGGTAGTTTCGTGACCTATGATGCCTCTTGGGACCTCGATTTCGACGGGATTCCAGATGGTGAGCAAATCGAAGCAGGGGACCTGCCTGCCTACTCACACAAACAGCTTGGTCTGGCTACCACAAATACGTCTAGTTTTTGGGTCAGCAATGATGATGCGAGCGCCGATGATATAAGTCTTACTTTTTCAGCACAGCAGATCGATGTCATTGCGTCAGGTAGTGACCCTAGGGGCTTCGTGAACGCGTTGTGGGTTACAAATAATGGCGAAATCAACTCTCTTACTTGGGATGACGACTGGAGAGTCGATGTGACCATGCTAAACTCGGTTACAGTTACCGACGGAGGCACTTTCGTAGATGCTGATGGAGAGGATGAAGCAATTAACCAGGCTGTCATGTGGTTGGGTTTAAGCACGACAGGAGCCAGCACTGATGACTTACTGTACATTGCACTACAAGACCACAATGGCGTTAAGCGAATCGTGCTCGACTCAGGCCCAGCTGTTTCTGAAATTGCGGTTGATTATTCCCCAGTCGAAGAGGTTCATATACGTTTATCCTATGATTCAACTGAAGCTGTGCTTAGGAGTGCTTACAGTTATGATGGCAATGAGTATGAGCCTTTAGCCACTTTTCCGGTGGCTACCTTGCCGTCTTTTATTAACCGCGAGCCACTCGCTGTTACACTTGGAGCAGAGAGTGATAACGTAGAGATTTCCTCAGGTGAAAACACTTTTAAGAATTTTTCAGTCGTTTCTGATCGCGAGGGTCTTCACAAAAACGCCCACTTCCTGAGTGATCAAGAAGTTACCATCCCATTTAACTTTTCACCTTTTGGTAATACCTTGGAGCAATCCAAGTTTAGTGACGACGGCTCAGCGGCACTTGTTGATCTGAGTGGTGTGATCATCTGGAGGACGGCTGATGGAACGAGCCGGCGACTGCCTGACACGGAGCTGGCAGCGCCACTCTACGTGACCAACTCCGAGGTGCTGGTATGGGACAACCGTTATTCTCCTGAATTTCAGACCTATGAGCAGCGACCTCAGGTCTCCCTGACGCTCTACCGTACCAACGCGGCGGGTGAAATTTTCAGCACCAGCATAGATCTGGCTGGTAAAGAAGTGCTGGGCACACCGGAAATTATTACATCAACTGGCAGTCTGCTAGTGGCAACCTCCGAGGCTCTCGACGGCGGAGAGGTTACTTTTACAAACAATGACGTCACATTCACAGTGCCGGATCACGATCAAGTATTGGTCAAGTTTTATCGGGTGACTTTCTCCGGTATCGTGCAGCTCCTGGAGACATACACTGATGATATCCCGTCCAGCGCGTTCCAAACTGCAGGGCCGGATCTGAAAGCACTCGGGTTTGGCTCGGACGGGTCCGCATTTTATCGTTATACATTCTCGGAAGTAATCGGGGTATTTGATGTTTTATTGGGGACATTTGATGTCGTCGAGAATATTAGCGAGAAATTCATCTGGGTGAACTCTCTGGGTGAGATCACAGAAGTGGAACTCCCTGATGGTGTCGCTAAGGTTGTGTCCGTTACCGAAAACCGTCTCTTGCTTGAAGAAACCCCCGGGGCTGGATTGAGTGACTTTCGCAGAGACGTATTCACTGGTGAGCTTTCCGGGCCGATCCCAGTCCCTACTGCCGGTAGCGTGCTCAGTGCCTCCACTTACACTAAAGTTGGCGATGATAAATTCTTCTATACCATTGAGCAAACAGATGGTGGTGGATTACTCCTCAACGGGCAGAACCAGTCTGCCTATGATGGAGCTGATGACAATGGCACCTTCACCGGGGGAACAGGCTATGCCGACGGTGATACGATTACCCTGAGTGACGGCAGCATTGTTACCGTCATTGAGACTACCTTGATCGCCCCCGTTGATGCTCAGACCCACCTCGACTATGATGATGGCTTCCCTGGTAATGGCAGTTTTGATGCAGGTGTGGACTACAGCATCGGAGATGTCATCACACTGTCCGATGGATCGCAAATTACAGTGGATCTTGTTGATGTTGCCGGAGATGTGATCCAGTTCACCCTTGATTCCACTGGCTCCACGGGTGCGGCAGTCCTAGATAACCTTACTCAGGATGCCACCACTGGAATCGGTTCTGGCTTCGAGCTTACGCTCGATGCCAACAACGTCGGTGGAGGTGCGGTTACCCAATTTAGCGTTGATGCTACTGGGTCTAGCCAACTACTTTCAGTGGGTGATACGCTTGATGAGGTGCCTCTTGGTGGAGGCTTCAGCCTCACTGTAGGACTTAATAATTTGGCGATAGCTAGCACGATCAACACCTTTAGGCTCTCAGCTGGCGTAGCTGTTCTGGAGCGCAGCACGCAAGCCCCGATTTTTGCCTCGGTCAATGCTGTGATCTCCAAAATCAACCCTGTGGACGGGTCCGCGATTTTGGAAGATGTAGATCAGGAGGCCTTGATCTGGTTACATGATCAGGGCGACAATTTTGTTCTGATTCCAGATTCTGATAAGGCCACAGCGCTTTTTGTAACCGTTAATGAATGTGTGTTGTGGGCCAATGCAAGTGCTCCTATCCCCGAGGGAGGCGTGCCGGAGGATGCACTAGTGGTGCATGAGGAGCTCACTGGTGGTGGTACTACTACCAACAGAACGGAGCTAAACGATCCAGTCGGGGTGGGCAATGTTCAGGGCACTTATGTGCTAAATAGCCAGCCTTACACCCCGAGCACAGCATTCTGGTTTTTGAATACGGCGGAAAAACTCGCACCTGATGCAGCTCTGCTGAGAACCTACCGCTTGCTTGACACAGTCCCCGCGGCCGACGCTGACTCAGATGGATTACCAGATATCGTTGAGACTGGCACTGGGAATTTTGTGAATGCCAGTGACACGGGAACGAACCCCAACAACCCCGATACCGACGGTGACGGGCTCTTGGACCGCTATGAGACAGGAACAGGCATTTTTGTGACATCCACGGAAACGGGAACAAACCCTAACATGACTGACACCGATGGAGATGGTTTCCGTGATGGTGTGGAGACAAACACAGGCATTTACAAATTTTATGACTTTGGCGACGGTGATTTAGCTGCCGATGGTGACAATCAGGATGATCTGCGCAACAACACAGGCACAGACCCCAATCTGTCCGGGGATTTTGATGAAGATGGCACACTGGATGGTTTAGATAATGATATCGATGACGATACGGTTTTGAACTCACTTGATGCCTTTCCCTTCGATCCTGCGGAGGACACGGATACCGATGGGGATGGTATTGGTAACAATGCGGACACGGATGACGACAATGATGGCGTGGAGGATGTGGACGATGCGTTCCCCTTGGATCCGACGAGGAGCACGTATGATTTGAGGCTCTCTGCATCTGCTCAGACTAGCAGCGCTGATGCTCAGACCCGTGAAATACGGGTGTCCTCAAACACAAGTTGGGTGTGGGTTAGTAGTGATCCTACATGGTTGACTGCAGGTGGGGAGTCTGTGGGGCAAAATGGTTCTCAAACCTTTGAGTATGAAATCACACAGAACATTGATGATGAGCCACGCAGCGCTGAATTGACATTTACGACCACCACTGGTGATGTTCAGGTTACTATATCGGTCTCGCAGCTGGGTGGGCCAGGCGCTGAAGGACTTGCCATAACTCCGAACACCCTCTCAGTCGAGCAAGATGCCACTACCCGCCAAGTTCAAGTTATAACCCAGAGAGACTGGCGATGGGAGAGCGGTGTCTCATGGATTACCAGCGCTGAAGCAGTCAATCAATCTGGGACGCAGACATTTAGCTTTGCCGTGGAAGCCAACGATACAGGGCTTTCTCGAGATGGAACATTCACGATCACTACGATTGAGGGTGATCTCAGCGCAACGGTTCTGGTGAGCCAGTCCTTCACTGAGGACGATGATCGCGATGGACTGAGTAATGACGAAGAAACCAAGCCATACTTCCTCATCACAGGTCAATTTACCTGGGAGCAAGCTCGCCTTGATGCCCAGCGCCGTGGCGGCACCTTAGCGGTCGTTACTACTGCGCTTGAGCTAGCTGATATGCAGGATGTCCTTGAGGCGTTCGATAATAATGTCTGGATCGGGGGTAGCGATGAAGCTTCATTGGGTGTTTTTGAATGGGTGACTGGTGAGCTATTCGGAGATGACAACTGGGCAGCAGGGCAGCCCGGCAGTTTATTCGGCGTCTCAGGTATTTCGCTCCAACCCAATTTCGAATGGGATGATCTCAGCAAGTATACCAAGCTGAATGGCTACATACTTGAATTGCCTGCCACAGACCCACTTAACCCATTTTCAGGAGACCCAAGTAATCGTGTGAAGGATGGTGAGTTGTGGGTGGATAGTGATAATGATGGCCTGCTTGGTATTACCGAAGTAGCTCTCATGACTGACCCACAATCAGCTGATACCGACCGGGATGGCCTCGCTGACGGGGAAGAGTTCAATCCATTTGAAGTGGTCACTGGTGCCTTTTCTTGGTCAGATGCCCGTGTTGATGCAGAGGAGAGCTCTGCAGGCAGTCTCGCTGTAATCAATAGCGAGGAAAAACAGGTGAGAGTGATGAGTGCCCTTGGCGCTAGCTTGGATGCGGATCTATGGATTGGGGGAAGCAACCTCGATGGTCTAATCTTTGATGAATTTGATTGGCTGGCGGATCCGCTCAACCCCGTGCTTTATGCCAACTGGGCAGAGAATCAGCCCAACAGCTTCTTTGGTGCGACAGCCATCAAGCTACAAACTGATTTTGAATGGGATGATGCGAACATCCTAGAAACAAGAGGTTATCTATTGGAGCGGGAGCAGACAAATGCACGGAATCCGGATAGTGATAATGATGGTCTGACAGATGGTCTTGAGGTCAAAACCTACGGAACTGACCCGAACAATGAAGATACAGATGGTGATGGTCTATTTGACGGTCCTGAAATTGATGCAGGAACTGATCCCTTTGACACTGATTCTGACAATGATGGACGCACGGACGGCGAGGAGGTAAACGGACCTATTACCACCAACCCGCTCAATGCAGACAGTGATGGTGACGGTATTAATGACTTTGATGAGGTCGACGGGGGATCAGACCCAAATGATCCGAATGACCCAGTCGACGGTGGTGGAGGTACTGATCCTGTTGATGGAGATCCTAAGCGCGATTCAGGTGCACAGACGAAAAACCTAGCCTTGTTATCAACGGATGAAGTCAAGGCGCCCGCAGTATTTACTCCGTTTGGAAACAGTGTAAAAGTTCTCAAATATGGTGATGATGGCTCTCAAGTGGTGATCGACAACAGCGGTATTTTACTATGGGGGAGAGACACAGGAGAAGGCTATCGTTATGTTGCTATAGAGGACAGTGCATCGGCGTTGGCGCTCGACGTGAGTAATGCTGAGTTGGTCTTGTGGAGCAATCGCTATACTGATTTTACAAACTATCCTGATCGCTCTGATGCGGAGGTCACTTTATATCGTTTCAGCCCTGAGGGTGAACTAACATCGACTGTTGTGAATATCGCAGGTAAGGAGGTGCTAGACACGCCGAGCATTACGACAACTTCGGGTAGTCGAATCATCACAACGACAGAGAGAATAGAGGGGCCACGTGAACTTAATACGGGAAATATTGGTGAGGAAGAATTCTACGACGCGCTGAGCATTCGTGTATACAGACTAACCACTACAGGTGATGTGCAAAGGCTGGCCACGATCAGCGATCCTGATATTGCATGGAACGCAAGAGATTTTGCTGACACCCAGGAAGGTCCAGGTGTAGAGGTGCTTGGCTATGGTTCGGATGGATCTCAGCTCTATCAATATGAGGACTTTTTACCTTTGATTTTGAAAGCACCCAACCCAAGGCCTGACGATCTAAATGATTTCTTCAGCTCGTCATTTGATGGTCGTAATGAGGATAGACCAATTTATTACGATAAAGTCTTGTGGGCCAATGAGGCTGGTGTAGCTAAAGAGTTGGTTTTGGACCCCGTCAATGAGCTTGATCCTGATACTAAGATTGAACGTGTCTTGTTCATGTCGAATTCAAGACTTGTTGTTGAAGTCACTAAAGAAATCCGAGAGTTTGTTGAGGTAATAGATGAGTTTGGTTTCTTCTTTAGAGAGAAGGTAGTTACAGGAGTAGTAACAGAGATTCGAGATTACCGCAGAACTAATGCGGGCACTGGCCAGATTGGAACACCATCAATCATCTCGCTCACCAACGAAAACGAGGTGTTGCTCGATATAGGAAATCTAACGATCAGAGGCAACGTCACCTACATCTATTCCACGGACGGATCAATGCTGCGCTCTTACAAGCTTACTGATAGCGGGGCATCTAAGGTCGGTGAAATTGACGTGGAGGTTGGTGTTTCAGATGTGGCAAAGATCAACCCAAGTGACGGCTCAGCCATTATTGAATCTGAGGACACTGGCACAAATCTATTATGGGTTTTCCCCAGCACTGATGAGCCGTCGGACGAAACATTGAGATTTATTGAGCTTGAGGACTCAGGAGAAGCTTCGGCACTTTTTGTGACGAGTGATGAGCTCGTCATCTGGAACAATGCTTATGCAGCGATTCCCTTTGGCTCAGGTGTCCCTGAAGCTGCTGACGTGCAGTATCTTGTAAGGTCCGATTCGAACTTCAATGACGATGTCGCAGGCAATGCGCCTACAGATGGGTCATACAATTTCACGGGTGTTGAGAGGACGCAATTAGCTACTGAGGGCATCTATGTTCTCAACAGTCCTAGGGCCGTACTACCCAGTAATTTATGGAGATTTATCACGGCGGAGAAGTTGCCCAACCCTGGTGACACAGCATTACTTCGCACTTACAAGCTTGAGTCACTGCCCAACCTCGATACCGACAATGATGGTATTCTAGATAAATACGAGACAGGTGGAAATCTATACACAAACAGTCAAAACACTGGCACAGATCCCTTCAACAGCGATTCTGATGGCGATGGTCTTAGTGATGGCGATGAGGTCTATTCGTATTATCTTGTGGAAGGTGATTTCTCGTATCTGGATGCCCTCGTTGATGCCGAGAGGCGAGCTGCTGATGGAAACGTCTATGCTCATTTGGCAGTCATCAATTCGCAGAGAGATTTGAATGAATTGAAGGCACGCTTCGGTGATGCAATCGACTCAGAGTATTGGATCGGTCTGGATGATCTGGGTGTAGAAAATATCTTCGAGTGGGTCGATAACGCTCGTCTCGTTGACTTCAACGTTACTCCCGGGAGTGCGGAGATATTTGATGAAGATATTTTCGAAAATTGGGCGGTTAATCAGCCAAACAATGCGGATGGCGCAGATGCAGTGGTAATGAAGTCAGATTACACCTGGAGAACGAGACCTGTTGGTGAATCCCGAGGTTATATTCTCCAGGTTCAGCGCACAAATCCGAATGTTGTAGATGCAGACGGAGACGGCCTTTCTGATCGTGATGAGGTCAAGAACACCCTTTCGGATCCTAACAATGCCGATACCGATGGCGATAGCGCTGGATTGATAACTTACGTTGTCAACGGTGCACCTCTGGATACTTATACGCTAACGCCGACTGATTTGAATGATCAGAATGATCCTGATCCAATCGATGACGCTAATCCAAAGACCACGGACCAAGATGGTGACGGTCTCTTTGATGCGATTGAGATATTCATCACCAATACGCTACCTGGCAATCCG
>Ga0206126_10005222_pt1 | contig 12027 bp, 13 predicted proteins | sample Helgoland_Spring_5_FD_148621 | JGI IMG/M metagenome (GOLD analysis project Ga0206126, IMG submission 148621) | Pelagic subsurface seawater microbial communities from Kabeltonne, Helgoland, North Sea - Helgoland_Spring_Bloom_20160412_1 | ecosystem: Environmental > Aquatic > Marine > Epipelagic ...
TCAGACGACCGGGATCGCCTGAGACAACCGCCCGCCGACCCGGATCGGCTCGACCCGCACGGCCAGCCCTGTCCTGTCGTCCGTCTCGACGAAGACCCCGCATACCGTCGCGGGTCCGGAGGCCGGCATGTAGCGACCGCCCGAAATCCGGGTGGTGAAGCGGCGCAGCGGCTCTTCCTTTTCGTTGCCGATCACGCTGTCGTAGTCGCAGCAGCCCCCGGCGTCGGTCTGATAGGCCGTGCCGCCGGGCAGGATCTGGCAGTCGGCGGTGGGCACATGGGTGTGGGTGCCGACCACCAGCGACGCGCGGCCGTCGCAGAAATGGCCCATGGCCATCTTCTCGGACGTGACCTCGGCATGCATGTCCACGATAACGGCGTCCGCCACCGCGCCCAGCGGCGCCGCCGCCAGTTCGCGCTCCACCGCTCCGAACGGATCGTCCATCGGATCCATGTGCACTCGGCCAAGCACATTCATGACCAGGACCGTCCGGCCCGAATGGGTCTCGAACAGATTGGCCCCGGCCCCTGGCGCATCCATCAGGCGCGGATAGTTGGCCGGACGGATCAGGCGCGGCTCGCGCACGATATAGGTCAGGGCCTCGCGTTGGTCCCAGCTGTGGTTGCCCAGCGTCAGGCAGTCGGCGCCCGCCATGAACAGCTCGCGCGCCGTGTTCTCGGTGATGCCGAAGCCGCCCGCGGCGTTCTCCGCATTCACGACCACGAAGTCGAGCTTCAGGTCCCGCTTCAGGCCCGGAAGATGATCGCTGATCCCGTCACGGCCGGACTTGCCGATGACGTCGCCGAAAAATGCCAGTCTCATGCAAAAAGTCTCATTCGAAAGCCGTATAGCCGGTCTCGGTCAGAACGCCATGCAGTCGAATGTCGTGCGGCTCCAACGCCAGCCGCTCGACCCTTTGGCCGGCGTAGGCGAAACCGATGCGGATGGCGTCGGGTCGCGCGGCGAAGGTCCGGTCATAATAGCCGCCGCCCTGCCCCAGGCGCCCGCCCTGATCGTCAAAGGCCAGCAGCGGCGTCAGGATCAGGTCCGGCATGACGACCTCGGCCAGCGGCAGCGGCGCGGGGCATCCGGCGGCGTCCACCTCCAGCGGCTCACCGGGCGACCAGGCGCGGAACTCCATCGGCGCGTCGCGCTGGACCACGACCGGCAGGCACAGCCGGCGGCCCGCCGCCTCCAGCGCCGCGGCCAGGGCGTCGGTATCCAGCTCCGACCCCATGGCGCGATAGAGCGCGACGATCCGAGCGGCCGGAAGCGCATCGGCATGGTCCCCAGCCCGGCTGGCGGCCAGCGGATCTGCCTCGGCCAGACGCTTGCGCAAGGCGCGGGCAGCCGATCGAAGTTCGTGCTTGTCCTGGATCATCGAACCGCCCCTACGAACGCGTGCTCATGCAAAGAGCCGCCTCGCGGCGAGCGATAGCACACTCACAAAGAGAGGAAGGTGGCGGCGCCGCGCGAACCGTGAAGAACGTTTAAATCCTCTCGACCTGGGTAGCCAGGTGGGCTCCGTATGCCCAAGCCCTCGAGCCCGGACAGGGACAGATCCCTATGAGTGAATTAAGGTCAGAAGGATATGTTGTCTTCGACGTGAGCCGCAGCAAGACCCGCCGTCGATCAAGATAGGCCTTCGCCGGCCCCGACGCCAGCATCCGTAGCCGAATAATCGACTACAGGTTTTGGGCGATCTTTTCGATCCGCGCGGCGACGGCGTTCAGTGCCTCGGCGACCCCGTCCGTCACGGCCGGAGCCGGGGCTGTCGCTGACGAAGGCCCCGCCTTGCCGGCGTTCAGCCGCGCCTCATGCAGTTCGTCGGCCAGGATCAGCGCGGACATCAGAAACAGCCGCAGATCGCCGACGTGGCCCACGTCGCCTGCGACCTGACGCACCTGATTGTCGAACTGTTTCGCCAGGATGCGGACCCGCTCTTCCTGCCCGTCGGCGCAGCCCACCGCATAGGGGCGACCGTTGACCTCGACCGTCACCGTCGCCATCAGCCGGCCTCGCTTTCGGCCAGGACTTCGCGCACGGCCTGGGCGGCGCGGCCCAGCGCCTCGGACGCCTCGCGCCCGGCGGCCTCCAGTTCGGCGACCCGCTGAGCATCGGCCCCCTTTTCAGAAGACCGGGGCGCAAACAGGTCGTCGTCCGCGATCGCGGGCGCCGAGGCGGGCCGCGCCTTCAGCTCCAGAATCTTGCGTTCCAGTTCGGCCAGGGCGCGATCAATACGCGCCCGTGCGGCCGTGGTGGCGTCTGCCATCGGTCGCTCCTTTAGATTCCGTATAGAAGCCGAGGACGCGCCGGGGTAAAGGGGCGCGCCCCCTTTTTCCGCCTTCCCAACAGAGGTCTCCACAGTGACCGACGCCAAAACCGCACCAAAGGCCACGCCCGAGCAGATGGCGAACGCCATTCGCGTCCTCGCCATGGACGGCGTCGAGAAGGCCAAGTCCGGCCACCCCGGCATGCCGATGGGCATGGCCGACGTCGCCACGGTGCTGTTTTCGCGATTCCTGAAGTTCGACGCTTCGCGCCCCGACTGGGCCGACCGCGACCGCTTCATCCTCTCGGCCGGCCACGGCTCGATGCTGATCTACGCCCTGCTGCACCTGACCGGCTACAAGGGCGCGACGAAGGAAGAACTGTCCAACTTTCGTCAGTGGGGCTCCAAGACCGCGGGCCACCCGGAATACGGCCATATGCCGGGCGTCGAGGTCACCACCGGCCCGCTGGGCCAGGGCCTGGCCACCTCGGTCGGTTTCGCCATGGCCGAGCGGCATCTGGCGGCGAAGTATGGCGACGATCTGGTCGATCACCGCACTTGGGTCATCGCCGGCGACGGCTGCCTGATGGAGGGCGTGTCGCAGGAAGCCATCGCGCTTGCCGGCCGCTACAAGCTGAACAAGCTGCACGTCCTGTGGGACGACAACGAGATCACCATCGACGGCAAGGTCTCTCTGTCGGACACCACCGATCAGAAGGCTCGCTTCAAGGCCGCCGGCTGGGCGGTCAAGGCGATCGACGGTCACGACATGAACGCCATCAAGGGCGCGATGAAGTGGGCCATGCGTCAGGACAAGCCCACCCTGATCGCCTGCAAGACCAAGATCGGCAAGGGCGCCGCCACGATGGAAGGCAGCCACAAGACCCACGGCGCAGCCCTGGGCGCCGCCGAGATCGCCGCCACGCGCCTGGGCCTGGCCTGGGACCACGATCCCTTCGAAATGCCCCAGACCATCGCCGACGCCTGGAAGAAGGTCGGCCGTCGCGGCGCCAAGGACCGCAACAAGTGGGAGGCGCGCCTCGCCGCCTCGTCCCAGGCCGCCGACTTCACCCGCGCCATGAAGGGCGACCTGCCCGAAGCCGCCTTCGATGCCCTGAACGCTAAGATCGCCGAACTGGTCGAGACCCAGCCGGCCCAGGCGACGCGCCAGTCGTCGGGCGCGGCGCTGGACGAACTGTTCGCCGCCATTCCCGAACTGATCGGCGGCTCGGCCGACCTGACCGGCTCGAACAACACCTTCGTCAAGGGAACGCCGATCCTGGATGCGCCGTCCTATGAAGGACGCTACGTCAACTGGGGCATCCGTGAGTTCGGCATGGCCGCCGCCATGAACGGCCTGGCCTTGCACGGCGGGGTCATTCCCTACGGCGGCACCTTCATGGTGTTTTCGGACTATAGCCGCCCGGCCATCCGCCTGGGCGCATTGATGGGCGTGCGCGCCATCCACGTCCTGACGCACGACTCGATCGGCCTGGGCGAAGACGGCCCGACGCACCAGCCGGTCGAACACCTGGCGGCGCTGCGCGCCATTCCGAACCTGCTGGTCTTCCGCCCCGCCGACACCATCGAGGCCATGGAATGCTGGCAGATCGCCCTGCAGACCAAGACCGCGCCATCGGCCCTGGCCCTGTCGCGCCAGAAGACCCCGGCCGTCCGCACCGTCGCCGCGACCGAAAACCTGTCGGCGAAGGGCGCCTATGAGATCAAGGCCGCCAATGGCGAGACTAAGGTCACCCTGTTCGGCACCGGCACGGAACTGGCCCTGGCGCTGAAGGCCGCCGAGACGCTGGAAGCCGAGGGCGTGGCGACCCGCGTCGTCTCGGTCCCCTCGTTCGAGTTGTTCGAACAGCAGGACGCCGCCTATCAGGCCTCGGTCATCGGCCGCGGCACGGTCCGCGTCGCCGTGGAAGCCGCGATCAAGCAAGGCTGGGAACGCTTCATCGGCGAAGACGGCGCCTTCATCGGCATGACCGGCTTCGGCGCCTCGGGCCCGGCCGAGGTTCTGTACGAGAAGTTCGGCATCACCTCGGACGCCATCGTCTCGGCGGTCAAGGCGCGCCTGTAAGCCTCAGATCCTCCCCCGCTTGCGGGTGAGGGGGACCGCGCGCAGCGTGGTGGAGGGGGCGGATACGGGCGAGATGTATCCGCCGGCTCTCGAACTATAATGGCGACCGCCGGTGCAAGGTCCGCCCCTCCACCGCTTCGCGGTCCCCCTCCCCCGTTTCGCTGCGCTTCACGGGGGAGGATTTCAGGAGCCTCCGATGAAACCCCTCACACTCGGTCTTCTTCTGGCCCTCGGCGCGGCACCGACCCTCGCCCAGACCGTTCCCCAGAAGTCCGCCATCGCCGAAACCCCCATCGTCATCGGCCGCTCCTACGCCCTGCCCTCCGCGATCATGGGCGCGACGCGCGAGATCAACGTCTGGCTGCCGCCCGGCTATGCCGACAGCGGCCGGGCCTATCCCGTCCTCTATGTCCTCGACGGCGGCCAGGATCAGGACTTCCACCACATCTCCGGCCTCGCCCAGTTGGGGACCATCGTCGGCACGACCCGCGACGTGATCGTGGTCGGCATCGCCTCGGAGGATCGCCGCAACGAACTGGCCCTGCCGACAACCGATCCTGACTTGATCGCCCGCTATCCGACGCAGGGCCATTCGGACCGTTTCCGCCGTTTCGTGGCCGAAGAGGTCCTGCCCTTTATCCAGGCCCGTTATCGCACAAGCGGCGAGACGGCCCTGATGGGCGAATCGCTCGCTGGCCTGTTCGTGGTCGAAACCTTCCTGAAGGAACCGCAGATGTTCGACGCCTATGTCGCCGTCAGCCCCAGCCTGTGGTGGGACGGCGGTGAACTGGCGCGTCAGGCGGGGGCCCGTCTGCGCGACCAGTCGAACGATCCGCGGACCCTGATCCTGACCTTGGGCGACGAAGGCCCGGAAATGCAGGCCCCGATGGACGTTCTGACCGGCAACTTGCGCGACTACGCCATGCCCGGTGTGACCTGGAGCTTCACGCCGCGCCCGACCGAGAGCCACGCCACCATCTACCACGGCGCCGCCCTCGACGCCTTCCGCCAGCTCTATGCGGAGCCTGCGAAATGAGCCGGCCCATGCACCGGCTCGGCGCGATCAGCCTGCTGGTCCACGACTATGACGCGGCCATCGCCTTCTATGTCGGCAAGCTGGGCTTCGCGCTCAGCGAAGATACCGACATGGGCGGCGGCAAACGCTGGGTGCGGGTCACCCCCAAGGGCGGCGAGACCAGTCTGCTGCTCGCCCGCGCCACGACCGACGCCCAAAAGGCGCAGGTCGGAAACCAGGCCGGCGGCCGGGTCTGGTTGTTTCTGGAGACCGACGACCTGATGCGCGACCACGCCGCCTGGCTTGCCGCCGGCGTCCACTTCCGCGAAACCCCGCGACATGAGACTATGGCAAGGTGGTGGTCTTCGAAGACCTCTACGGCAACGCCTGGGACCTGATCGAACCCGCTACCGGAGCCTGACGCCCATGAAACTCGGCACCCCGCTTTCCGACACCGCCGTGCGCGTGATGCTGCTGGGCTCGGGCGAACTGGGCAAGGAGGTCGCCATCGAGCTTCAGCGGCTCGGCGTCGAGGTGATCGCCATCGATCGTTATCCCAACGCGCCGGCCATGCAGGTCGCGCACCGCAGTCATGTCATCCCCATGACCGACGCCCAGGTGCTGAACGGCGTCATCCTGGCCGAAGCCCCACACTTCATCGTGCCCGAGATCGAGGCCATCGCCACCGAGGTCCTGGCCGATATCGAGGCCGCCGGCCTGGCGACGGTCATCCCGACGGCTCGCGCCGTGCAACTGACGATGAACCGCGAGGGCATCCGCAAACTGGCCGCCGAAGAGCTGGGTCTTACCACCAGCCCCTACGCCTTCGCGGGCTCGGCCGAGGAACTGGCCGCCGGCGCAGAGGCCGTCGGCTATCCCAACTTCGTCAAGCCGGTCATGTCGTCATCCGGTAAGGGGCAATCCTTCGTCGAAAGCGCCGATGAAATCGCCGACGCCTGGACCTACGCCCAGGAAAGCGGCCGCGTCGCCGGCGCCCGCGTCATCGTCGAGGGCCGGATCGATTTCGACTTCGAGATCACGCTGCTGACCATCCGCTCGCGCGACGCCGACGGCACGACCCGCACCGATTTCTGCGCGCCCATCGGCCACCGCCAGGTCAAGGGCGACTACGTCGAAAGCTGGCAGCCGCAGCCCATGACGCCCGCTGCGCTGGCTGCCTCCCAGGACATCGCCGCCAAGGTTACTGCGGCCTTGGGCGGTTACGGCGTCTTCGGCGTCGAACTGTTCGTCAAGGGCGACCAGGTCTGGTTCTCCGAAGTCTCGCCCCGCCCCCACGACACCGGCCTGGTCACCCTGGCCAGCCAGACCATGAGTGAGTTTGCGCTGCACGCCCGCGCCATCCTGGGCCTGCCCGTCGACGTGAGCCAACGTGAACCCGCCGCCAGCGCCGTCATCTATGGCGGCATGGACGCGCAAGGGATCGCTTTCGAGGGCGTCGCGGAGGCCCTGTCGGTCCCGACCGCCGATCTGCGTCTGTTCGGAAAGCCCGAAGCCTTCGAGCGCCGCCGCATGGGCGTGGCTGTCGCCCGCGGCGCCGACGTCGAACGGGCCCGCGAACGCGCGCGGGAAGCCGCCGGACGGGTCAAAGTCGTTCGGAACTGACACCGCCGTCTCCTCCCCGCTAGCGGGGAGGGGGACCGCGAAGCGGTGGTGGGGTTCCTGAAGTCCCATTGGCGCTCGTGATGCTGTGGAGAACCCCTCCGTCTCTCCGCTGCGCTTCGAGCCACCTCCCCATGAATGGGGAGGAGACGTATTTCTACGACTTTAGTCGATTGGCCTTGTCCCGGATTGTGGTGCAAACCAAGCGCGAGGGTCGCAGTCAGCCGGCCGGGAGGGATCTGTCGTGGGCAAACTCAGCACACCCATAATCTTCGGCGCCATCGCCATCCTGGGGGCGGTGTCCCTCGGCATCATCGCCCTGCATCAGGGCGAGAGCATCAGCGCGGTCTGGATGGTGGTCGCCGCCGTCTGCACCTATGCGATCGCCTACCGGTTCTACAGCCGCTACCTGGCCAACAAGGTCATGCAGCTGAACCCCGCGCGCCTGACCCCGGCCATGCGCCGCAACGACGGGCTGGACTATGTGCCGACGCCCAAGAACGTCCTGTTCGGCCACCACTTCGCCGCCATCGCCGGCGCAGGCCCGCTGGTGGGGCCGGTGCTGGCCGCCCAGATGGGCTATCTGCCGGGCGTCCTGTGGATCTTGGTCGGCGCCGTGCTGGCCGGCGCGGTGCAGGACATGATGGTCCTGTTCATGTCCACGCGTCGCGACGGCAAGTCGCTGGGCGACATGATCCGCACCGAAATGGGCAACATCCCCGGCATCATCGCCCAGGTCGGCGTCCTGATGATCATGGTCATCATCCTGGCGGTTCTGGCCCTTGTCGTGGTCAAGGCCCTGGCCGAAAGCCCGTGGGGAACCTTCACCGTCGCCGCCACCATCCCCATCGCCATCTTCATGGGCCTGTACACCCGCTTCCTGCGGCCGGGCCGCGTGGGCGAGGTGTCGGTGATCGGCGTCGTCCTGCTGATCCTGGCCATCATCGGCGGCGGTCACATCGCGGCCGATCCGTTCTGGGGTCCGGCCTTCACCCTGACCGGCCCGACCCTGGCGATCCTGATGATGGTCTATGGCTTCATCGCCTCGGTCATTCCGGTGTGGCTGCTCCTGGCGCCACGCGACTATCTGTCGACCTTCCTGAAGATCGGCGCGATCGTGGCCCTGGCCGTCGGCATTCTGATCGTGCGTCCGCATCTGCAGATGCCGGCCATCACCCCCTTCATCGACGGCACCGGCCCGGTCTTCGCCGGCGCCCTGTTCCCCTTCCTGTTCATCACCATCGCCTGCGGCGCGGTGTCGGGCTTCCACGCCCTGATCTCGTCGGGCACCACGCCCAAGCTGCTGGAGAACGAAGCCCAGATCCCGATGATCGGCTATGGCGCCATGCTGTGCGAAAGCTTCGTCGCCGTCATGGCCCTGATCGCCGCCACGGTTCTGGATCCGGCCGTCTATTTCGCCATGAACAGCCCGGTCGCCGTCATCGGCAACGATGCGGTCTCGGCCGCAGCCGCCGTGGCCCAATGGGGCTTCCACATCACGCCGGGAGAGCTTGAACAGCTGGCCCGAGACGTGGGCGAAAACTCGATACTCTCGCGCGCAGGCGGCGCCCCGACCCTGGCGGTCGGCATGGCGCACATCCTGTCCGGCGTGATCGGCGGCAAGGCCATGATGGCCTTCTGGTATCACTTCGCCATCCTGTTCGAGGCCCTGTTCATCCTGACGACCGTGGACGCCGGCACCCGCGTCTGCCGCTTCATGATCCAGGACCTGCTGGGCGTCGCCGTGCCCAAGATGCGCGAGACCAAGTCGTGGGGCGCCAACGTCGTCGCCACGGCCCTGACGGTCGGGCTATGGGGCTATTTCCTTTACACTGGCGTGGTCGATCCGCTGGGCGGCATCAACAGCCTGTGGCCCCTGTTCGGCATCGCCAACCAGATGCTGGCCGCCGTCGCCCTGATCCTGGGCACCGTCGTGCTGTTCAAGATGAAGCGCGAGAAGTTCGCCTGGGTCATGGTCGTTCCCGCGACCTGGCTGCTGATCTGCACCCTGACGGCGGGCTTCCAGAAGCTGTTCCACCCGGATGTCCGCATCGGCTTCCTGTCCCACGCCCGCAAATATCAGGAGGCGCTGGGCGCCGGCGAACTGATCGCCCCGGCCAAGAGCATCGGCGACATGCACCGCATCGTGGTCAACGACTACGTTAACTCGACCCTGACGGCGGGCTTCCTGTTCGTGGTCGTCACCATGGTCGTCTATGGCGTCCTGGCGTGCCGCAAGGCCTATGCGAACAACCGCCCGACGGTCCGCGAGTATCCGGAAAGCCACCAACTGACGGCGGCCGACGAGGCGGCGGATACGGCCCGTGCCTAACCCGTCGCAAGACGACCTGCTGTGCCTGTGCCGCGACACCGCCCTGCGGTGGGGTCGCGGCGTTCGGCGCACGGCCGGCGCCATGATCGGTCAGCCGGATTATCAGGCCTATGTCGATCACGCGGCGGCGACCCATCCCGACCAGCCGCCGCTGGACAAGACCGCCTTCTTCCGCCTGCACGAGCAGCGCCGCTTCGGCGGCGCCGGCGGGTTCAAATGCTGTTGATCTAAAGGCCGCTGGCGCGGGTGTCGGCGCGAGCCCGATCCTCGGCCTGAAGGGCGGCGATCGCCGTCTCCAGTGTCGGATCGTCGCCCGCGCGGCGCTGGGCTACGGTGCGGGGCGCGGCGATGTCCGGCGTGACCCCCCGCTTCTCCAGCCGAATCCCGCCCGAAGTCACAAAGTCCGCTCGGCTGAGCGTCAGCCGCCCGCCGTCCGGCAGATTGGTCTCCTGGGCGATCAGCACCGATCCCCCCGTCTTCTCGCCCACCACGATGCCGCGCCGCGCCTCCTGCAAGGCGGCCGGCGTCAGTTCGGCGGCGCTGCGGCTGCCCTGGTCCACCAGAACCGCCACATCATTGGCCAGGGGATCGCGCCGATCGCCGCAGTCGCCCGCCGCCCTCAGCACCACCGGCCGGCCGCTGCGTCCCGTCCGCGTCGCCCAGACCTGATCGCGCGGCAGGAAACAGGTCAGGACCGATTCCGCCTCCATCAGCCGCCCACCGGGATTGCCGCGCAGGTCCAGCACCACGTCCACATCCGCCGGCAGGCCTTCCAGTTCGCTGCCCATCCAGGCGCCCAGGCCTTTGTCGAACTGCTCGACGCGCAGCACCAGCACCCCCGGTCGCGACTTGTCGGCGGTGAATGGTTCGATGGCCTCCATCACCCGCGGCGTCAGGGCGATCTCGCGCCTCTGCCCCGCATCGTCGGTCAGGACCAGTTGCACCGGAACCCCGTCATAGGTCTCGACATCCGGTCCCCAGGGCTTCCCGTCGACCGAATACAGGGCCCAGCCCATCTGCACCCCCGCCGCCTCGGCCGGCGACCCCGGCCGGACACGTTCGACCGTCCAGTCGTCCGGCGTCTCGCCCCGCATCAGGGTCAGGCCCATCACGGCGCGCCGGGCGAACTGCGCCTCCTGACGCCGCACCGCCGCCGGCGGACTGGCCGCCGCATGACCGTCGTCCAGCAGATCCAGCATCGCATTGATGACGCGGTACAGCCCGCGCTCATCGCTCGCCGCCAGGGCCTGGGGCCGGAACGTCGCCCGTGCGGCGTTCCAATCCACGCCGTGCAGGGTCGGATCGTAATAGCCCCGCCGCACCTCGCTCCACACCCGATCGAACACGCGCTGATTCAGCCGCGCGCGATCCCGCGAGGGCGCTGCTGCGACGACCGTATCGACAGCGGGCATGGCCACGGCCGGAACGCTCAACGGCAGGCAGAGCAACATGAGGCTGAAAAGCCGGGCGGAAACGCTCAGACGCATGACCACCATCTGACGTCAGTCGCCCGCTTTGCTCAAGTCACGACTGCGCGCTATTCCGGCACCCGCACCCCGTCCCAGGCGAACACGCCGCCGCTGTCGGCCGGGGTCAGGTTCGACAGCACAGACAGCAGCCGCTCGGCGGAATGGTCGGCCGTGAACAACTTGCCCTCGGCCACCCCCTTCTGGAACGGCGCGCTCAGGTCCGTCGCCACCGTGCCGGGATGCAGACCGGCGATCACCGCCTGCGGATGGCTGCGCGCCATCTCGACCGACAGATTGCGCAGGATCATGTTCAGCGCCGCCTTGGATGCCCGATAGGCGTGCCAGCCACCTAGTCGATTGTCGGAAATCGACCCCACCCGCGCCGACAGGGCCGCGAACACCGCCCGCCGATCGCGCGGCATCAGAGGCAGCAGATGTTTCGCCGCCAGCGCAGGCCCCGCCGCATTGACGCGGTAGTCCCGCAACAGGTGTTCCGCATCCAACTGACGAAACGACCGTTCCGGCTGAAGCCCGTCGTGCAGCACCCCGGTCGCCGCGACGATCAGGGTTGGGGCCGGCCCCTGGCCGATCCGTTCGGCGGCGGACGCCAGACTGGCCTCATCCTCCAGATCGGCGGCCAGACACTGCGCGCCCGCCACATCCGCGCCGGACCGCGACACGGCCCACACGGTCTCGAACGCGCCGTCCGCCACAATCCGCTCGACCATCGCCCGGCCGATGCCGCCCGTCGCCCCGATCACCACCGCCGATCCGTTCATCGCGTCTCCCTTCCGCGTTCGTCCCATGATAGGGGCGCGGCATGAGCATCACCACAGTCGGCCTCGATGCCGACGACACCCTCTGGCACAATGAGACGATCTTCCGCCTGACCCATGCGCGGTTCGTCGATCTTCTGGCCGATCACGGCGACGAGGCGACCATCGAGGCGCGACTAGCCGAAACCGAGCAACGCAACTTGCGGCTCTATGGCTACGGCATCAAGGGCTTCACCCTGTCGATGATCGAGACGGCGATGGAGCTGACGAACGGCGAGGCTCCGCCCCATGTCGTGCGCGAGATCCTGGCCGCCGGTCGGGAGATGCTGGCCCACCCGGTCGAGACCCTGCCCGGCGTGGACGCGGTCGTCGCCGAACTGTCCGAAAAATACCGACTTGTCCTGATCACCAAGGGCGACCTGCTGGATCAGGAGCGCAAACTGGCCGCCTCAGGCCT
>Ga0206126_10005224_pt1 | contig 12025 bp, 12 predicted proteins | sample Helgoland_Spring_5_FD_148621 | JGI IMG/M metagenome (GOLD analysis project Ga0206126, IMG submission 148621) | Pelagic subsurface seawater microbial communities from Kabeltonne, Helgoland, North Sea - Helgoland_Spring_Bloom_20160412_1 | ecosystem: Environmental > Aquatic > Marine > Epipelagic ...
AGCATAATTGAAACATGCAAAGCAAATAATGTGAACACATATAATTATTTACGATATTTATTTGAAAATATTCACAAAGCCAAAAATAAAGAAGAGCTGCGTGCAATCCTACCATACAACATAGATGCAAGCGATTTAGATGAATCATAGAGTGCAGGGAAATTGACGCTTACGTCACGTGCGGAAAGACAGCCCTTAACCTGTCATCTCGTAAATAAGTTCTTTACGGACCCCCACCTTGTCATCTCGTAAACGAGCTCTTTGCGAGTTATACGAGATCTATAAGCATTGAGGTGGATTTTCTAATAAGAGATTCCGTATAGCTCCCTTAGCGGTCGCTTGGCGTTGTTGCATGCCTATTTACAGGTAGGCAAGCAAGGGAATGATAACATCACCAAAGCAAAATAAATTGACTATAGCCCTTTGCGCTCGACTATTTTCTTCTTAATCTCGGAAATTGCTTTTGCTGGATTAAGACCTTTAGGGCAAGTTTTTGTACAATTCATTATTGTATGGCAGCGATATAATTTAAATGAGTCTTCCAGCTCCTTTAAACGCTCACCAGCTGCCTCATCTCTTGAATCGGCAAGCCATCTATATGCTTGCAGTAATATTGCAGGTCCTAGATATTTGTCACCATTCCACCAGTAGCTCGGGCAAGAAGTAGAGCAACATGCGCATAAAATACATTCATAAAGCCCATTTAGCTTTTTTCTATCTTCTTCAGATTGCAGCCTTTCTTTTCCTTTTGATATAGGAGTATCAGATTTTAACCACGGCTGTATGGACTCATACTGAGCATAGAAATGTGTCATATCCGGAATTAGGTCTTTTACAACATCCATATGCGGAAGTGGATAAATTTTTATATCCCCAGATATTTCCTCAATCGGTTTTATACATGCAAGAGTATTAGTTCCATCAACATTCATTGAACAACTTCCGCAAATCCCCTCACGGCAAGAACGACGAAACGTAAGTGTAGGGTCTATTTCATTCTTGATTTTGATCAAAGCATCAAGCACCATGGGGCCGCACTTGTCAAGATCAATAGTATAAGTATCTAACCTTGGGTTTTCCCCCGAATATGGGTCATAACGATATATTTTTAGCTTTCGAGAAGAGTCGCCAGATTCTACACCAACATGCACCTTACCCTTTGTTATTCTTGAATTTGGAGGTAATCTAAACTCTGCCATATCTTCCTCTTATTGTCTTATCCGCAAGTATCTGGTTAATATACTCTCTTTACAGGCTTAACTGTTTCTACTTCATCAGTATTGGTATCTAAAACAACATCTTTGTAATCTATTTTTACCTTACCAGACTTATCAAGCCATAATATACTATGCTTCATCCAGCTTTTGTCATTTCTATCGGGAAAATCTTCCCTTGCATGTGCGCCCCTGCTTTCCTTCCGGTTAAGAGCAGCATGAATGGTAAGTACTGCCTGATCAAGCAAATTCTCAAGCTCAAAAGCTTCCACTAAATCACTGTTCCAAATCATTGAACGATCAGTGACTTTAATTTCTTTATATTCTTTTCTTATCTCATCGATAAGTTTCTTTCCTTCCGCTAAGGTTTCTTTCGTTCTAAAGACTGCAGCATGGTTTTGCATAGTTTTTTGCATTTTTAACCTGAGAGAAGCGACAGATGTACGACCTTTTGCGTTCCTTGCTTTATCAAATCTATCAATCAATTTGGATATTGTATCTGGCTTTAGAGTCTTATGCGAAGCCCCTTTCTCAATAATCTGAGCAGCTCTCTGCGCTGCTGCTCTCCCAAAGACGACTAGATCAAGAAGCGAATTAGAGCCAAGCCTATTTGCACCATGTACAGATACGCAAGCCGCTTCACCTATAGCCATCAATCCACGTACTACTTCCTGCTTCCCTTCTTTCAATGTCAAAACTTCAGTATGATAATTAGTTGGGATTCCACCCATATTGTAATGCACAGTGGGGAGAACAGGAATCGGTTCTTTTGTCACATCTACATTTGCAAATATCTTCGCAGTCTCAGAAATACCTGGGAGCTTACTTGCAAGCACTTCAGGTGGTAGGTGATTCAGATGCAAGAATACATGATCCTTATGTTCTCCTACCCCTCTACCCTCTCTGATCTCAATAGTCATGGCTCTAGAGACTACATCACGTGATGCAAGATCCTTCGCAGATGGCGCATAACGTTCCATAAAACGCTCACCTTTGGAATTGATAAGATAACCACCTTCGCCTCTTGATCCTTCTGTAATTAAACAACCTGAACCGTAAATGCCAGTTGGATGAAACTGAACAAATTCCATATCCTGCATAGGAATACCAGCACGAATACACATACCGCCACCATCACCAGTACAAGTATGAGCTGATGTTGCAGAAAAATACGCTCTACCATAACCACCTGTTGCAAGTATTACCGTATGACCACGGAAAATATGAAGAGTCCCATCATCTAAATTCCAAGCAATAATACCCTTGCACTCACCATCTTCCATGATGAGATCCGTTGCAAAATATTCTATAAAAAATTGCGCCTGATGCTTTAGAGCTTGCTGATATAAAGTATGCAAAATAGCATGACCAGTCCTATCAGCTGCAGCACATGTTCTTTGAGCTGCTTTTCCCTTACCATATTCGGTAGTCATTCCACCAAATGGACGCTGATATATCTTACCTTCCTTATTTCTTGAAAATGGCACGCCATAATGTTCAAGTTCAATAATGCTCTCAGCTGCGTGCTTACACATATATGCAATAGCATCTTGGTCACCAAGCCAATCCGATCCTTTTACAGTATCATACATATGCCAACGCCAATCATCCTCTCCCATATTACCAAGAGCAGCGCTGATACCCCCTTGAGCTGCAACTGTATGACTTCTTGTAGGAAACACTTTAGTAATGCAAGCTGTGCTAAGCCCAGCTTCTGCCATACCAAAAGTTGCCCGAAGACCAGCACCACCAGCACCCACTACTATGACATCAAATTCGTGGTTAACAATGTTATAAGGCTTAGTCATAAATCTGTATTTCCATAATTGATATATTTCAGCTAGCAAGCATGTATATGATTGCTACTATAAAAGAAGTGACTGTCAGTATTGAAAAAATCTGTACCATCAATAAGAGAGTGAGTTTTGCTGCCCTGCATGAAATATAATCTTCTATCACTACTTGCATACCAAGCACTGAGTGATAAAAAGCTGTTATGATAAAAATCGTGAGCATAACAATATTGCATGGCTCTTTTATTATCTCAATGATCCCACTTGCTCCTAATCCTCTCACGCTCCATGAAAAAGAAAATAGCCAAACCACAGACAAGACCATTATTATGGCAGTAAATCTTTGATGCCACCAATGTCCCGAACCAGAACCACTGGAGCCTAAATTCTTCGCTCTTGATAAATTTGATTTAAACATAAACTTTATAATCTTGATTTATAAAAAGTCATCCTAACACCCAATAAATTGCAGTAAGCGCAAAAGAAATAATAATCGCAATCCAGCCTGAATATGAAATAGCGCATATTGAAAAACCCCTGCCAGTATCCCAAATCAAATGTCTGATTCCTGTGCATAAATGATAAAAGAATCCATAGCTAGCAATGAGTGATAGGATTTGCACAATATTGTTATCCATGATCTCCAAATATGAGCTATCAAAATTATCAAATACCCATAAAGCAAACCACCAACAAAAAATAGATAAAACCAAAAATAAACCAACGCCACTAATACGATGCCCTATAGAAAGCACAGAACTGATTTGTGGTTTATATATGCTCAAATGCGGAGACAGCGGTCTGATTTTTTTCTCTTTCTGCATAATCTAGTTACTTATGTTCAAGTCGAAACAAATTTTATAATCAATTACTAATACTGACAAGAAGAATCGCATTATTTAACTTCAATACCACATATTGTAGATATCAAAAGCATAGCCACTTTATACGGATCTGCATTTGCCCCTGGCCTACGATCTTCAATATAGCCATATCCTTTTATTGCTACAGGACGTGGAATTCTGATAGATTTTCCACGATCTGCATCACCTGCTGAAAATTCATGTATCGTTGATGTTTCGTGATCACCAGTAAGCCTCTCTTCTAACTTTTCCCCATATTCTGATATATGTTCCTTATGCTTGGACTCCAGCCTAGATATTGCCATCTCTATAGTACCACGCCCTGTCTCTGGGGCACGCATATCTTTTGTTGAAAAATTAGTATGCATCCCAGCTCCGTTCCAATCACCTTTTACTGGTTTATTCTCAATTGAAATATGTATATCATGCTCTTCGCTTAATCTATGCATAATCCATCTAGCAAACCAAGTGTGATCCGCAACATTTAAAGCTCCAGCATCTTCGCTATCAACACCTCTATAACCAATTTGATATTCCCACTGACCTGGCATTACTTCTGCATTCATTCCGTAATATAATATACCAGCATCCATACAACACTCTCTGTGCCTATTTGCAAGATCCCTTCCGAAAATTTGCTCACTACCTACGCCACAATAATATGGTCCTTGTATCCCAGGAAATCCATGCTCTGGCCACCCAAGAGGAATATTTCTTTTGAACATAGTATATTCCTGTTCAAAACCTAGCCATGCATCATGCTTGTCTCCACCTTTCTCTAAAATCTCCCTAAGTAAAGCACGTGTATTTGACTCATGCACTGCCCCATCTGGGTTCATTACCTCGCACAATACAAGGTAATCTCCACCATCATACAGCGGGTCTAAGACATAATTAACAGGCTTCAATATACAGTCAGAATCACTACCATGAGCCTGCTTAGTGGATGAACCATCGAAGCTCCATTCTGGAAAATCTGATATCTTAGGATTTTCTGGAAGTGGCATTGATCTAGTTTTTGATCTTAACTGCCCAGCTGGCTTTGTACCATCTAGCCAGATATATTCTACTACTGAAATTTCCATTAATACCTCACCATATTTATTTTCTATCATCAGCTATATTCAGCACCCAGATGAGTTTATATAAAAACTTATCCAGCAGAGCAAGCATATAATAAGTTTGATGATTCAATCACCCATTGATAAATTGCAACAAGTAAGTAAATACAACTGCTGATATCCATAAAAATAGCTTGCCTATTATAAAACGCACTGTAGTTTTCCTGAGAAAAATAAAATACAGAGGTGACATAAAGTGTCCAGAATTATATCGTCAATATTAATCTTATTGATTCTAATAATAAATAATGCCACTACTACATTTGCATCTAATAGCCCAGATTACCAAATATTTTCGTATAGTAAGCGTCACGAACAAAAAGAAGAAATTACAAAGCATCTACACATCTATGGATTTGTTGCCTTTATAGGAGTTCCTAAATATTCACAAGCTTACCAGAATTATATAAAAGTAGCGCGAAAATTCGTGCATCTCACCGAAAAACAAAAAACATCATGTTCTCCTGAAAATAATAACATACGTGGATGGTCTTACGGCATAGAAAAATTTAACGGCATGGTAGATTCTCATAAAGGGTCGTATTACGCATTTGTACCAGAAAAAACCGGAGAGGAAAATATATGGCCAGAATCATTTCCTGAATTTAAAACATATTATCTAAACCTTGCTCAAATTATTTATAATACTGGAAAAGATGTTATGGAACTTGTAGGCGTCGGTAGAATTAACACTACTGGGCTTGGCAGAATGCTATATTATGCACCTATTGATCTTCCAGATAATACTGAAAATCCGAACTGGTGCGGCATGCATCGTGATCATAGCGTCATCACCGGTCTAACAGCAGCCACATTTATAAAAGATGGGCAAGTAGCAGATCAACCAGAAGGCTCTGGTTTATATGTGCGCGGACAGGCAGTACCAATACCGAGTGATGTATTAATTTTTCAAGTTGGCGAGACTGGTGAATTGATAACTAATGGAACAATCGTAGCAACAGAACATCTAGTGAAAAAAGCATATGGTGGATATTCAAGATATGCATTTGCTATGTTCTTTGACCTTCCAATGGATACTGTTATCAATTCAACTATAACAAAATACAATGATCGCTATAAACCAAATATGACTTACTCCGAGTGGACAGATGCCGCACTGAGCAAATATAAGGCGGATTAATATATCTGGATTTATTATGATTTTTGGGATATGACATTAGATAATGTAAATCAAAATATGCTCTTATGACTCAATCTAAAAATGAAAATAATTTAGAAATCTCCATTCAAACAAAGGATTTAGCGCATGCTTTAAGCTTCACAACGTCAGTTGTTGAAAAGAGAAACGTATTATCAGAACTTAGCAATATAAAACTTATTGCAAAAAATAACATGCTAGAAATATCAGCTACGGATATGGATATATATCTAAAGCAGTCTATAGGAGCTAAGGTAATTTCGGAAGGGGAGACAAGTGTTTCCACGCAAACTATTTCAGATATTATACGCAAAATCCCAGACTCTGAAGTAAAATTAAAACAATCTCATGACTCAGGTAAGCTTGAGATCATAGGGAGCAATTGTCATTTTGAACTTTTAACACTTCCAGCCAAGGGCTTTCCCGAGATGGAAGATGTTGATTCCAATAATTCCTTTGGGGTTTCTTGTGCCGAGCTTGCAAAAATTATTGAGTATACACATTTTTCAGTGTCTACAGATGAAACTCGCTACAATCTGAATGGTATATATCTGCACATCAAGGATAAAGACTTTCGTGGAGTAGCAACCGATGGTCATAGATTATCAGTTGCTACTACTGACCTTGCGGAAAAAAATAAAGATTTCGGTGCTATTATTCCCAAAAAAACTGTGGCAGAACTACTGAAGATTATCAAAGATTCCAGAAATATACAATCCGATATACAGATCTCTCTTGCCACTAACAAGATAAAATTCCTGTGCAATAATTTATTGTTAATTTCAAAACTCATTGACGGCAATTTTCCAGATTATTCCGGATTTATCCCTTCAGATAACACATCACTTCTTACTATAAATACAAAATTACTTGCTAGCGCCATTGACCGTGTTGCCACTATTACTGTTGATAAGTTCCGTGCTGTAAAGATTATCATAAATGACAAAGCAATGAAGGTAATAGCATTTGGCGAAGCAAAGGGTTCAGCAAGCGAAGATCTTAGCTTTTCCGAGGATGAAAATAATTATTGCAAATTTTCTGGAACAGAAATTACCATTGGCTTTAATCCCAAATATATCAGCGATGTCCTAGGAGCAATCAAAGAAGATCAAGTCGATATATACTTCAAAGATTCATTCTCACCAGTACTTATAAAAAGCAAAGAGAATGAGTCTAATAACTTCGTTATAATGCCAGTAAAAGTTTAGCAAAAATATACTCTAACAATATTTCTTACATCTTTCGTTATTAGAACCGTCTCTATCGCTTTCAATCTTATTGACATAGTTGGTTTATTGCACTTACAATAAAGAGTTGAAAAACTACAAGGAGATTAAAACCAATGAAAACTAGGAATCAATTTCGTAAAGATAATAACACAGATGAAATTTGTAATGATTGGATTAATAAAGGGTTTAATATTGCGCTAGATGATTTAAATCTAAATAATTTGCAAGAGTCTATATCAATAGCACATGCGTCTAATCTTAGTGACAAAGAGAAGGAGAAGTTACTTGATTATTCGGCGCTATTATATTGCTATCAGAATCAACATCAAGAATCTTTATTACCTGTAGAATTATTGAAAATAATTACAACAATTGCTAATGATGATTACAAATACTGGGGTACGCAGATTACAAACGAATACAAAAAAAACTGGGATCTCGTGTGCAAAAGCTGTACTAGTCTCAGCGTAAATGCAAATTATAAACATAGCGTGATACGAATAGCACAAGAATATGGCTTACACATCCAGAAAGATGAAATCATCAAATCTCTGTACAACAAAACAGAGAATTCCTTTGTGCAAACAAATAAGAAAAGCGATATAAATCATAATACAGAACAACAACCTTCTGATCAGAATTTAGCCGGAGATCAAATACAAAATGATTGTTCCACCCAGTGTGAATAATCAACATTAAATCCTACTCTTAATTCATTATTATAGTCATTTTAGATGAAAATGGGACTAGGCACGAGAGCGAAGCCTATGAACAATAAAGCGAAGAGTAACGACATCCCGATTCAAAATAAATTGACTATATAATTCTTGACACACTAGTTGAAGGCGTATATGATTCGCCATTCTTCAAAGGAGTGTCTCGGATAATTTCTTACTCATTGAGGAATATAGTTATAAAATAGATGGTGTTATGAAAGTTCTTAAGATATTTGCTATATTAGCATTTTTTTTATTTCAATCTGGTTGTAGTAGCGTAGATTTCGGTTCTACTCGTACAAAAGGTGTTTCTGCAGGTGGTATTAGCAACAATTTAAATAGTTGGAATCAACATCAAAAAGTTAAACTACTTCCTCATCAGCTTACTCCTATCAATTATTTAGAACAACATCCAGAAGTACGTGGTCTAATGGTGTATCACTATCTTGGAACTGGTAAAACTTATCTTGCATTAGGTTATGCAGAAAGAAATCCCAATAAAAAGGTGGTTTTATTTGTACCAAGATTTTTAAAGGGTCACTGGCTTAAGAATATGAAAAGCTACGGTGTTACAGATCCGTCTAGATATCAGATCGTAGCACATAATGAAGGTGAAAAGATTATTGGTAAGGATTTATCAAATACGATAGTAATAGTAGATGAATCACATAAAGTATTTGACAAAATAACTTCTACCGATCCTTCGGTTGTTGATAAATACAGCAAAGTATATTTGAACCTTCAACGTGCAAATAAAATTCTATCTCTTTCTGGAACCCCAATTTTTGGAGATAACATAGATATTGCATATCAAGTTAATTTGGTTTCTGGAAGAGAGTTAATTCCATTTAACAGAGAAGAGTTTAAAGTGAACTTCATGGATATTAACCAAAATAGATCTGCTCTCGTTGGCTATTATGCAGAAAGTCAGCTTGCACCACTTTTTGGCTCTATTGCTGGTACTATGACAGGGTTAACATTAATCTCTTCTTCTGGATATCTCGTGCCTATTATGTCTGCTGGCGGATATTTCCTACCAGGCTTAGTTAAATGGGCTATGACTGTGCAGGATTATCCACTCAGGTCATTTAATGTATCTAAGATGGGAGCAGTAGGAAGTAAATATATCACCTATTACGATTTTGAAAATAAAAACAAAGCTTTTTATCCTTCTAAAAAAATTCATTACATGGATACTCAATATAATGATTACCAAATGGATTTCCTGCTTAGATACGCAGATAGTCAATTAAGCACGAATGAGCTTGTGCAGCTATTAAAGGATGAAGAAACAAATTATGGCGTAGGTTATGTTTCACTAAACAGTACTTCTATTCAAGATCAACTAAAACAAAAACCCAGTAGTGGTTTACAAATTAGTAACTTGCTTCATAGAAATAAAAATAAATCAGGTGGCATTACTTACCCTGAAAAATTTAAGAAAGCACTAAATTTGATGCTGAAGACCAAAGGTCCCGTCGCAGTATATTCTCATTTTTATTATAATGGTACTTTGTTATTTGCAAAATATTTAGATAGTATGGGTCAAGGTGGTAAGTATGCTATCTTACATCCGGATGATTCTTCTGATAAATATGAAAAGATCATAGATAGTTATAATGAAGGAAGAATCAAATTCTTATTGATTCACCCTGAAATTACAGAAGGTATCTCTTTGCTAGGAACAGGGCAGTTACATATGCTTGAAACGCCATATAATAAGTCTTTTGAAGAACAAATTATTGGTCGTGCTGTTAGATACCGTTCACATATGCATCTTCCGAAGAATGAAAGACGTGTTGATGTGTATGTATGGAAGCAAGTATTTTCTCAGTACGACATAAAGCATGCTTTTGCACTACGTGAAAATTGGAATCGTAATTTCTCAGAATTCAATTACTATGGTGAAAGAACATTAGTTGATAAAAATGCTCCGATGAAACGTTCATCTCCTGATGAAATAGCATTCCAAAGAATGAATGAGTTACAAAATAGTTTGCAAGAGCTAATAACGCTTCTAAAGCAATATTCTATCGAAACATCATCAGGGAGTAAGAAATGAAAACTTGGTTTACATATTTAATAACTTTTCTACTAATAAACACATTATCTCTTGTTACTTTTGCTGATAAGCAGAGTAAATATTCAGATGATTTAAATATTGCAAATTTTGAAAAAGGAAGGCGCATCAGCCCGTTTGAGCTCGCATCAATATCCTTTTCTATGATGAAATACGACTATAAACCAGTAGAAATAGCTACTGGTAATAAAGTATTCACAAAGAATGGTACTGTAACAAATTATACTATCCATTTTGAAAAACCGGTTTACGAAGAATATGTTAGTTATGGGCTAAATTTTGGTTTTAATTTAGGTGTCAACCCATATACTACCTCTTCATTTGATACAACCTTATCATTAAAATTGAGGTATCCAATTTATATGGAGGGTATCGGAGATTTTGCAGTAAATGTTACTGGTGGCGCTGGTGTCTCTACTTTCTGTTTTGGAAAATCTGGTACAGCTAGAGGTGGAGCTTGGGGAGCATTAACTAATGATGATAAGGACTTTAATTCTAAGAATATAGAATTGCGCTTAGGGTCAGTTCAAACATTAAGCTATGGGGTTGACTATTATCCAGTCATATGGCTTGGTGTATTTTTAGAAGCTCAATCCAGGTTTTATAATTATGGTGAAACTCAGTTTGAGAGCAAGAAAAGAGATTTTGATGATAATTTTTATAAAAAGAGCTTTAAGTATAGCATCTCAAACAAACTTACATTAGGAATTAGAACTACTTTCTAAAAACTACTGGTGATAGTAAGTCATTTGTCGCTCCGCACGTGACCTTCTCCCCTTAGGTCATTCCGTAAGCGACAGCCTAAGGGAGCTATACGGAATCTCACATCGTTAGAATCAACTTCTATGCTTTAGAGATCTCGTATAATTTTCGCATAATAATGCTCGAATTTACGGGATGATTCAAGATCTTTTCTAAACTTTCCAATAGCCGCAGGCAATGCTATGATACTTATTAAGAGCATCTTGTAATTATACTCAAAATACATTATCCTCTTGCTGCGCTAAAGAAATCACTAAAACAAATAGTTTTTACGCTCATGTTAAAGGAAATATTAAATTCCGCTAAAGCAAAGATTGCACTAGATCGTATGTTGCTTGGAAAATATATAGAAGAAAAAATGACTTACTCTCTTTTTATTCAGGTGGATCTCCGTACTTATTAGATCCGGTGGTACCTTTGATAAACATTAAAGCAAAGTGTATTATTCCAGGAATATATAGAAGTATAATTCCTATGAATGACAGATTGTTGATATTTTTTAGTCCTCTGGTTTGTACAATAAGTGCGATACCTACTATGAAAAATACTAGCTGCAAGAAAAAATAGCTCCATCCGCTAACATTAAAATCGCGCACCCTTCTAATAGTTATACTTATATTAACAATAGATAATACCATATTAACAAAACCAGCAAAATACCTAACAGTATCAATCACAAAGTAAGCCAGTAATATGCTTGTTGTCTCTATGAAGAACCAAGCTAAGTAAAAGAAAATATACTCTTTTCTGTTTGCTCTGCTACTAAAATCAAAAGAATTCATAGCTGATTTCCAGAATGAGCAGAAAATATCACTTATAGAACGCAAAATTATACGAGACAATTTAAATGCACGGTCAGCTAATGACTCAGGATTTTTCTTATTATAAACATGCTCTTCTATTTCCATATTTTTTGGATTATTATCATAACCTGTTAATATACAGCATTTCAAATACACTGGAACATAAGCCACCTAACGGTGGCAGCTTGAAACAGTTCATTTGCTAGAATCGTATACAAATGCTAGAATATCAGCACTTAATAATTATTAGATTTTATGGAAATAGTTGGTAGAGGAGTATCTTTA
>Ga0206126_10005225_pt1 | contig 12023 bp, 11 predicted proteins | sample Helgoland_Spring_5_FD_148621 | JGI IMG/M metagenome (GOLD analysis project Ga0206126, IMG submission 148621) | Pelagic subsurface seawater microbial communities from Kabeltonne, Helgoland, North Sea - Helgoland_Spring_Bloom_20160412_1 | ecosystem: Environmental > Aquatic > Marine > Epipelagic ...
CGACTGCACCCCCAGCACCCCAATGTTGACTACGCGTTTTATGTAAAGGGCCTGTCTGAAATTGCGGCCACGTCCGGGTTTTTCGATAGCTTTATGCCAACCGATAACACCTTGCGTGATATTGGTACCGCCCGGGATGCCTTTGCTACATTGACCGAGCTGCTCTCTAGATTTCCCAAGAGCCCCTATGCTGCTGATTCACGCAAGCGCCTTATCAACCTGCGTAACCAGCTAGCTCGTGCCGAAATTCACGCTGCCAATTATTACTTTGCTCGAGGGGCCTATCTGGCTGCGGCGAATCGCGGTCGATTTGTGGTAGAAAACTTTCAGCAGTCTCCTGCCGTTCCAGATGGTCTAGCCGTGATGGTTCAAGCGTACTATATGTTAGGTATGCAAGACCTCGCAGACAACTCAATAAAGGTGATGGCGGCGAACTATCCCGAGCACCCTGCTCTCGATGAGAATGGCGTGTTTGATTATGAGAAACGCCTGCTGAAAACCAATGACTCATTCCTGGGTAAAATTACCTTTGGTCTGATCAAAAGACCTCAGCCACCTGCGTTTGATACCCGAAACATCTACAACAAAGCGATTCGTGATGCTGAGTTGATAGAAAATAATGGCGAAGCACAGCAACCAAAGCGCTCTGTCTGGAGCTGGTTAACCTTTGGCCTGGCTGACTAATCACTGACCCATTTCAGGTCGGCTACAGGTACAGATGAACAAACAAACAATTATTGATGAGATGCGGGTTGTACCCGACATTGACCCCGAGTTCGAGATCCAGCGCCGGGTCTCTTTTATTCAAAACCAGCTGCTAGCCTCGGGCTGCAAATCTCTGGTGTTAGGTATTAGCGGCGGTGTTGATTCTTCAACCTGCGGCCGACTGGCGCAGCTTGCCGTCGATGGCCTCAATCAAACAACAAATTCAAGTGACTATCAGTTTGTCGCCGTGCGCCTGCCCTATGGTGTACAGCAAGACGAAGATGATGCTCAAACCTCACTTAGCTTTATTCAGCCCAGCAAAAGCCTGACGGTTAATATCAAAGCGGGTACTGACGCGATAAACGCCAGTGTTTGCGAGACCCTAGCCGACAACGGCATGCTCCCCAATGAAGCTGCGGTAGACTTTGCCAAGGGTAATGTAAAAGCTAGAGCGCGCATGACCTCTCAGTATGAAATTGCCGGGATGCTAGGCGGCCTGGTTTTAGGCACGGATCATTCTGCCGAAAACATTACTGGCTTTTACACCAAATTTGGCGATGGCGCCTGCGACCTAGCGCCTCTATTTGGCCTGAGTAAACGTCAGGTACGTCAGCTTGCCAGCACTATGGGTGCACCGGACTCTCTGGTATTCAAAACCCCAACCGCTGACCTTGAATGCCTGAGCCCGCAAAAAGAAGACGAGCAGGTGTTAGGTGTGTCTTACGAGAATATTGACAACTTTCTTGAAGGCCGAGACGTCGCAACCGACATTGCCGAGCGCCTAATTAGCATCTACACAAAAACTCAGCACAAGCGCCTCCCTATTGCCACGATCTATGACTGATACCTGGGACTGACTCCAGAGACTAATGCCAGCTCCTGGGGCGGCACACAGCACAGTTCACAGAAAAGCGATTGAATCAGGAAAACCGCCACCTTAAGCGCTATTTATAAGCTATCTTTAAGCTAAATGCTTCAGGACGGAACCGCTGGCGTTATGCCCATCGCCGATAGACAACCCATACAGTCATTAGCCACAGACCTTAGCGACGGCGATATTAAAATCGACCCGCGGCTTTTGCGCGTCTATGTATCCTATCGCCTACTTTTGGCCATTCTTTTTCTGGTGATTGTGCAACTGCAGCTGGCGCCAAATTATCTGGGTAGTAATAACCATCAGCTGTTCTCTTTAACCGCTAGCCTCTACTGCATTATTAATATCAGTACCGTGCCCCTGTTCCATCTGCAGCGATGGAAGCCAGGTGAAACCTGGGTATTTGGCATGCTGTTTGTGGACACCATCGCGCTTACTATGATGATGCATGCCTCAGGGGGCCAGGACGGTTCTCTGGGTTACTTGCTGATGGTGACCGTTGCAGCATCCGGGATCTTTCAGCGCAGTATTCTGGCCCTCGCCTTAGCCGCTACAGCCAGCTGCATATTAATTTCCATCGCTCTAACCGCCTACTTAACTGGCGACGGTGAGGAAGCTGCGGTGATTCGCAGTGGCGTATTTGGCATTCTGTTGTTCGCCACTGCCGTTGTGTTTATCCTTCTCACCAAACGGCTGACAGCGGTTCAGGAAATAGCCATCGCCGAATCAAGAATTGCTCTGCAGCTTCAGCGCCTCAACAACTTGGTCATTAACAAGATGCGAACAGGCATACTGGTGTTCGATGACGACTACCGAATAGAGCAGCTTAACGAACGGGCCTCCATGCTAATTGGCCCCATTGGCGGCAGTCGATTATTGGCCCGTGAAGACCAGCTGACTCGACTGCCTGAACTGGTAGCCTATCACCGCGACTGGATAGCCAACCCGCGCCGGCAACTCCCCACCTACCATTCCACCCGTTCTAATATTCCTCTACAAATAAGCTTTAGTCAGGTTGAGGGGGAAGGTCACAATGACACTATTATGTTTTTGGAAGATGCACGAACCCTCTCACAACATGCCCAACAATTAAAAAACAATAGCCTGGGCCGATTGACCGCCAGTATTGCCCATGAGATTCGCAACCCTCTGGGGGCCATTAGCCATGCGGCACAGTTGCTCGACGAAGCAGAATTGAGTGGCGAAGAGAAAAAGCTCATTGACGTGGTACTGCGCCATTCGTCGAGAGTCGATGATCTGGTGCAAGATATTATGCAGCTCTCGCGGCAGAAAACCCCCAACATTCGTATTATCAGTATTTACGATATCTGTTTGGCCACCAAAACCCAGATTGAAGAGAGCGGCGAATTTAGTAGCCCCTGCATCGAATTAGATACTCAGGGCATGGCCCTGCATGCGCCCTTTGATGCCAGCCAGTTGCAGCAGGTAATGACCAACCTGCTCACCAATGCATTGCGCCATTCTGAAAAACAAACGGATATCCCCTGGGCAAGAATTGAGCTTGCTATCCAGAGTGATATTAATCTCGCCGAAGTCAGAATCTATGACCGAGGCTCAGGCGTCGCGGAAGAGAGCCGCGAAAAAATCTTCGAGCCGTTTTTTACCACAGAGAAAACCGGCACTGGACTGGGCTTATATATTGCCCGAGGTCTTTGTGAAATAAACTTCGCTACACTAAGCTATATTTATAAAACACAATCCGCCGGTTACTTTCAGATAGTCTTTTCTGATCCGGCCAAGCAACTGCCAGGGAATACGGCCAATGAGTAAGCATGTTCTGGTCATTGATGACGAACAGGATCTTCGAGAACTTTTAACCCTTACCTTGTCGCGCATGGGCATTTCTGCGACCGCCGTAGAAACCCTGACTGAAGCCAAGGATGCCTTAGAGAAATCACAGTTTGATCTCTGTTTAACCGATATGCGCCTGCCGGATGGCAATGGCCTAGACATCGTCGATCATATTCAGCATAACTATTCACAGACCCCGGTTGCGGTAATCACCGCCTATGGCAATGTTGAGCTGGCGGTGGAAGCGCTCAAATTAGGGGCCTTTGATTTTCTCTCCAAGCCCATCGCTCTGCCGAAACTGAGACAGCTTATTACCAATGCTCTAGCCAGTTGCGCGGCTAACCACAGTCAGCCTCAGAAACAATCTCATGCGCTGCTATTGGGTGATTCCAGTATTATGCAAAATGTCCGCGCCCAGATTGTTAAGGTGGCCCGCAGCCAGGCGCCCCTGTTTATCAGTGGCGAGTCCGGCACAGGTAAGGAGCTAGCCGCCCGCTCTATCCATCAGCAGAGTCCCCGCGCCAGCAAACCCTTTGTGCCGGTTAACTGTGGCGCCATTCCCAGCGAACTCATGGAATCTGAATTTTTTGGTCATATGAAAGGCAGTTTCACTGGCGCAATTGATAACAAGGATGGGCTCTTTCAAGCGGCAGATGGGGGTACATTATTTCTCGATGAGGTGGCAGATCTGCCTCTGGCCATGCAGGTAAAACTATTGCGCGCCATACAGGAAAAACGCATTCGTCCGGTGGGCTGCGAAATAGAAATTGATATTGATGTACGCCTCATTAGTGCTACCCATAAAAATCTCCAGCAAGCCGTCGACAAGGGAGATTTTCGCAGTGACTTATTTTATCGACTCAATGTTATTGATATCACTATGCCCAACCTGCGAGATCGATCCGATGATATAGAACTGCTGGCAAGGCACATCCTCGACCGTTTGAATGCCAGCTGCAGCAAGCAGAATATTTTGTTGTCTCAGCAGGCCCTAGAAAAAATGTTCGATTATGGTTTTCCAGGTAATGTGCGGGAACTGGAAAATATTATCGAGCGCGCGTCGACACTCTGCGAAGACGGGGTTATTGGCCTGCATGATTTGAAGCTGAACCTTGGTGGTGCTCGCGACAGTATAGATATCCACGGAGACCCTAGAAATGAATCCGTAGACTCCTTGGATGATCATCTTGAAGAAATCGAAAAAGATATTTTGATGGATGCTCTGGAAAAGACCCGCTGGAATAAAACTGAGGCGGCCAAAAAGCTGGGTATTAGTTTTCGCTCCATACGCTATCGACTTAAAAAGCTGGGGTTGGATGATGAATAGTATCCCTGCTTATTATAAAACGGTCTTATAGCAACCAAACTGTTCTATCCCTAAAGCCTAGCCCTCAAACGCCTTTTTAGCCTTCAAGGTATTCTCTAATCATCCTGATGATTGTAACGCCAAAGCTTGCGCCGATCCCCCAGCCCCTGATCACCAAACTGCTCTATATGAGGACCAAATAGCGCACCACTAATAATCTTTTTCTTCGGGACACAGTTATCAGCCTCGCAATTTTCATCCTCAATAACCAGAGTGAATTTTGTGGGTGGTGGCAGAATACCGCCATGCTCGACCCTCCGATACACTCTTTCTTTATCGCCTTTACCTTTTAGATTGAAGGGATCAAATCGATAAATACGTGCCTCGCCCAACCCATTACAGTCGTCGGCTGTGCAGGGGATATGGGTCGCGAAGGTGGTGATATTGTTTGCCGTTAAAGCACGGGTAACGACTTTCTCTCCAGGCTCTAGCTGCAGGTACCAGCCATTTTTAACTGTGGTGTTTTTTTCACGTTGAACCTCATCAAACTGCATTGATACAGGGTCTATTGTGATCTGGTAGAGATCCTCCAGCATCAGAGACTGAGAAGGACTTACCTTGCTGTCTCGATAGAACAGCAGGTAATTCTGAATACTAGTATCAAATGGTTTTTCACTGTCACCAGAACCTATGATCACGGCATTATAAGAGCCGTCGGGGCTGGTCACAGCATCTGGAGCATTAAGAAACTTGCGGCCCTTGGGTAAGGTTATCAGTCGTTTCGCCTGCCAATCAGCTAGATCAGTACTCTGTAAGTCCAGCGTCCAAAGTTGACCGCCTGTATCGCCAAAATAGACTAAATCTGCGCTCCCATTTCCATCCTGATCGATCACCGTTAAGCTAGCAGGCACCGCATAATCCATAGCGGAATGGGTACTGGTAAGCTGCCAAATAATATCGCCACTGAGCGCATTTAAAATAATAAGTCCGCGGCCCTGAGTTCTAACGGCACTGTCGGAGCGGCCATCACTGACTTCATCCTCTGCCACTGGGTCGTAACCAAGACCCATCAGTAGCGCTGGCACCTCCCGCTCAATTCCTGAGGACTTGATGTTTAGCTGGGCAATCTTGGGGGTTGACCAGGTCTGGCCCAGTTCGGTAAAGCCGCTATCGACAGCACTTTTATGCCACAGGATTTTTGGTGATACCGGATTAGTTACATCCAGCGCATAAATAAGATTACCGCCCCGCCGCGCGGTTAAATAAATAATTGCCTGACTGCTCTCACCGGCACTGTCATTGCCTATCTGATGATTGCTGTTGTATCTGAGGTAACTGGTTACCGACCCATCAAAAAAGTATGGCTTATTAGCAAAGGGGCTCTCAGACCTTTTGTCTGTGCTGTAAGCAGCCTCTCGGTAGAATAAGTTTGCCAACTGTTGAAACTGCTCAGGAGCCGTAAACGCCCAGGCTTCTTCACCATCCTTTGAACTTATCAATGTCGACTTTTCGATCAACCCGCCTTTTACCCCATGAAACATGCCGTCGTTAGACCCATAAAAAACATAGGTACCCAGGCTGCCACCATAATTAATCGCCTCGGGCCGAGAATGAATAACATCACCATGGAATGGTTGTGTACCTATGTCAGAGACCCAATTAATAATGCTATGCATTTGCGCGGCATCTTGGACCCCGAAATCTTCAGGTAGCAGATTGGTGTTACTCGCGGCAAAGGGCTCGAGAACATTACAGGGGCCTGTACAAGTTAGATTAACGCGACTTTTACCTAGGTAGTCGCGCAATCCCTGAGCCACGCCACCGAGACTGACAGCGGCACCATCGGGGCTGTTATTGCCACTGGTCCAGAAACTTCGGGCCTGACTGTTTACAAGGCCCGAAGCCGGATCGACTACAGGCCTACCCTCTGCATCTAGCAACATTACCTCGGTGGATGTTGGGTCCAACCCAATCTGATAAAGCTTTAGGTTACCCTGCCAGAACGGGGTCTCGCGATCGAGTCGAAACATGCCGATATATACTTGGTTTTCATTAACCGCCTGATTGTGGACGGTTAGCGGCAGACTTGCCGCTGCCAGAACATTATCCTGATTATAAATATCGATGTCGGCTGACCAGAGGTTTACAGAAATAAACAATACTCCGAGTCCTATGGTTTTTATTGCGATGCACATCTTGTGCCTCCTGGCATTTACGTGAATGTTTTAAGGACAATACCCGGCTAAGTAGCTAAGGCTCAATCCCTCTACATGGGTCGTCTGGGCACCAGAAGATTTATCCAGCGCACTGATGCTAAGCTGCCAAACCGTCTCTTGAAGACAGGGAGAACTGCCATCTAGGCTACAGCCAGCAAGGTTAGTTTCAAGCAGGCAGGTAAGACTGTTAACCTCTACATTAATCTTGCCGGAGTCAGCGGTTAGCAACACATCAGGAAACACAGGGCTAAAGCTGCCATCGCCATCCATATAGGCCCTGTAGTTAATAAAGTAATCGAGGTCGCTGAAAATATAATTACTCACATTCGCTGCCACCTGTTGCACCTCAGACAGACGTTGCTGACTTTGAATGACTTGCATATTGATATTGCTGGAGGAAATGCTGGCCACCGTGAGGATATTTAGCAGCAGTAACATGAGTAGCGCGATAAGTAGAACAGCCCCTTCCTGTCTGCGGCTCTGCGTTGTCATTGCTCCCCCGTCGTCAGAGCTGCCTGGAATAGTAACTGTCTGCGCGCACTATGATTACCGAGCTGCGTGACGCCTGAAAAAAGCCTGCGCACCTTAGCATTGGCAAAGCCCACGTCTATCTTGTCAGCATAGGTATAGCGTTTAACATCATTGACACCCGGCGCCGGATCAGTGCTACTGAGGAGTAAATGATACCTAATAGACACAACATCGGCCCATTCCTGCGCCGAGGTAGGAAGCTCGACATAGGCCAACTTAGCCCCATCGGCATTGGCCAACCCATTGCCTGAGCGGTCTATTCCGTACTCCACCTGAAAATCATCCACCCCCTCGACTAAGGGTTCAGCAGGCGCATATTTTCCTTTTAACAGTCGGCGCCGCTTAAAGACATTATCAGCAGCAACATAGTAAATAGTCTGGATAAAGGCCCTTATAGGCGCTGCCGTAATGCCATCTTTTTGTGTTTGGTTAAACGCCTCATTATTGGTACCCAGCTCCAAAACAAAGGCATCACCATTGGCCTGTATATAATGCTGTTTGTCTAGTAAACCAATCGTTGAGTTAAAAAAGTCAGTGCGGGTGCGGCGGATCACTAACAGATCTGAGCCTGCTAACAGCGTATCTCCAGAACAGAGCGTCTCATCTTTAGCGGCATCATCAAGCCCCTCTACCGCAAAATTTAGAGCCTCGTTTAAATCTGCGGTGCTGATTTCAGTGCAGAAGTCTGGAAGTTTATTGCTATGGCTTAGGGGCATTTTTAACCAGCCATAAAAACCTGCAAGACCCAACTCTGTATCTAATAGCTGAGTAAGGTACCGTCCATTTTCAATCATCTCGCTGCCGAGCTGGACCTGTCGATTAACTCGCGAAGCTGTCAGTGTCACATCCACAATTGCCGTGGAGAGAAATATACTTAGTAGCACAGCAATCATTAACTCAATAAGCGATACACCGAGCATGCTTTTTTGTGTTTTCAAGATAAGCTCCTTTTCTAAATACTGTCCTTGTCAAAATGCTGCTCTTTTCAAGATGCCTCACTTTTAATGCCCTCTCATCAGCCGTCTAGGTTAGGGGCAACAAAGGTACCGCTCACCAGTCTACGTAAACTGTTACCTGTGCCCCCGTAAAGACCTTCACCGCAGCTAGCATTGTTAGGACCGCTTGCCACAAGCCCCTGCCAGACAACGCTAACCACATAGCGATTTAGTGCGCCATCAAACTCAATACAGCCACGGGCGTTTAACAGTCCGCCCACATTGCCACTGTCGTTTACTGTGCCCGCCCCCTGCAACAGATCACTCCACTGGTTAATATCCTCAGCTGCACGCTGTTGACCTTCCTCCTTACCATGAGCACTACATCGGTATGTCTGGCTATAGCCGACACCTAGCTCGGTATTGCCTAACCGATAACAGCCACGAGCATCGTTATTGGCCCCGATAAGGCCCAACATGTCTGTCATCATGTTAATGGCGTAAGCGCGCTGATAGGCCTCTTGCTGAGCTTGCTGCGCACGGCCTTGTAAGCCTGCGCAACCGAGAAGGCCCACAGAGAAAATTAGCAGGCTAACCAGCACCTCTATAAGGGTAAAACCTGATGGGATACCTCTGGATAAATTACTCATACCAATCCCCTGTTTTTTGGCCCAGGTGATTAATGGTTAGGGTGCTGGTTTTCGCCTGTGCAGAGTCGGATTTGGGTGTGGCCTGAATACTGTAGGTGGGTGGTGTGGCGGTATTGCTGACATTGGTGATAGCGATATCGTAATGGCTTTTAACGCGCTCTATCGGCAGCACACCCAGTGTCTCGAGTTTCTCTGTGTACCCATGGTTTTCAAACATCGTTTGATTTTGTAGGCTGACCAACTCAAGAAGATATTGCTGCGCCGCCACTGTATTGGTGCGCACAATATACTGACGGTAGCTGGGTAGTATCAGTGCCGTCAGAATGCTCAGGATGGCTAAGCTAATCATTAGCTCTATTAATGAAAAACCCAATGACAAATCATTTGTTACCTTATGCTCGTTCATCTTCTTTCCTAATTAATTGTAGGTGGCAACAAAGAGATTAAAGCTATAAAGAACACGATTAATATCGAATATAAAACTCAGCCAGATTTGTTGGGCCGCTCAATTAGTTTGAGTGGCAGCGTATATTGACTCCTCCACGGTCATCATGACCATCGTTATCAGAATCTCGTGACAGTCGAATGCGTCCACTGCGAAAGATAATTGTTTGACGACCATAGGTCACAGACTGATTTTCTGAACAGACTAAAAAGTTACCTGAATCCAACGCTTCGCCAGACCCCTTAAAACGCACATAGGCTCGCCCAGAAGCGGATAGCTTAATATTATCTCCCGATAGTTCAGTATCTCTATAGAGAGTCTCGCTACTATTGAAACGATGATCATTATTGGTATCACGAAAGACCAGTAATCGCTCCCCCTTCTCTTTTACACAGACCAATGAGTCTGTTGCCATACAGACTTTCCAAACCTGGTGCTGAGAGACCGCAAGGCCCCTAGCCAATTCGAGAGTGCGCCGCAACTCCCACACCTGAAGGTTAATTTTTCGCTCCGCAAGAAAAGCAGCCCATGAGGGTGCGGCCAGAGAAATCAGAATAGACATAATAGAGAGGGTGACGAGTAATTCGACCAGCGTAAAAGCACTGTGATGTCTAAATGAGTTCATCCGTTAACTCGCGTATTTTTAAATGTGAATGCAACTTTCCTTTGCATTGCAGTGAAGCACAGGCAATAGCCTATACAGAGTGGATATGTTTAAAACGAGAGTGAGGTCCCACATCGGGGCATGGGGACATCACACATGGACTACTATGGAAGTAGCAAGACAGTGGAGTCTTTAGCTAGAAGATGAATAAAGGCTTTAGCAGAATTCCTACGGCCAGCTGCTATGTGGATACGTTGTTGGTATCAAATATAGCTCGATCTCTAGCGATCTCTTCGGCGACTAGATTTAGATCGGTGGTTAGAACACCAAAGCTGGTGGCGCAAAGCAGCATAGCAGCGGCCAGTTCAAATGACTCTTCCCAGAAATCGGAGTGTTCGATAGGCACATACTTTTTATCAAAAACCTCACCGAAAACAGCGTAGCAGAGGGCGGCGAGAATAATATATCTAATGGATCGTTTGTCTAGGTAATAGCCAGCATATTGAATGTAATGCCGACAGTGAAAAACTAATCTCAATAGCAATCCGATAAGGGGAAGCAAGTAAAGCGCTCGCCCATCACCGGCGAACAAAAATATAACTGATTCAGGGACATTAAATTGTTCAACATCTAGTTCGCGAAAAACAAATGCAAATACCAGTAATGTCATAAAAGAAGGTAAGGTTTCATTGGCATAATCAGTAGAAATTGCAGCATGCGCGAAGCCAACAAATGCAGTGCAGAGTAAAACCACCTGAAGGTTTTCCATTAAGCCGTTTTCTGCATACAAATGAACATGTCCGAGAGACATTGCAAAGTACGCTATCGCGCTAGTGCCTATCAGCCAAGCTGTGAGTAGACCGAAAAATGGTCGAGTGGAAAGCTTATTTACAGGGTACATCTGACATCACTTTGCAATTAGCTGGAGTGGAAGGTATCAATGACGCCCTATAAAGTCCAGAGAATAACGGCCACTGCAACTGAGAATTAGGCTTACTGCAGAACTTAAAGGCAATACATGTTGCCTATTTTCATCGCCGCCTTTGAATGTGCTAAGAAGTACGAGAAGGACGAGACTAAGCAGAAGGAACCTAAGCAGAGGGAACCTAAGCAGAACAGACTGGGCTGAAAAGACTGTTAACAAGATACCAAGAGTCATCCCCGGAAGCGGTAGGAACACGCAGACTCGAACTGCGGACCCCTTGTATGTCATACAAGTGCTCTAACCAACTGAGCTATGCTCCTATGGCTTCCGGGAGGAGCATTTTACACAGCGACCCCTTTGGGAACAACCAGAATTTTTCCTCAGTAAAAAGTGAGTGAACTGAGTAATCAAACTGGCTGAGATACCCCGAAACTAGGCCTCTTCGCCGCTAACAGTCTTACTAGGTTGACCCATATTTATTGCCGCCAAGAGCAATAAACCCGCAAATATGGCCAAATTCTTCACGAAATTCTGCATTTCATGCTTGGCATCGATGCCTTCATAAACGTTCCAAAAATCATGCAGATTCACGTTAATCAATACCACCATTGCTGCTAGACCAAGTGCAGAGACCACGACCTGTCGATTGGCAAAAATGCATAGACTGGCCGCTATTTGAAGCACCCCTGCAAGGGCCAACAGTATCGGCACCATTGTCATACCATGGCTTTCCATCAGAGAGATATGCCTATCCCAGTCCATAAATTTCATGATGCCGGGTAAGAAAAAATAAAGAGCCAATAAACATCGGCCTGTATGTAGCACTGTGCTTTGCATTTTAAATCCTTATTATTATTTTACGGTGCAATATTACTACGGACAGGAGGAAACTCAATGTAATTGAGACTAGTATTAGGGTATTCGCAAAGGCTTTTGAATGGCCTGTTTGATATTGGAAGTCAGTGACTGTATTAAAAGGACGCTAGGATGCTCCAACCAGTAATAATAGCCGGTGGTTCC
>Ga0206126_10005237_pt1 | contig 12009 bp, 3 predicted proteins | sample Helgoland_Spring_5_FD_148621 | JGI IMG/M metagenome (GOLD analysis project Ga0206126, IMG submission 148621) | Pelagic subsurface seawater microbial communities from Kabeltonne, Helgoland, North Sea - Helgoland_Spring_Bloom_20160412_1 | ecosystem: Environmental > Aquatic > Marine > Epipelagic ...
ATCAATTTAGTCAGGGTACACCGGCTACTTTCTCTGCGCGAATTGCCCCGCGTCTTGTTGGATTGGGTTTGCTGGAAGCCATACCCGAAACGGCTATCCTAGCGTTGGAAGACCCCGATGATACCAATGGCGACGGTATTTCCGGTCGTGCTAATAAAGTGATAGACCCTGAGAACAGTGCGCTAACGCGCCTGGGTCGTTTTGGCTGGAAGGCGGCAACCACAAGCGTAAAGCATCAGGTGGCCGCAGCGTTGAATACCGATATGGGCGTACGAACCTCTGTTCTGCCTAATCCGGATTGTGGCTCCGCACAAACCAATTGCGGTGGCAACAGCCCGCTGATGCCGGAAGAGAACTTAGACAACCTTATCTTGTATATTTCTGCTCTGGGTGTCCGTCCTCAGCGCGTCTGGAACGAGGGCGTTGAAAACCAGCAAGTCCTTCAGGGCAGAGAGCAGTTTAGAAATATTGGCTGCGCAGGCTGTCACACGGAGTCCTTCCAGACCAGCGAATTCCATCCATTGGCCGAAGTGCGTGACCAAACCATTTATCCCTATAGTGATATGTTGCTGCATTATATGGGTGAAGGGCTCGCCGATAATCTGGGTGAGGGGCTGGCCAGCGGTGGCGAGTGGCGAACGACACCATTGTGGGGACTGGGCTTGTCTGCCTGTGTAACAGGCGGGGTTACTAATCCGACCGGCAGGGAAGGTGGAGAAATTTGTACACCTGATCACGCCTATCTGCATGATGGCCGAGCGCGCTCTATTGAAGAGGCCATTTTATGGCACGGTATTGAAGGTTCTGAAGGGAAAAGATCGACTGATGCATATAAGGCCTTGTCAGGCCAAAATCAGCAGTCGGTATTGCGTTTCCTAGAATCCTTATAAGCGTAAATTAAACGGTTATCGTTCACTTGGCCCCGACTAGAATCGGGGCTTTTTTTTTAGATCCGCCATGCAATTTATATTAAGAGTTGATGCGGCTAATATTGAGGCACGCATTTTTAATGCTTATACCGAGTAAATAGCGGTATAGGTACTTCCTTAACCTCCAATAAGCTATGTTGCAAAAATTTAGATATACATGTTTAAATTGGGCCTATTTATTATTATATAAAAATATTAGTTTGTGAGGGGTTTATGAACAGTTCTCTAAGAAGCTGTAAGGGCTTTGCTTTTCGTCATCTATCTAAAACAGCGGTCTCAATTTTTTCGACGATTTTTTTAAACGCTGCCTATGTCGAAGCGACCTTAGCAAATACAGATATAGACAGTGAAAATGTCAGTAGTGTATTTTCAGCTGGCTCTATAAATCCACTTTGGGATCATGGGTTACATAGCTACCTTGCTTATGCACAAGCAGATACAGGTCAACCAAAAGTAAGAGTTTGCGAAACACCGCTATCGGCTAATCAGGCGGATGTTCAAGAAAACACCTCAGTAAACCCATTGTTTGAATACAGTTCCGATGCCAGTTGTGGCGTTTCAGAGTTGTCTGGTGAGGCCGGGCAGTTATTTAAATTCACCTCGGCTACCCAGCTTACTGATGATCAGGGTTTTAATCCCTATGTTTTTGAAACTGGTATGTCTATTACCGTTCAGGATTCCCTTGATTTTAGCGCCTTTAGCAATGGTGTGCTGCGCTTGGAAGTTCTGGGTTCACCTTCTCAGAGTACGAATATCCTTATTTCACTGAATGACAATGTAGGTGAGGACGAATTTGGGAATAATGGTAACCATCTATCCCTTCTTTACACACTCGAGAGTGAAATTGAGTACAGAGTTATCGAGATAGATTTGGAGTCATGGCTATCAGAAAATATTAATTTTGATATTGCACAGGTCGATGCCATAAGCCTTACCAATTTTGGTGAGTTAACCTTGAAAAGCATCGAGTTTGTTCAACAAACTCAAGAATCATCTGACGGTGATGGGGGTAATGAAGTTTCAGATGGTGGAAACGGTAATGACGTTCGCGCTAGCGCAGTTGAAATGGTCGAAGGATTTGGTGGCGCAATATTCGATCAGGCTACTTCTTCCTATACCTTCCCTGCAGGTTCAGAAGTGTGGGCTGGTTTTGCTAATCTTAATACTGATATTTATCCCTTCACTTTTGCCAATGGTGGCAGTATTAGCTTTACCGCAGCGCTACCGGCTGGTGGCACCGATACAAGCGTTTACTTCCGATTTGAGCGTCGGCCTTATCCCGATAGTGATCCATCATTTAATCTTGATCCTGTGGTTATCAGTGGTTCTGAGCAGGAATATACGGTAACAGTTCCTGCACAGGATGCAGAAAACACTTACGAATCATTCCTGATGTATTTAGTTGAGCAGGATTCACCTGTCATTATCAAAAATATCGTAGTCACTGATAATGCTGAGCCAGACTCAGATGGAAGTGATTCAGGCACGCCCGCAAGTGCGGCAGGCTATAAAGCTATCCCATTTGGCGCCGGTAGTGTCTCCGATACGATCAATTCTGCCAGCTATCGCTGCGTGGTTGATTACGGCAACTGGATTTATAATGCTGGTGTTGTAGAGCCCGGCATTGATGGTTGTGATGGCTCTTCAGGCGTACCTTCGGGGACGCCTACACCGCTTCTGCCTCAGATAACTGGTGAAGCGCTAAACAGGCCAATACCAACTCATAAGTGGTGGGGGTCAGTGCCATTTGTTGGTGAGATGACCGTCGGAGATAGCAGTAAAGCGGCCTATATCACACCAGACCCAATCAGAGCTCGTATCTCTAATACAGGTGCGCGCGTCAGCGGTATTCCCAGCAGTTTTAAGAGCTTAGGTAACTTTCCAAGATATGATGGCCCGGCTCCGTTCGATGAAGTTTTTGAAGGCGTGGCGATTGCCAACTCAGTCTTCAGTGATATGGATGCCTTCCTAAAAGACCACAGCGATGGCTCAGTGACCGTGCAGTGGAAATCCGGTACTACCGAAGTTATGGATGCCACCTTTGTTCACGGCTCCCCCTATGTCTATTTCAAGATTCATCAGGGTAATGCACTGTTGCGTACACTGCGTGAAGATGGTGGCGAAAAAGGTACTTTCTACAACCAGGGTAACCACCTGGGTATCTGGACTAATATTGCTGGTATTCGCAATAATATTTTATTGAGTGGTGAGGGCATCACTACCTATTCCAATATTTCCAGCAATGAGATCACCATTAACAATGACTCAAATGAATTTACTCTTACCTATCTTCCTGAGTTAAGTGGCAATGTGAGCGACAGCATGACCAGCGACTTTGCTGCCAAAGCGCGCAACAAAGTCGCTTCTGTTGAGATTGGTTACACGGTTGATCGAAGCACCAATACAGTTACTGTTAATCACGCTTACCTAGATGCACAGGGTAATGCAGCGGATACAATTGTCGGCATGCATCCATTGCACTGGAAGAACTCTGATCAGGCAACCTCTGCCTACAAGGTTCGCAGTGCAAGGGGTATGATCAAGTTCGCCACAACAGATGGCTTTAGCTATGACCTGCCATTTACGGGTGTGTTGCCAACCATGCCATCAATCTCGGGATCCTTTGATCAGGCTACCCTAGAAGCGCTGGTTACTTCCTTTGTCAATGCAGGTGAGTCCGAGTGGTATAACAGCACTGACACCTACTGGTCAGGCAAAGGCTATGGCAAGGTTGCTGAAACCGCTGCACTGGCCCAGTCAATCGGAATGGAAGACGCTGCGGCTGAGTTGATTGCCTGGCTGAAAGTCGAGCTGGCAGACTGGTTTACCGCCGAGACTGACGGTGAGCTGGATATCAATAAATACTTCGTCTATGACGAAACCTGGGATGCTTTACTTGGTATCGAAGAAGCTTACGGCTCGCACCAGCGTATGGCTGACCATCATTTCCACTACGGCTATTTTGTGCGTGCCGCAGCTGAGATCTGTCGTGTCGACGTTGCCTGGTGTGGCGACGATCAATACGGTCCTATGATTGAGCTGCTAATCCGCGACTATGCGGGTGATGATAGCGAAGAGATGTTCCCGAAAATGCGCAACTTTGATCCAGCCAATGGATTCTCTTGGGCTGACGGTAAAGGCGATACTATACAGGGCAACAACAATGAGTCTACCTCAGAGGCAGCTAACGCCTACGGCGCTATGGTGCTTTATGGTCTGGCAGTAGGTAATGACGCTATTGTAGAGAAGGGCATGTATATGCATGCCTCGACCAGTGCCGCCTTCTGGCAGTACTGGAACAATATCGATGGTTACAATAATCTGGGTGCAGATTACGATAACTTTGCACCAGGTTACGACAAGATCACCACCTCAATTATCTGGGGTAGTGGTGCTGACTTCTCAACCTGGTTTAGCCCAGCGTATGCGCATATTCTCGGCATTCAGGGTCTGCCATCAAACCCATTGATTCTCTATGTAGGCCAGTATGCGGACTATATGGAAAGCTACGTCGAACTAGGTATGACGGAATCGTCCAATGGCAACCCTTCAGGTCTCGCTGGCGATCAGTGGACTGATCTTTGGTGGAACCTCTGGGCGATGACCGATGCTGATGCAGCACTGGCGGACTACAACAGTGTCGGAACCAACTATGATGCTGAAGCCGGTGAGTCAAAAGCTCACACCTATCACTGGTTGCATACATTTAAAGCGCTGGGTCACTTAAAGACAGGTACTGGTGAGCTGACTGCCAACGATGCATCTGCTTTGGCCTTTGATAAAGATGGCCTTAGAACCTATGTGGTTTATAACTTTACCGATCAGAGCAAGGCGGTGACCTACAGCGATGGTCGCATAGTCAATGCATTAGCTAATAGCTTTACAATCAAGACTAGCGATGATCCTCAAGGATCGCTTGATAGCGACTCAGATGGCGGAGCTACTGATGGTTCTACCGACGGTGGCACTACTGATGGTGGAGCTGATGGTAGCGATGCCGAGGTCTCTGACATTATTGATATGACAGGTTCATTTGGTCGCGCAGAGTTGCAGGGTAGTAGTTACAGTTTCCCTACAGGCTCGGAAGTATGGGCTGGTTTTGCTAACGTGAATACTAATGTTTATCCATTCACTTTTGCCAATGGCGGTAGTATTAGCTTTACCGCAGCGGTACCAGCTGGTGGTAACGATACAAACGTTTACTTCCGATTTGAGCGTCTACCTTTTCCCGATATTGAACCATCATTTAATCTCGCCCCTGTATTAATTGCCGGTGAAACTGAGATGGAATACACAGTGACTATTCCTGCACAGAATGCGGCAAATACTTATGCATCTTTCCTTCTCTATATCGTTGAGCAAGATCAGACGGTGATCATTAGAGATATTGTTGTAACTGATGATAGTGGCAGCACAGATAGCGCCGGTGGTGAAACTACCGGTGGAGGGAGTAATGATGCTGACCCAGTTATATCAACTGTTACCGTATTTGATGACGGTGTTGTTGGCTCTGCATGGGATGGCGATATCGTCGCTTGGGACGCATTCCTTGCAGGCACTTGCATGAATGATGGTGGTGCAGGCTGCCCAAGTATCGATTGGACTTTGGTTAGTGACAATGAGCGTGGTGATGTGCTCCAGGTTAGCCATTCTGAGGAGGGTCATTTTGCTTCTCTAATATTCTCTTCACATCTTTCACCTCAAGATCTGAGTGCTTTTTCTCAAGGTAGTTTGATTTTTGATATCAAAGTGCTTAGTGGTGATAGCAATATTAGTATTGAAGTACTCTGTGTTTTGCCTTGTAGAACTTCTGTCATCCCTATTGAGTCGAATGACCTCACAGATTGGGAAACGGTATCAATACCTGTCGAGAGGCTAGTTGCGGAAGGCCTTGATCTTAGGTCAGTAGACACTGGTTTAATTATTTTTGCGACTAACTATACAGGCACGGTGTTTCAATTAGATAACATTCGTTGGGAGCAGTCTTCTAATGGGGGTTCAACAGACGGTGGAAATGCTGACGACGATGCTAGTGATGGCGGTTCTACTGACGGTGGTTCAACGGATGGTGGCTTTAGTTCGCCACCTTTGAATATCTTTTCAGACGGCGCAGTTGACCCTTTTTGGGATTCAGGGATTAATGGCTATGATTCATCTATTGACTGGCAGGAGTGTAACAATGATGGTGGTCAGGCCTGCCCCAATATTGACTGGCAGATAGTTTCTGATGATTATCGTGGCGATGTTTTGATGGTTAGTCACACCGGAAATCAAGTTAGTACAGGCTTATATATTGGAGCGTCGTCAGTTCAGGATCTCAGTGCTTATGCTGGTGGTTATTTTATTTATGATATAAAAATAGTTGCTGCTGGTGACAATAGTCTCGTTTCTAGTAGGGTAATTTGTTGGTATCCCTGTACTTCAGGGTCAATGGGAGTGGGTACCCTTGAAGGAGATTGGAAAACTGAAAAGATCCCGGTAGATTTTCTTGTTGAGACCGGTCTGGATTTATCTGCAGTGAGCAGTTTTGTGTTTGATTTAACCGATGACGGTGATGAAAGTATTGTTATCTTGCTTGATAAAATACGTTTTGAAGCGGCTAACGATGATGGGTCAACTGATGGTGATGGATCCAGTGATGGCGGATCGACAGACGGTTCTACTGATGGCGGTTCTACAGACGGAGGAAGTACTGACGGTGGTACTCAAGATGGATCATTTGTTCAGATGATTGAAGGTTTTGGTGGCGCCTTTGTTGATGGCAATACCTTTATCTATCCTTCAGGCGCGGAAGACTGGGCTGGCTTTGCTAATCTGAACACTGATATTTTTCCGTTTACTTTCGACAATGGCGGCAGCGTTTCCTTTACAGCGGCAGTTGCTGCGGGCGGAGCTGATACCAATATTTATTTCCGCTTTGAGCGCCTACCTTTCCCGGATGTTGATCCTTCGTTTAATCTGGATCCTGTAACCATTTCTGGTGAAACTGAGTTGGAATACACAATAACCATTCCAGCACAGACTGGAGGTAATACTTACGAATCTTTGCTGATGTATGTGGTTGAGCAGGATTCGCCTGTAATAATTAAAAATATTATTGTCAATGATGATGGTGGTGCTACAGGCGGAACTACCGATGGTGGTACTACCGATGGTGGAACTACGGATGGTGGAACTACGGATGGTGGAACTACCGATGGTGGAACTACCGATGGTGGAACTACCGATGGTGGTTCGACAGATGGAGGGTCTAGTGATGGAGGGTCTTCTGAACCTACATTGCCAGCGCAGTCAATCAATTTAGCGGGTACGCCTATGGCTATGATGGGTAATAGCCTGCAGCTAAGGTTTAACTACAATGTCGATAATAATGACAATACCTTGCCCGGTCTTGGTCTCAGAGTTCACTTTGATAGCTCTGTGCTAAGTTTTGCTGGTGCCACAGCGTTGATTGATAAAGATCTTATGTTTGCTGGATCAGATGCCCTTTTTGATGTCGATGATTACGATAACAATCTGGACACTGATAGTTATGTTGATTTTGCCTGGGCTTCCATAGGCGGTGATTGGCCTTCAGAGATATTGCCAGTTGCTCTGATTGATATGAGTTTTGATGTCACTATCGAAACTATAAAACAGGTCACGCCCATAGGCTTTAGTTACTCTAGCCTGCCAAGTGGTTATAGGTTGATCGCGGAAGAATACAGCCTGCCTGTTATTTCTGGGGGTTGGGATATTGATCGAAATGGTCAGGCTGACCCACTTACCGATGGAATGCTCTTTATGCGCTATGCCTTTGGTTTGAGAGGCTATAACCTGATCGACGGAGTGGTGGCGCCAGATGCGTCTATTGTCAGTGAGGGCGAAATTGAGGCGTCTCTAGCCTATGCCTTTGACTTTATTGGCGATATTGATGGCAATGGATCGGTTGATGCTTTGACCGACGGGCTGTTGCTAACAAGATATCTGTTTGGTTTTACCGGAGATGCATTGATTGATGCAATAGTTGCCGAAGATGCAACAAGAACCAGCGCGGCTGATATTGAAGCCTATATTCAGTCGATGATGCCCAATCAATAAAAGTTTATATCTGGAAATTGCAGCAGTTTGGTGTAAAAAAGGACCGTTAAGATCAATCCGGTTACCCAAACTGCTGTGATATAACTCGCCATTATATTTTTTAACCGGTCAGTTAGGCTGTCAGTGCTTCCCGACGACTGGTTGCCGCGGTTAGTCCAGCGCTGTTTCGACAGCCTAGCCAGGCAGTAAACCTTAACCGCCGCGTTCAATAGCTGATTAAAATAGAGAATAAACGGCCACTCAATATGCACGCTGTTGCTGTAGCGAAATAGAAATAGCGACAGCGCCATCCTTGAGATGGCAATCCAGATAAAGTACCAGACAATATAATAGGGGTCGTGAAGCAATGTGGCGCCTATGGCGACTATAGGACTCACCAACATGGTCCACATAGCGATGCGCTGATCCATCACACACCACCAGATAAAACCCCCAATCTTGTTCGGCCCCAACTTCAGTGCCCTGGTGCCATTGCGTAGCATATTGCCCGACCAGCGACGAAAGTTCTGGGTCATGCGCTCAACGCCTGAACCCTCAATCTCCTCGATGGTATAGACCAGCGCATCGGGCACATAGAGCATCTTGGCATCCTGAGTGAGCATGTAATACCAGGTGCTTTTATCATCCCCAGAGAGAAACCTAAATGTCCCCCACAGCCAGTGGTAGAGATGATCGGCCTCGAGCATACGAATAAATTTATAGCGGGTTAGATGGTTGGCGCGAAAGACCGACATACGTCCCGTCAGGGTTAATACCTTATTGGACATCGAATGAGACTGCATAGCGATTCTACGCTGTGAGAAGCGCATGGTTAGCCACGACTGAATCCACTTGGGGCCATAGCAAATAACCTCTTCATTGGTGGTGACTGCCTGTAGCTCGGGGTCGTTTTCAAACAGTGGACAACACTTGCGCAAAATCCCCGGCGCTAACACCGCATCACCATCCATAAACACTACAAGGTCATCCCGGTGAATCCCTTTGCGCGACATAGCCCGCAGTACCAGACCGATAGCCATACGTTTGCCTGAGAGATTTTGGCGGATAATTATAAATTCCAGCGGCAGATGTTTAGCGTGCTGGCGCAGATAGGTCATGATGATATCTTCATCATAGGCATCGCCGGATCCGAGCCAAAGCGTGCAGGGCACTCCAGCTTCTTCAATCTCTCGACAGATACTCTGAATAACCAGTTCGGTGGTCTCGCGGCGTTCGCGAAAGGTCGTCATCATAAAATGCATATGCCGCGGTCGCCAGCCATCGCGCCAGACTTGATCCGCATTGGCGCGGATCTGTGGGAAGCGGCGGCACTGATAAAACTCCGAGCGCAGCACATGCACAAACCACCAGCTGTAACGCCAAATGCCAAGTGTCCCGAGAGTAATAGTGACGGTCTTAAGTTCGGGCTGCCAGAGCTTATTCGGCAGCAAAAGAATCAGCAGTAGACAGACAATGATATAGGTCGCTAATTGAAGAAGCGCTTTGTTATGCCATTTTTTCGGCTTATCAACACAGAGTTCACCGCTGATCAGGGCACTGTAATCGCGATTTGATTTGTCGCTGTTCACAGTGCCTGCTGAGATAAACTCTGGTGGTCGGTAGAATCCGCTCGCTCTTTATTGGCAAGGTATTTTAGTACAGTCTGACTTATCCGCGAGGTGGCAAAGCGCACCTCCACAGGAAGACCAGAGCGCAGGTGAAGGGCATCGGAACTGTCCATTTGCAGTTCAATTTCTATCTGAATATATCGCTCAGATAAGCTTTCAGAATGATAGCTGAGCTGTTGTGCAGTGGACCTCAGGGTTTCTATTTTGATATCGCTAACAGAACCCAGCCAGTGTTGATTCAAGCTTGGCAGGTGCACCTGAGTCAATTGGTTAAGGTGGATTAAGCGCGCCTCCTGTTCGGTGACAAATACATTCACCACCGGCGCCTCGGCACGTTCAAAGACACCCAGAGTTTCACCGCGCTTAACCATGGCACCGCGCTCACGTAGCAGCTGCACAACTCGGCCATCACTGGGTGAGAGTATCGAAAGATTCTCCTGATACTCGTAGAGGGCAAGCAGGTCACGCATAGCTAGGCTGACTTCCTGTTCGACCAGATCTATATCGATCTGTAACAGGCGAGCCTCGCGGCTGGTCATAGAGCCAGAGGTTTCGATAGCCACTAGATAGCGTTTGCGCTGCGCCTCGAGTTCGAGCTTTTTTTGCTCGATATGGGTTTTTGCCTCGGCAATTTGCTTTTGTAATATCGGCGACTCAATGCTGAGTATTGTTGTACCCTCGGAAACCGGTTGATCAATAACGCTGGAAACTCTGGTAATGCGCCCGTCGACCAGTGAAACAATGGTCTCAACAGGCACCGAGGTCGTCGCTGTATTGACTTTCAGGGTCAGAAAGTTTTCATACAGGGTTAGGGTCAACAGACCCAATAAGCCGATACCCAGACTAATATAGAACAGCGACATCATTAGCATACGCAGTGGAATCCGCGACAGGGGTAACTGTTCAGCAGGACTGGCATTGGGTTCAGTCGAGACTGGGGTTACTGGGGAATCGATACGCAGAATAGTATCTTTAAGGGGAATCATCGCGCCGCGAATCAGCTGTTCAATAAAATGATTCATCAACTCTTTTTGGCGTTCGTTCAAGTCGACAAACCTGCAGGCAAAATGGCCCGTCTCAGGGTTGCTTCGCACCACTTCAGCGATAACGTCAAAGGCAATCATAAAGCCCTGAAAGGGCAGTTCGAATTTCCATGATAACTGATCGCCAATCTCTATAGCATCATTCCAGCGATCCCAGTCACGCACTCTAAAGCCGCCCAGACTCCAATCCACGGCACGGTAGTGACGCTTGTCGGTCATTAAATTTAGCGGCGTTGCGACTCTATGATGTAATCGCTGACAGGCCTTTTCACGGGTAATTTCCAAACTGCTGCGCCTTCCAATAGCTTTTCATAACAATTTTTCAAAAATAGTTTTTCTAGATATAGATGTAGGGCAATTTTTGCGCCAACTGTTTTTACGGGCGGAGATGATCATTTTTGATTCCAATAAAAGCTATATAAGTCATACGGTTAGCCTATATTCGTGAAATTGTTTGTGAATGTTTTTAAAGTCATTCAAAGCGAATTTAAAAACACAGGGATGACTTTATTTGCAAACTGCAGTGCAAAACGCAACGGGAATTTCAAAATGCAATGCAAAGTCGCAATGACAAATGCCGTGAATACTATAAAACCGTCTAACCCATTGATTCTAATAGCTCAAATAGGTTTTGTTTAAGTTGGCCTGACATTTGCTAGTCCCGTAATAAGGACTAGTAAATAGTCTTGTATATCAGGCTTATATTGAAATATTAGGTAGCCAGCTAGTAACCAGCTAATAACCAGCCAATAAAAAGTAACGTGCATTCAAAGGATTTGAAAGGGAATGGTTTTTTCCAGCAATATTTTTTTATTCTTTTTTTTACCGATATTTTTGACGTTTTATTATTTAACGCCAGAGCGTAAACGCTCCTGGGTAATACTGATTGGCAGCTATATTTTTTATGCCTGGTGGCGGGTTGATTTCCTGCTGTTATTTATCGCCGTTACCCTGTGGAACTATTATATAGGCCGAGGTATCTCCAGTTCGGTGAGCGGTTCCAGGCGAGCGCGCCAGTGGGTTACGGTCGGTATCTGCGCAAATCTCTCCGCCCTGGGTTATTTTAAATACGCCAATTTTGGTGTCGCCACGGTTAATGCCGCAATGGTTGAGCTGGGATTGGATCCCTGGTTATTAACTGTTGTTATCCTGCCCATCGGTATTTCATTTTATATTTTTCAGGCGATCAGTTACATCATTGATGTCTATCGGGGTGATACCCCAGCCACGGAAAATATTATCGACTTCGCCGCTTTTATTGCTCTGTTTCCGCAGCTGATTGCCGGGCCGGTGCTGCGCTACAAAGATATTGCCGATCAGTTTACCCAACGCAGTCATACTGTCGATAAA
>Ga0206126_10005241_pt1 | contig 12006 bp, 8 predicted proteins | sample Helgoland_Spring_5_FD_148621 | JGI IMG/M metagenome (GOLD analysis project Ga0206126, IMG submission 148621) | Pelagic subsurface seawater microbial communities from Kabeltonne, Helgoland, North Sea - Helgoland_Spring_Bloom_20160412_1 | ecosystem: Environmental > Aquatic > Marine > Epipelagic ...
CGAGGTGCAATCCCTAAAAGCGTTCTCCCCAATCGCTGTGACACTGTCTGGGATAACAACCGTGGTCAACGAGGTACAACCTCCAAAAGCGTTCTCCCCAATCGCTGTGACACTGTCTGGGATAACAACCGTGGTCAATGAGGTACAACCTCCAAAAGCACCAAAACCAATCGTTGTGACACTGTCCGGGATCGCAACCGTGGTCAACGACGAGCAACCTCCAAAAGCAGCTGCACCGAACGTGGTTACACTGTCCGGGATAGCAACCGTCGTCAACGAACAGCAACCTGCAAAAGCATGGTAACCAATCGTTGTCACGCTGTCCGGGATCGCAACCGTGGTCAACGATGTGCAACCGTGAAAAGCATATCTACCAATCGTGGTGACACTGTCCGGTATAGCAACCGTGGTCAACGATGTGCAACCGTGAAAAGCATATCTACCAATCGTGGTGACACTGTCCGGTATAGCAATCGTCGTCAACGATCTGCAACCTCCAAAAGCATTTCCACCAATTGCTGTCACACCGTATGGGATAGCAATCGTGGTCAACGATGTGCAACCCCGTAAAGCATTTCCACCAATCGTTGTCACGCTGTCAGGGATAACAATCGTGGTCAACGAGGTGCAATCCCTAAAAGCACCTATACCAATCGCTGTCACACCGGACGATATAACAACCTTGGTCAACGAGGTGCAATCTGCAAAAGCATTTCCACCAATTGCTGTCACGCTGTCCGGGATCGCAACCGTGGTCAACGAGGTGCAACCGTCAAAAGAACACAAACCAATTGTGGTTACGCTGGACGGTATAACAACCGTGGTCAACGAGGTGCAACCGTCAAAAGAACACGCACCAATTGCTGTCACACCGTATGGGATATCAACCGTGGTCAACGAGGTGCAACCCCGAAAAGCATTTCCACCAATCGCTGTCACACCGGACGATATAACAACCGTGGTCAACGAGGTGCAATCCCTAAAAGCATGATCACCAATCGCTGTGACACTGTCTGGGATAACAACCGTGGTCAATGAGGTACAACCTCCAAAAGCATTTGGACATATCGCTGTTATGTTAGAATGCGAATATATTTCATTTAGATCCAACTCCCGAATATTGTCTCGTTTGATATACGCACACAGTTCCTTTTGAACTGTATATTTATCTGCTTTCGTCGTTGCTGCAGCAACGCTACACTCCTCCCGGATGAACTTCGATGCAACCGTATCAAACAGTATCACATACTTGTCCGGTTCGTACATTTCTAACACGATGTCATCTGGTCTCCACCCGAAGGTAGACTGCAAGTGTGTCTTCAGTGCTCCCTCCGGCGATGAAGGTGAACCGGTTGTTAGAACAGATATCGTGCCACTCGTAGCACCGTCCACAGTTGCAAAGAATACCGTCGTCATCTCTGCTTGGCACGTATTCGTACTCATTCGATAATGTCGCGTTAGTTTAGTTTGCGTTTGTGTTGAGAGTAATGAAGGATACCTTTAATAATCAGTTTTTAAAAAAACTGAAACAAAATAGTCTGAGTCGGTTTGATAACAGATACTTACACCGTTGTGACGTATATACACAAACAGATCTGACAACCATCTTATTATAAGTAGTATTCTTCTCAATTGGTGTATGTGTCACCCTTTCTGATCACTTAAAAAAAATATAGTCGCACATCTGTAACAATTGTATTCCCGTATCCTTCTTATCAATCAATAAAGAATCTGTATTCACAATGGTCTGACGACAATCCGATACATTCCATACTTCCAGTTTGACCAACGTGGTGATGTGCACGGCACGTGCACTACCACTCATCGACAACCACAGGAGTTGATATGATTTCATTTACCCCTTTAAAATGACATCATCTAATAATAATTTTTAACAGTTTACAAATATATCGATATGTTGTTGACGCACGTACTGTTTCATAAATGTGTCAAGTACGAATGACGTGGCAGCGGTTATATTGTGTTTTTTTCAAAATAAGTTCCATGCATTCTGAATAATCTGGTATTCAACACATGCACGCATATTATATGCACACATATATATAGTACATACGCAAAATGAGAACAAGGAAACAGACCAAAACTGCCGCAAGAACCTCGTCCAGAATCTCAAAGAGACGTTGCCGCCCCCCTGGTGCTGTGGCGCGACTGCCGCACACCGGAGTGGATGTGCAGATGACGGTTGGCGAGTGCGCACTCTCCAGCACAACCTTTCCAACTTTTGCTCGGAGCATACTCTCCCAATTAGTACAGTTTCGAGATTCAATCTTGGGCAACACGCACCATCTGACAGTGCCAGTCGGTGACACCGGTCGCGCGAGCAAGAAGAAGAAACAGCAGCAGCATTATATGTATGAAGTCGGTCGATTGCTGGGCTTGTTTCCGGCATATATGAAGAACCCGTTGCGCGTGTCGTACGAACATTATGCCTCTGTGCAAGACAGAGAGCTGCTCGTGCAGTTGGTGCACACACCGAAGTGTGGCGGGCGTTTCTTGAAGGCGCACCTTCGTCGGTTGCAGTTGCCATTGCCAAAGAAGTATAACATCTTTCCGAAAAGTATCCGGGTGTTTTCGCCGAAATACAATTGCACGCTCGTGTTCATTAACGGTCATCTGCCGGCGCGCAATTTCACGCAGGAGGCGCTGGTCATCGGAATGCTGCGCGAACCCTATGCGAGAATGGCATCTGCCTATTCCTACTTGCGGGACGGGGCACATTCGTGGAACGACTGGGATACCGTCACACGCGATAAACTCAAACGCTTTACATCCATCTCAATTTTCTTAAAAGACGCCTCCATACGAAAGAAATTCCTTTCGTTGACGCGCGGGAAAAAGCATTTCTTCCCGCAGACACACTGGTTGTGTGATGACCAGCAGAACGGTCTGATTGATCTGCCACTGTTTCAGGAAGACCTGAACGGTGACATCAATCGGTTGTGCGCGCTGCTCGGCATTCCGTTGGTGAAAGACACCGACGAACGCATTAATGAGACGCTGAATCGGGTCGAGTTAGACGATGCCGCGAAAAAACTCGTGGACACGCACTGGTGGCCAGGTGAAAGTAAAGTGTATCATCAGATGTTGAGCGATAAAGAACAGATGTTCAAACGGTTCGAAACCAAGCTCAACGCATATGCTGCGAGGCTCGGTGCAGTTCGCCCACCAGTGGCAGACTGAACCGACAGTAGTGTATCTTTTTGTTGTATCTTTTGATGTATGCGATATGCGAGATGTGAGATGTGAGATGTGCCACAACCAACTAGAAATGGACACGTGTTAAAAAATCTCACCAGATGAAGTATAACCGAAATGCGAAGTCATACTAAAAAAAAAAAGAACTGGAATGATAAGAATAATCAGAAGGATACTCAGAATGAGAAGGAGACTTGGAAGGTGCCGAATCAAGAGCAGATCATCTTCTACGCATACGTTCCGGCAACAAAGAAACAACCCAATACGCACACCAAAAAGAACCAGTCTATCCACACCCAAATCCAAATCCAAAACCAAACTCCACACCGGTTTACATATGGGAATTTGAAACGTGTCGCTTCTTCTTCGTCCGGTCGGGGTGGTGGCGGATGTGGTTCGTCTCGCGAGTTGTGCGAATACACGAATGCACCGATTGCCAAAAATGCACTTTTCCGCCTGTTCTATTTTGTGCACATTACCAAAACGGCAGGCGTCGCGTTGAAAAAGTGCCTGCAAGAGCAATGCGCAATGCCGACGATGAGTTCGTATGCGCCGCAAAATCTGCTGCTGCAAGGCACACCGGTCGTTCGGAACAAGAAGCGGTTCCCGTCGTACACGCGGTTTTTGTCAAAGGGGCATCTTACCGTGAACGAGCTCGACTGTCGGATGCCGACGCTGTGCATATTGCGGGAGCCACTGAGTCGCGTGCGCAGCGCCTTCCGGTTTCTGGCAGAAGGGGGCAAGCACGGCGAGGTGTGGCAGTACCCCGAGCGTGCAATGATGGAGTTGTTCCGGGCGCACCGCATTGCGTCGCTGTCAGATATATTTGAGCTGCAGAACACGGCACTGAAGAAGCGCATCCTGGAGCACCCCCATTTCCGCCCACAGTCGGAATTCATCTGTGCCCCGAACACGACCGACGTGCTGGTGGACCACGTGTTTGTGTTGGAGTCGTTCGATGCGAAGGCCGTTGCCAACGTGCTGCACATTCATGCCTTCACGCTGGAGCACCGGAACAAAAGCGAGTTCGAGTACGAGCTCAGCCACACGGATAAAGAGTACATTACCGACTACTACAAAGATGACATCGAGATATACAAGCGGTACTCGTAAACAAACACAGTGTTGCGAACAACAATAATAATAATAATCTTGGGTGTGTAGAGTAAAGTACACCACATACAATACACACACGACACACAGACACAGACAAATGGCTCGGCATAAAAAAAAAAGGCACACACACAAACAACATACGAACCGATTCACCAAGCACAACACCAAGCACAATCGGAAAGTATGGCACACCCGGGATACGAAAGACCCCCGCACCATTTATATCTACTTTGTGCACGTCCCCAAAACGGCCGGATCGGCAATCAAGCAAACGCTCGCTCGCAACGACACCGGAGACAAGTCCATCAAGAGCGAAGGGTGGACGCTGTACACGAAGTCGGGCATAAAGGTGCGCATCATCGCAAACGGGCACAGCGCATCGTCGAGCTTCACACACAGCGGCCCGAACGTGTTCAAACTGGCCATCATCCGCGAGCCCGTGCAGCGGTTCATCAGCGCATACAACTTCGTTCGCGAAGGAGGCAAGAACCACCCCAACCAGGATGCGGTGCAGCAGGCGCGCAAGTGGGCGCCGTATCTGCAGAAATACAAAACGATTGATGCGTTTCTCACCGACGAATCCGCGGTGAAATACATTATGAACCCGCGGACGGGGCACACCCACTTCGAACACTTGGCGAAATGGATCAACGGTCGGGGCGGGACTCCGGATATCGACCTGTACCTTCGCCAGACTCACGTGAACGAAGACTTCCAGACGTTCTGCGACACATTCGACCTGGACCTCAACGCCACTAGTGCTGTCGAACCGTTCAATGTCACATTGGGAAAATCCAAACTCACCAGTCAAACAAATGCGCGTATTGCAAAACTGTTAACCGAAGATAGTGTGTTGTATGCCACCTGTGTACGCAATCTGCCGTCCCTGGTACAGAACACCCGAGACCGCTTTAACACATTCGTGGAACAACAGCGTCTGGTGCGCACCCGTCGTGGCAGTCGTCGTCGTAGTACTGTTTCCCGTACCATCAGACCCGCCTCCGCAAAAGCAAAAGCAAAAGCATACGCAAACGCAAACGCAAAACAGGCACGCCGAAGCGACGCCGATGCGAAGGTGCTGCATATCAGACCACCGAGTGGGGTGAGCAACCATTTTTGGCACTTTATGATGGGTGAGTTTCTTCCAATAATGTATGTCATTCTAAAGCATCGCTACAAGGTGGTGTACGTGCACAAACCCACGGGAGATCTGGGGTTCCCGCTCCACGCCTTCTACCACGAAGTGTGCAACGATGCGAATGTGGAACTGCACATCACCGACGCGTCACACCCACCTGCCACGCAGTATGTGACGCCGCTGAACTGGGATTGGGCGAACCAGCACGAAGAATCGAAGTTGCTGTGGGTGTCGCAGTACCTGAAACGATGGGCATCGCCGCACACTACAACCACCACGTGTGCCGACGAACCACCCGAGCGCACGACGTGGGTCGTCCAAGACCGAAGCAACGCGCAACCGCTGGATGATTTTTACAAACAGTACAAGATGGCATCCAAGCTGGTCAAGCGAAAGGTGTACGGTGCCACACGACGGCAGATCACTAATTTGAAAGCGGTTGCTAATCGGATACGACGAACCACCACCAACGGCACGCTTCCGGTATCGGTACACTACTATGATACTGACGCTCACACACTGAAGGAGCAAATACAACAATACTCGTGTGCGAACCGTTTGATCCTCGGGCACGGGGCCGGGATGGTGCATATGCTGTGGATGCAGCCCGACTCGAAGGTGATCGAGATTGTGCCCCGGCACAAATTTGAGCAGAAGAACGGTGCCGTCCAGGGCGCGACACGACTGTGCAAGATCCTGAAGTTTGATCTCAAGCAGATTGTGGTCGACACGAATCATTGCAGCGTGGACATACCGCAAATACTGGATGCCATTAGTTAAGGTCGGTCAGTCAGTTATGGTCGACCAGTCAGTTCAAAGGTCGGTAGGGTCACGAGTGAGTTAGTACTACACACTATAACACACTCTCGGACGAACGCAAAAACAACGAAGGCGTGTGAGTGAGAGAGTGATTAAGTGTTCCGGAGTCGGAAACATCCCGACATAATATATATATATATATATATATATATATATATATATAGGTATTCTTTCATTTTTTTGTTGTATTATATGTATCACTGACAACCCAACTTTCTGGTTTTAAAAAGATGCCGACACGCAAACGAAGAAGGAACTCGCAACACTGTGGTGGCAGTGAGAAGACAGCAACGACGGTGACTACGACGACACACAACCAACCAACCAACCAACCAACCGCCAAACTGTCGAAACCTAAACCGAAACCACATAAGGATACTTTACAAACAGGTCTGGATGCGGTCGGTGTGCCCGTCTGGTTGCGAAATGAAGCGCTTGGCGTGCTGGGAAAGCGTTCGGCATCTAGTCGACGCAGGTCTTCCGAAACACGCGCACTGAAATTGACCCAGTCGCAGGCACGTGCCACGCAACGTGCGCAAGACGACGCCGCAAATGTTGCGAAGGCGGTTGAAAAAAAGAAATTGATAGAGAACCAGAACAACAACTCGTGGGGGCGTAGGGCTGGCATGCAGTTGGTGGCTGGCACGAAAATTGCGGCTCGCGTAGTTGGAGCAGTTGTGGTAGCTAACGCTGCACATGAGATTGTTGCGATGACACGTGCCGCAACCACAAAATAAGACAACTTAATAAAGTTAAACTGAATGTGTGTCATCCTTTTGTTGTTCTGAAACAAAAGATTCCAGACACCAGGCCCCATGCGTGGTGTTGTGAATTATATTCGAGATAACCCCGACGCATCGACCAAACAACAACTTACAAAATTACGTTCTGAAATTGAATCTTACAACCATCCCTTACGAAGCGTTAACGTTTAGAGAGTGTCGTTAACGAGGATCTTGCTATAACAACAACTGTACATCCGGTGGTAGAGTATATAACTGAAAAACGACAAAACCATAAGTCGAAATAGCATTCTACACATTTCCCGTAAAAAAATATAGAATTCTATATATGCAGGTGTAATGTGTTGTCGCAGAGTGTTTAACAATTCGAACGAAGCGCTCTGCCGGAAGAGCGCACTTTCTTTGGGATGTTATCCAACATATACGTTGGGGTGGGACGTTCACGTTTCCGCGTGTTGTCGTTGGACCTGCGCAGTTGACCGAAGAGAGATGCAAGGACGGTGGGACTGTCTCCCGGTGGTGCTTCGGGGAAGCTCCACTCGGCACAGACGGCTTCCATCGTGGTGTATGCGACGTCAGCGTCGTCATCCTCTTCCTCCTCGTCTTCACGTGGCAATGCCAGAACGGTGAAGTTTGGTGGGATCGGGCACATCAGGGCGCGTTGCAACAGTGCCTCGCTCATTGCGATGTGCTTTTGGAACGTCGTGTACTTCTGAGCGACATCGTGGGAACCGTTCGTCGGGTCGAGCAGCTTGTTCCAAACGGTGTTCTTGACTCTTTGCAAATACATTGCTATTCCGAAATCATATGTACCCGTTTTAAGCAACGCTTGGTATTTATTCAGAATGAAGGAAGACAGGCAATGGTTCCGTTCTGCCTCGGTGAGGATGTCGGCGTCGTGGTAATGTTGGCAATACCGAATGATCGTCGGTTGTTCGGGAAGCGACTCACAGTTGCTAAATTGTCTCTCGGCAAGCAAGGTCTCGTTCTTGCACAGGTTGAGCACCATCTCGTGGCTCACGTCTTCTCCAATACGTCCCATCTTGGTTTGCAGCACGGTGTGGATTCGGTCGTGAGGCAGAGACACGCACGTGCACAACTGTGTGTAGTAGTTGCGCAGTGTCTCTGAAATGGATGCTTCGATGCCCTGAAATCCGAATAGGTCCGTCTTCAGACGAAGCGTCCGCGGTGGAGATGATCCAGGCGAACCATTGTTCAGCACGAGGTGTTGCGTTGTGTTGTGCATTGTTTTCAACTTCCGAAACAGATCATACAGTTTGTTTTCGTGTTGGACGACGGTGTCACTTTCGACGGTCATCGGAAACGACAACGCATTCAACGTTAACTGGTGTGTATCAATCTGTGTTTTTTCGTGTAAAAGCAGGTTCTCCAGCAGGGGTTGAAACGAGAACGAGCAGTACAGTGCCTCGTCGATGCTGCCGTGAAACATGTTGACCAACCGTTCAAAATGTTTGTGAACGTATGTGCACTTGGTACTGAATGCAGAACTGACAGATGGTACAGTCCTGGTGGGGCCATCGTCATCATCAGAATCAGAATCAGAATCATCTAAATCAGGTAGATTGTCAGATACAGATTCTTCGTCCATGCGACTCGCATATAGTTTCAGATTATTTAACAGATACTCATATTGCTTTTCGGATGTGAAATGCTCGGTCATTTTATCTTGGAAGATAGTGTACCCAGACTCGTGCAAGGCGCTGCAAATGTTTGACGGGTCGCTCAGTGCTTCCATCAAAGTGTGCTTCTGTTCTTCACTATTCTTCCGATGCCAGCTCTTGCCAGATTCAGATACACCGAGTTTGTCTATGTACTTTTTCTCCAGAGAAGCAATACCGTTCTCAATGTTTGCATTGGATTCAAACTGGTTGTAGATGAAAGCATTCTCGGCACTGATCTTAATCATCTCCCATTCTAAGTCTGGGTGTGTTTCATCGATAACTGCTTTCACGCGGGCATGGAGATGGTTAAATAACAGTTGGTCTTCATCCTCGATGAACGTTAAGGACTGTGTCTCCGGGTCGTACTTCATTTCGTCGCATTTGTTTGCGATGACGAACACCTTCTGTTTGACGTGGGTCTTATCGTATTCTTGCTTCGCAAACTCGATCGTTCTTTCTAATATCATTTCTTCGTCACTCGTATTCATCGCACCGTTGATATCAAATATGAGCAACACGACGCTGATCCGATTGAATATGTTTTCCAGATGCTCGTAGTACAACGTCTGTGTGCGCGAATCGTTCAGTCCTGGGATATCGAGCAACTGGATGTTCACCCCGGGTTGCCGGTTTTGCAGCAGGTGCAAACGCTCGCAGTCGACAACATTCTCGGACAGAGCGTTTGCCAAATCCTTTCGCAACACATCGTCGTCCGTACTCTTGCGCAGGCGAGCGTCTTTTGCAATCAGTGCCGTGATTTGGGCAGCGTGCGTGTCCGTGTCGAACTGGTCGGTCTCTCGGTGCAGAGTGCTGGTCATTGTTGCGCGTTGCTTGGAGATCGAACCACTCTTCATATTTTTCAGCATACTGATGAATGATGTTTTGCCGGAACTGACGGCACCGATGGTAGCAATGGTGAAGTAATTCGAATCACGAGACAGCTTCATAGAATCCATTTTGTTCGGTACGAATGTAGTAAATGTGCTTCGATTGTGGAACGGGATATGTTGATAAATACAATATATATATATATATATATATATATATACTATTTATAAAATCCGTTTTTTTATGTATACGTTTTTTTGTGTATACACCCGTAGAGTGCAACATGAGTGTATGACGTCTATGAGTAGAAGAAACCGAACACGCCTGCGGGCAGTCAGCGCACGGTTCACCTACTCGTTATCGGAATCACGCACGTGAACAGTACGAACGAACCGACACACGCAAATGCGAATGAACCATACATAGACACTTGCATACGTCTATACACTTTCATCCACAGCACACGTTGTTCTTCAGTATGTAGAACATTTACTATGTATTCTGGTTTTGGACTAAGAATGTAATACAAAAACAGTGTGACAAATAGGACAACCACACCCACACATCCATACCCGATTGAATGTTGCATCGGTGCACAGTGCATTACAATGCCCACCACAACACACGCAAGCAATACACCCAATAGTAACCCTTGTACATAAATGGTTCGTCTCCTTTTTACAATTCGTTCGTATGTTTCTTTTTGGATAGGGTCTAAAGCACGTTCAAACGCTTGGTGAACGGTAAGCGTTTGTGGTTGCGTCTTCGATTGTGTGAGTGTGGTCGTCGCAGTTGCGACAATTGGTGAAACAATACTTGTGAAAAGAAGTATTAGCGCAATGATACATATCAGGCACGGATTGTTCGTCATCAAATCAATATATATACTACTATGTATGACTATGGATTATTTTGAATGCCCAAGTTAAAACGGATGTTGTGTACTATTGGGTAAACTGTGTTACATGCAGTGTGCGTATGACAACTGTCGCAACTTTTTCAAAAAAATGATTTTCATTCTGCATAATAATTAGTTATCTACAAAACCCCTGTTGATTATCTACATACGTCACCTCGAACAATTCAGAACCACCCCATTTTCCCTTGCAAATGAACACCTCTCTGCTGAATCGAGTCGCATGTGCCTGCATGGTGACCGCATTACCGCACCTGCGTGGCGGTGGCGGTGGCGGTGGCGGTACCAATCACACACTCGAACCCATCGTTCCGGATATTCATCCCCGCCCCACACGTTCACGTTCGGGTGTGCAACTGGGACACAATACACGTGCGTCAATGGGACATCTGGTGCGTCGTTGACAACTGTCCACCGTTACGGTGGATCTGCGATCTGCACGGAAAAGCGGTTTTGACATCTGATCCGTTTCTAGGGGTTATCTCGGTGCTTTGACAATCGCAGTGTTGACTGCAGCGCTAAGAACAGCACCGGAACTCCACTGCTTGAAAACAGAATGTTTGCCTTCATTTTCCAGACGACACCATCACGGAAGCGCTGAAGTGTACGACACAACTATTATTAAGCCACGGTATAAGGCTGTATGAGCGTTTGAAGCTATTCTAATTTACGATGTATGTATCTATGTATCTTTTTTTGTGTTTTTTTCATCAACGTGTGATTTGAGATGAATATGATAGTATTGGAGAATATGCTTACGAATGAAATGGTCGACTACTAAAATAGAATGTTCACAAAATATACATATATAATAGCGATAAACAAAATTACAACCAGTAAAAAGACAACCAAACAATTACAAAAACAATTACAACCAGTAAAAAGACAACCAGTAAAAAGACAACCATATGCCGAACCTAACAATACACACACTGAACATCTTGCAACACACGGCAGAAGGAATTGTGCACCACCTTACACAGGTGTACGCAGAGATGGACCATTTGCTGCACACGTCTACTGAATTGGAACGACGTCTGACCTCACTGTACAAAGATATCCACCGATTGCAGTGGTCTCGCATCAAGCCTGAACGGTCGCGTTCCTTGTATGTACATTCTGACGGCACGTGGCTGCTATTAGATGGGATTTCGGTTGAAGTTGACGAGGTCGAGGACGTCGGTCTTCAGTACGATTACACTAGTGACAAAGGCGACACGTATGATATATTAGAAAATACACTTACGAATGCAATGATTGACTATGAAACCGAAACATATACGTGGTGAGATACACCATACGGATTACCAATGGACCGATAGGAGTCTCCCGCAAATCGCCACGACGCCTCCATCAACCTGAGCAGAAATGTGGTTGTATGTGGTGGTCGTCATCAGCAGGCTTGTGGTGTTGTGTGCGTGTGTAGGTTGAGACATGTGAGACACTGTGGGTGGAAAGGCATTCTGCACATATAGGTATAGGTATAGGTATAGGTATCAATCATATACGAGAAATAGATAGAGATAGACCGAAAGATATATATATATA
>Ga0206126_10005243_pt1 | contig 12005 bp, 10 predicted proteins | sample Helgoland_Spring_5_FD_148621 | JGI IMG/M metagenome (GOLD analysis project Ga0206126, IMG submission 148621) | Pelagic subsurface seawater microbial communities from Kabeltonne, Helgoland, North Sea - Helgoland_Spring_Bloom_20160412_1 | ecosystem: Environmental > Aquatic > Marine > Epipelagic ...
CTGGTTTTGTTATAGGAGTTGGCCTTTTTATGCTTGACTTTGAGGCGATCAGTGGAGCCAAATATATCACCAACGGATTGGGAATACACTTCTTGATGCGCAGCTGGTGGGTATTCTGTCTGTGTTGTTCACTCTTTATTGGAATCAGTTATCTAACTCCAGCACCTGATCAAGCACAAGTTGCTCAAGTGACTTGGAATAGTCCAAAGGAAATATTTTCAGGAAGAATAGAACGATGGAATGATACCAGAGTTATGGCAGGTACATTGATGTTATTCATGGTGATCCTATATTCAATTTTTGGTTGAGGCTTCAGAGGAGAAAAAAAATAGCGACAGTATTAAAATCAAAAAATATGAGACAAGCAATAATGACCAAACCAGGCAGCATTGAGTTCAATGATGTAGCTGTTCCTGGAAAGTTGGCTCCTAATGAAGTTTTATTGAGAATTCAAAAAATAGGGGTATGTGGTAGTGATATCCATGTATTTCATGGTGAACACCCTGCTACTCCTTATCCGGTTGTACAGGGACACGAATACTCAGCCACCATAGAAGCTGTTGGAGAAGCTGTAACCAAAGCAAAACCCGGACAGAAAGCCACGGCAAGACCGCAGTTGGTTTGTGGAAGATGTGGTCCTTGTAAAAGAGGTCAATACAATGCCTGTCAGCAATTGAAGGTCCAAGGCTTTCAGGCACCGGGCACAGCTCAGGATTTCTTCGTGGTGCCCGAAGAAAGATTGGTGGTCTTACCAGATGCCCTCACACTTGATCAAGGAGCCATGGTTGAACCTGCAGCCGTAGGCGCACATTCAACCAGCAGAACTTCTGGAATTGAAGGTAAAAATGTGGTTGTATCTGGTGCCGGTACGATCGGTAATCTTGTGGCTCAATTTGCCAAATTAAGAGGAGCGAAAAAAGTGCTGATTACGGATATAAGTGATTATAGGCTTGACATTGCAAAACAATGCGGAATTGATGGCACACTCAATGTGATGACAACACCGTTCGAAGAAGGAGTGATGGATTTTTTCGGAGAAGACGGGTTTCAGATCGGACTCGAAGCGGCTGGTGTGCAGCCTTCTCTGGATGCACTGATGGCCAATGTAGAAAAAGGGGGCGATGTAGTGATTCTTGGTGTTTATGCCAACAATCCAACGGTCAACATGTTTTACTTGGGTGAGCATGAACTTAATGTTTTTGGCTCGATGATGTACAGGCATGAAGATTATATTGAAGCTGTGGATATGATTGCCAGTGGAAGTATCAAATTGGAGCCTTTGATGTCCAAACATTTTCCATTCGAGGAGTTCCTTGATGCCTATAAGTATATCGAAGAAAAAGGGGATAAAACCATGAAAGTAATCATTGACCTATAGCTTTAAAAATCACAAAATATGCAAAACGTAATTGGCATAGGTGAGCTGTTGTGGGATGTACTGCCAGAGGGTAAAAAGCTGGGCGGTGCGCCTTGTAATTTTGTATATCACGCAAATCAACAAGGAGCAAAAGCCAAGATGCTTAGTGCCATAGGTAGCGACAATCTGGGTATTGAAATATTAGAACTTCTTAAGCAAAAATCGATTTCTTTTGATTTGATTCAAGTCAATGATAATCCTACCAGCACAGTTGATATTTCACTGAACGCGCAAGGCATACCAACTTATAGTATTCATGAAGAAGTGGCTTGGGATTATATCCGTTTCAATGATTTGATTTCAAAACAGATTAAGGAAGCTGATATTGTATGTTTTGGAAGTTTAGCGCAACGAAATGATGTATCTAGACAATCTCTTGAGCAGATATTAAACTGCTGTAGTCCAGGCACATTGATTGTTTTCGACATCAATCTTCGCCAATCATATTACAGTTTAGAAATAATTGAACAATCTCTCCAACAGTGCAATGTTTTGAAGATGAATGAAGAAGAATTGCCCATCTTATGTGAATTGCTTAACCTATCATCACAAGGGGATGAAGCTCAGATTTCAGAGCTCATCAACGCTTATGATTTGAAATTGGTCGCCTATACGAGAGGTGCCGAAAATAGCATTTTAATGACGCCAAGAGAAAGAAGCGAATTGCCTACGCCAAAAGTGGAAGTGAAAGATACAATAGGTGCCGGGGATTCTTTCACAGCTTCCATGATCCTCGGATTTGCAAGAGGGAGGGAATTAAAAGAAATACACAAAAAAGCGGTTGAAGTGTCTGCGTTTGTGTGTACCACAGATGGTGCCATGCCGAAATACATCACAGGCTTAAAAATATAAATAATATGGATTTGATAAATAAGAATATAGCGCCAATTGACCCAAGTATAGTTTCTCAATTGAAACTAGCAGATGGCACATTAATGCCTCAAGCAGCGATGGGAACTTTTCACTCAGACAATCCAGATTTGGAAGCTGCAATGGAAGATATCATTGTTGAAGCCATTCGTTTAGGATATAGGCATATCGATTGTGCGACTGCCTATCAAAATGAAGAGGTGGTAGGTCGTGCTATTGCAAGAGCTATTAATATAGGCCTGGTGGTGAGAGAAGAGCTCTTTGTACTTTCAAAGCTTTGGAACAAAAACATGAAACCGGAAGAGGTGATTCCTGCTTTTGAGGAATCCTTACAAAAATTGGGTGTGGAGTACCTCGACATGTACGTGGTACATTGGCCCTGGCCTAACTTTCATGAGCCTGGTTCGGCCGGAGATGCAGTCAATGACCATGCAGTACCTTACATCCATGAAGACTTCATGAAGATCTGGGACAAAATGACTGAACTCAAAAAGAGTGGAAGGGTGAAGAATATTGGAACCTCCAATCAGACTAAGAAGACAATGGAGTTGTTGTTGAGAGACACGGATAGCTTCAACCGTCCGACATACAATCAGATGGAGTTACATCCTTTGTTCCAGCAACAAGACTTAGTTAAATATTTAATTGAGAACAAGGTAGTGCCTTCCGGTTATATGTCTTTAGGGTCACCGCGGAGACCCGGTCGGGATAGATTTGCTGAGCATCAAGCGGATATGCAGCACGCAGTAATCCGGCAAGTAGCCGAGGAAACTGGCATGACGCCTCCAGAAGTTTGTTTGTCTTGGGCTCACCAGAGGGAGAACAATGGTGTAGGTTATGTAGCCATGGCAGAAAGATCAGATTGGATCAAATCTAATCTTTCTTCAGCTACAAAGAATGCGCTGAGCGAAGCACAATTTACGCTGATCGATGGCGACAATACAGATAAAAATCCAGGCATCAACACCAACAATCGCTTGATATGGGGTCAGGTATTTTTCTGGCCAGAAGCAAAATATCTAGGACATCCAAGGGATATACTCTGGAATGATACTCAAATCTTTGAGACTATGATCGATTATGATCATTTCCGGAAGTCTGCAGGGGATTTTTATAATACTTGGAAAGAGAGAGCAGTTGATATGCCATTATAAACTAATTGATCAAAAAGGACGACTTGGATACCTTTACTAAATAACAATGTGCGTTGAACTATTACATATCTCATCAGACATATTAATAATACCTTCAACAGTGAAATAATCATACAATCCCAGTTTCAACCACCTCAAAATGAAAATATACATCAGCTACGCAATTCAAGAAGAAACAAAGGGTTCAGATTGAATCAGAAATTGTTGTTCTGGAAAATCCTGCTGATATATTCAAGCTTGGTTGAAGGAAGTCTTATACATGAATGGCTTCAACAAAAGCAGATAGATTCTGAAAATAAAATTGTAATACTCACATTAAGAACGATTGGTGGTCTTACCAGATGCCCTTACACTTGACCAAGGAGCTATGGTGGAACCTATGATAACAACAATTTCTTGGCTACTACCCTCTTACGTAGTACTTCATCTGATTTTCTATTGGAAAAGGTACTTCCAGTCTGATTCTATGAGATCCGTATTTATTCAATTTGCGTCTTGCTCTCAGCAGCATTTTCTCATACCTTCCAAATCGTTTATCAGGGCTCAAAATGCTATCGTGGATGTCACGTAAGAGCCTTTACCAAGAACAGCAAGAATGCTTTGATTGCACATTTCGGTAAAGGAAGGGGATCGTTAATTGGTAGAAAAGAACAATTGGATAAAGAAGGTGTTCACTATGAGTCCATCGATACACTTAAAGATGAAACGGCAACAGGAATTATCAAGGGTATTGAAAGGCTTCCTGTTTGGGATTAGTGAAACTCTTGGATTACAGAGTTAAATCAAAATTTATTATTGGTAAAGTTCTAAAACTGAAAATGAAGCCCATTTCTGGCTTGATGAAAAAAATCTCTAATCAAATTATACATTACATGAAAGTCTCTTTTGTTTTAGGTATGTTTTAGGGCAATAAAAAAAGGCAGTTACAAATTAACGTAACTGCCTGATTATCAGAGTAGCGGGAGCAGGACTTGAACCTGCGACCTTCGGGTTATGAGCCCGACGAGCTACCAACTGCTCCATCCCGCGATGTGAATACAAAAGTAGTAAGCTATTTTCAATAAACAAGAGGTAACTGAGTATTTATATTTAATATTTTGAGGAAGGCGAATTATGACTAGTAGACTCCCATTCAGATATTTTCGGATCACCCCAAAATACACCCTACTCTGTTTGCTATCACTGATAGATGAAAAATTCAATTATCAATGACTGTTCTAAGGAACAATAAAAAGTATCTTTGCAGCATCATAGAAAGAAGTATTGTTAAGCACATGACATGAGCGAAGATAAAACAGCCTTTAAAGCAGGATTTGTCAGTATTTTAGGTAAACCCAACGTGGGTAAATCAACTTTGATGAATGCCTTGGTTGGAGAACGCCTTTCGATCATGACTTCAAAGGCCCAAACAACCCGACATCGTATTTTTGGGATTCTTTCGACGCCCGATTGTCAGATGATCTTCAGTGACACCCCAGGGGTCATTGATCCTCAATACAAGCTTCAAGAAAGTATGATGCGATTTGTCAAAGCGTCCTTAGAAGATGCCGACTTGATCTTGTACATGGTAGAGCTCGGCGAGAAGTATGATGACAATGTAAATGTTACGCATATCTTTGAGAATCAAGCCCCCAAATTTCTGATCATCAATAAGATGGATCAAGCCAAAGGATCCCAAGTGAAAGACAAAGTGGATTACTGGCAAAAAATATTCCCAACGGCACAGGTTTTTCCGATTTCAGCCTTGGAGAAAGAAAACATCGATGAACTCTATGAAGCCATCAAGTCCGCTTTACCACACCATCCTCCCTATTTTCCTCAAGATCAGATCACCGATAAATCCGAGCGATTTGTCACCTCTGAGATCATCAGAGAAAAGATTTTCTTAAATTATAAAAAAGAAGTCCCCTATAGCTGTGAGGTAGAGATAGAAGAATTTAAAGAAGCCGAAGATATCTTGCGCATCCGAGCGATCATCTACGTGGAGCGCGACAGTCAAAAAGGAATTATCATTGGTAAAAGTGGCGCCAGCCTCAAAAAAGTAGGGATTGAATCTCGCGAAGACCTCGAGAAGTTTTTCGAGAAAAAAGTCCATTTAGAAACTTACGTAAAAGTTGAAAAAGACTGGCGTAGAAAAGAAAAATGTTTAAAGAAGTTTGGTTATCAGCAATGAAGACCTCAAGCACTCATTAACTAAAATAAATGGCGAATATAGTAGCAATAGTAGGTAGACCCAATGTAGGTAAATCTACCCTTTTCAATCGTTTGATCGAACGTAAACAAGCCATCATGGACGATGAGTCCGGCGTGACACGAGATCGACATTATGGGGTTTGTGAATGGAATGGTAAAAAATTTACCGTCATTGATACCGGTGGTTATGTGAAAGGATCTACCGACATCTTTGAGGGAGCCATCCGTACACAGGTCCAACAAGCCTTGTCGGAAGCTAGTGTCATTTTATTTATGGTTGACTGCCATACCGGATTGCATGGTTTAGATGAGGAATTTGCCCAGATATTAAGAGAAGTCAACAAACCCCTATTTGTAGTCACCAATAAGGCAGACAATCAAAAAAGAATTGATGATTCCACCGAATTTTATACATTAGGCATGACCGATAGATTGTTTCCTGTCGCTTCCTCAAATGGCTGGGGTACCGGAGATTTATTAGATGAAGTAGTCAAAGAACTTGACGAAGAAGAGGAAGAATCCGACAGTGGACTCCCTAAGATTGCCATTTTGGGCCGACCCAATGCGGGTAAATCTTCTTTTATCAATGCCTTATTGGGAAAAGAACGCACCATCGTCACCGACATACCCGGTACCACCAGAGATGCCATCAACACACGGTACAACCTGTTTGGTAAAGACTTTATATTGACCGACACGGCAGGTATCCGAAAGAAAGCTAAGGTCAAAGAAGACATTGAGTTTTATTCAGTGCTTAGGGCCATTCAAGCCCTTCAGGATAGTGATGTCTGTATCATCATGATTGATGCCGAACGAGGATTGAAGGCCCAAGATATGAGTATTATCGCCTTAGTCAATAAGTATAAAAAAGGTAGCGTAATCATGATCAACAAATGGGATTTGGTGAACAAAGAAACCAATACTGCGGTAAAATTGGAGCAAGAGATTAAAACTAAACTCGGGCCGCTGTCTTACGTACCTATTATTTTTGCCAGTGTACTCGAAAAACAGCGTATTTTTAAGGTCATTGAAAAATCCTTGGCTATTTACGAAAATAAAGCCACCAAAATCCCTACTTCAAAGCTCAACGAAACCATGTTGAAGGAAATTGAAAGGAATCCACCTCCCGCCATCAGAGGGAAGAACGTAGGGATCAAATACATCACCCAACTGCCGACTCATTCTGTGGTCTTTGCTTTTTTCTGTAGTTATCCAAAAGAAATAAGTGAATCTTATGAACGCTTTTTAATCAATAAGATCCGAAGTCACTTTGATTTCGAAGGCATCCCCATCAAAGTAGTTTTCAGAATGAAATGATCATCTTCTAAGTATAATCACAAAAAATAGAGATGAGACTCAAAGTGAAGCATCAGTAGCATAGCTGTCCTTTATTAAGTTCATTTGAGCTGTTATTTTGACCGAACGCACCTTAAATTAGGGTTTTGATAGATTAAAAAAGAAACTCATTCATTGAAAAAAGATTATCTAGCCATTTTTAAGCGTTTTGTGCCCCTAGAGGCGGCTAATTATTGCTTGGCTCTCTATCAACAATATGGATTTGAATTTAAAATCAAAAAAAGCAGACGTACAAAATTTGGGGATTATCAGTTTGAACCTGCCCAACAAAAGCATATCATCACCATCAACAATGACCTGAACCATTATGCTTTTCTGATCACCTATTTGCATGAAGTCGCGCACTTAATCACCTTTGAAAAATATAAAAATCAAGTAACACCTCACGGTGAAGAATGGAAAAATACCTTCAAAATGGTTTCCTTGCCTGTCCTCAATCTGCAAGTTTTTCCCGATCTTCTCCTCAAAAAATTAGCTCATTACCTGCGCAGTCCTAAAGCTTCGAGTTGCTCTGATCCAAATCTACATGCCTTGCTCAAGCAGTATGACCACCCCGATGATACCTGCCTTCTCAAAACACTCAAGGTTGGAGATCAATTCTTGTTCAATAAAGCTTCTTATCAATATCTTGAGCTAAAAAGAACCCGCGTTCTTTGCCTTCAAATCAATAGCGGCAGAAAATACCTCATCGCTCAGATCGCTTCAGTCAAGAAAAATTTCCCTTCAGATGGATAATCTCCTACTGATCAAACCCGAAACCAAAAGATAAAAAGTACTCGGAGTTAAGGTGCGCCATTTATCTATCTCTAAGGTGCCTCCCATATTCAAATAAGTATCTAAGTTGTACTTAGCCATTTCTTCCCTTAAAAAATCCGGAAAGCTCACACATGCAATCCAACCCTCTTCGACTTCTTCGAGCCATTCTTCATAATAACTGTCATCACTGCCATGAAAGTTCAGCACATTTTCTCCAATTAATACGAATTTATTAATTCCTTCGGCCTGCAGTGCTTCAATAATATTTCTTTTGAGGAGCATGATGTCATTATTTATAGCGTCGTTCCATTCACCAATGAACTCCAGTACGCTGTAGCCCTCGTCATAATCGCAGAAGAGGATTTTGACATAAAGCGTTTCGGAACCAAAATAATCCCAGGCGGGGTCTATGAAGTAGCCGTATATTTTCTCTGAATAGGTATCATAATTATAGGTTTTCCCTGAAAAGGGTGAACGATCATCTGTACTCGAATCATAGTACTTGAGCCAGTTGTAAAAAGGTTCTATCTCATGCATTTTATGTTAACCTCAATTGTATACTCAACTTTTATTATATGCATCTATAGCCTTGCGGACCGAACCATGGATATTCAGAAGTGCGGCTGCCGCTACAAGATCAAGACCGGTCTCCATGACAATCATTTTGATGCCTCGAGCTATCAACTTGTCATTGCTCAGTTGCATGTCTACCATTTTATTGCCTTTTACCCTTCCCAACTGAATCATCACTGAGGTGCTGATCATGTTGAGTACCAACTTCTGCGCAGTGCCTGCTTTCATCCGGGTGCTGCCCGTGACATATTCAGGACCCGTGACGATCTCTATGGGGAATTCCACACCCTGGGCAAGCGCACTCTCTGGATTACATACGATGCATCCCGTCAACAATCCATGCTTTCTCGCTTCTCGTATTCCCCCTAATACATAGGGCGTCGTACCCGAAGCAGCCAGTCCGATCAAGCTGTCCTGTATTGTCGGCTGGTAGACACTTAGGTCTTTCCAGGCCTTCTGATCGTCATCTTCGGCAAATTCTACTGCTTTTCTAATGGCACCATCACCTCCCGCGATGATACCGATCACCACATCATGGCCTACCCCAAATGTGGGTGGACATTCTGAAGCGTCTAGAATACCCAAACGACCACTGGTACCTGCTCCTATATAAAAAATTCGCCCACCTGCTTTCATCCTGACAACGACTTGCTCGATGAGGGATGCGATCTGATCCAATTTTTTGGATACAGCAAGCGCTACTTTTTGATCTTCTTTATTGATCCCTTCCAGTACCTCGCCTAAGGCTAGTTTTTCTAAATCTTGATAGGGAGAAGATGACTCTGTGATAGACATTAAACTTAATATTTTATGATAATTTATGATAATTCGCCAGACCTTCAATAGGAGTTGAAACAATAGAATTAATAGCGATACCCACAGAGGCAGCGGCGGCTTCAAGCACACTACTGAATTGATATGCAATCGATCCGGCATAACTGACCAAAGTACCTGGATTGTAATTACCAGCTACGGCTTTAAAATGCTCAAAAAATGCCTGATACACCAATTGGTGACAATAGGGATGGCTCAAATGAGTATGTAAAAAGAAGCTAAAACTTGCTAAAAAGGCTTTGGAGCCTACGGGATCGTACACCTTACTGATCAAGGTCGCTTCATCGAGTTTATAAGCTTTACGAAAATCGTTTTCCAAATCTAAAGGCAGTTTTTGACGCGCAAAATCTATCAATAATTTTTTACCAAAAGCAGCCCCACTCCCCTCATCACCTAGTATATAGCCCAGAGAAGGGATTCTTTGCGTGATCACCTTACCATTGTAATAAGCAAAATTGGCACCTGTACCCAAGATCCCTATCCATCCTGGTGAGGTCTGATAAGCTCCTCTTGCCGCACCTATGAGATCATTTTCAATCGCAATTTTTGCCCTTGGAAAGCTCTTTTTAATTTCATTCTGCGCATTTCTTCTCTGACGCGGAACGTCCAATAACCCCGCAAAATACAAATACACTTGATCCGCCTGACTAAAAGGTTCAAGGGACTTCGCTACTTTCTTCAAGAATTCAGTCAGTGTCTCATGAACTAGGTTCACTCCAAGGGTCTTGAATGTTTTCGAAACCCCATTTTCCAACACCATCCATTCAGTCTTGGTACCTCCTACGTCACCAATCAATATCATCAACTATCTATTCTATATGCAACGTACATCATTTACGTTAACAACAAAAAACAACCCAGAACAAATATCAGATGTCATCCCATCATATTATACGATTTCAAGAAAAAATCACAAAAACATTGAGTTTTGCACGGCAATACTTATTTCAAACTAAAAGACAAAAAAAGAGCGGAACTTATAGTGCCCGCTCTCCTATTTAATTATTTAGTATTTACTCTAAAATCATCAAGGTACTAACCATATAGCTGTTCAATATTTCAACCTCTCCCCTGTTTTGAATCATTTCAGCAAATGCCTTAGATGCTCTTATCTTGTCCATGGTAAGCTCGACATCACTCAAGTTATCTCCGTAAAATACCGCATAATGAGTAGCCCCATTCCTACCCATATTCATCTTACCAAAACCCATCGAACGGTCACCTATAATATCTGCCGTTTGCTCCACAAACTTATTATGAGCAGTAAGATACTTTTTTGAATCAGCTACCTTCATGATCCACATTTGTCCTACATTATTTTTTTCTCGGTCTCCTTCTTCCCATGCCAATGATTTTGCCGTATACGAGCCCGGTGCTTTGGATTGCTGATGCATCCACATTCCCCTCAAAAATGCATCCCATTCAACATCGCTAGTCTCTTCTTTTGAACCCCAATTTGCAGGGTCCCCCGTCAAAAGGACACGATGGGTAACGTTATCTAAAAACCTTACTCTTTGTAATATGGCAGATCCGGAATTTCTTTCTCGATCAAAGTACTGTTCAAATATTTTTCCTACTTCTGCTTCGGATCCATTTTTAAAATCCCAGTTATATACTCGAATACTCTGGGCATAAGAAAGGCTCGTAGCCATCAATGCAATAATGACGAATAAATTCTTTTTCATGATTAATTTGTTTGGTTAACAATATCCAATGTTATCATTATTTTTTAAATAAAAAAAAAGAAATATGCTAAAGTTGAACTCTATACCTAAAGCAAAAGACTACTTTAAGTTTATCAGCGTAATGCCGCTGCCCCCGCGATCCACATGCTCGTCTTGCATGGTTTCAATGTTACGGTAGGTTTTCAGATGGGTTCTGATCACCTCTCTGAGCACCCCATGACCTTTTCCATGAATGATCTTCAAGTTTGTATTACCCAAAACAATGGCGTCATCCATAAAGGCATCTAAAATAGCTAAGACTTCCTCCGGTCGCTTTCCCCTCACATCTAGTTCTCTTTTAAAATGCTCTTGCCTTTGAGCCAAATCAAGACCTCCAATACGCTTTTTTATTTTAGTTGTGTTTGAAGTAGGGCCTGAAATTTTCTCCAATCGATCCAGTTGAACTAAAGATATCAAAGACCCAAAAACGACTTGAGCTTTTTTCCCTTTGACGTATAATAAGGTACCTGTGCCCTCATGATTTTTGATGCGCACTTGATCCCCTACCTTGAAAGCGGCTGAATGAGTCTTTCTTTTTTCAGATGTAATGGCCATTTTCAATTTCAAATCCGCGATACTCTCCCGTCCTGCGCGCGTTTTTTCCTTATCTGCATTGGATTCTTTGATGTCCCGAATGACCCGCTCTATTTCTTTATTGGCACCCTCCAAAATCCGATTGGCTTCTAACTTTGATTCGCGAATGATTCGCTTTTTGTCCGATTCCAACATCTCCTTGAGAGATAAATAATCTTTACGCAATTGCTTTAACTGAGCCTCCTTTTGGGTTAAGTCTTGGTTAAGCTTCTCATATTTAGCCTTATCTCCTTGCAATTCGGTCAACATTTTGTCATAATCTACCTGACTGACTCCTATTTTACTTTTTGCGTAGGCGATTAAATCACTATTCAAACCGATTTTTCGTGCGATTTCCAAAGCAAAGGAGCTACCGGGCTTTCCTATTTCTAATGCATAAAGTGGAACATAATGATCGGTGTCATAGCGCATTGCGCCATTGACCATATCCTTGGCATGGTCTGCATATTTTTTGATATTGGCATAATGTGTAGTAATGACCCCATATGACTGTTGATGAACCAGCCTATCCAGCAATGCCTCGGCAATGGCCCC
>Ga0206126_10005246_pt1 | contig 11997 bp, 7 predicted proteins | sample Helgoland_Spring_5_FD_148621 | JGI IMG/M metagenome (GOLD analysis project Ga0206126, IMG submission 148621) | Pelagic subsurface seawater microbial communities from Kabeltonne, Helgoland, North Sea - Helgoland_Spring_Bloom_20160412_1 | ecosystem: Environmental > Aquatic > Marine > Epipelagic ...
TCTCTGTCGTTAAGCGATTTTACAATCCGATGAATAACATTCGTTATCGTATCAAAGTCCGAGTTGGCAGTTTTTAGGTTTTCCAAAATTCTGGACTGACGTTTTTCCCAATAGTTTAAAACTTGAGCATCGGTTGTCAATTCCTGTAAATCAGTCCATATTTTGTCAATTCTGCTCATCGTCTGTTTTACATGCACGCCAAGTCACGTATATGACTTCGTGATAAGCTTTGTGGTTTTGGTTTAGCTTTTTTGAAGGTAATCAAAAGCGCAACGCGTCCGATCATGAATCATATACGTTGTTGTGTACTGTTTACTCTCTTCACTTTAACCAAATACCAAGGAACGAAAGGAAGCCCATTTTCAGAATTATTTGCATAATCTAAGAGCTCTTCTTTTTGCTCAAACTCCTCTATTAATCCTAGGTTATTTAATGTCAAACCAAACTTATTTATCATATCGTCTGCATTGTCATAGCAATGAAAAGAATGGTAGTCGCCGCTAAATTCCATGCCTATTAAGTCATAACCAATAAATTCCTCATCAATCAGTCTTTCAGGTGTTTTCTGCTTTAAACAGTCAAGAATCCCTATTTCGCCTGTTTGCTCAGTTTGAGGTTCAAATTCCGCCATGAATTCTTTTGCCGAATTCTCGGGAAAGTAAATTGCAACAATGTCAAAATCCCTGTGTTGACTGAAGAATTTGGATTGATATTCCTTTACTGTTTCTAAGTCATTGAATGTGTTTATCCAGCCTAGATGTTTATGGTTGAACTTCTCATCTGCCCATTCTTGAATTGCCTGTACTTGAGATCCAGTAAGATTAAATTCTTTTTTAGGTACCGATAGATTTTTCTTCCCATCTTCTGTCCAAGAAAGTGACCAAGCATCAAAAAAGGATTCATTTAAGCATCTACTTCCCGTCAAGACTTTTTGTCCTTTAAATTTTCCAAAGTCAAGAGGTTTCAGTTTCAGTAAATGATATGCTCCTAGGTAATATTTCACTGTTTCTAAATAGTACACAACTTCTTTTATGCTCTGGTTTATGCCCGTTGAAAGAAAGTCCACCAGTAAATCGGGAATTGTACAGGTTTATTGTTCTTTTTCCGGGTTGTTATGAGCGTTGAAGAAGCAGGATTTAGGTTTTTATTAGTTTCCGTCGGAGAGAGAGGTACTAGAACCTTTTCTTGTATCGCCTTGAAAATCAATAATTAACAGCGCTTGCTTCCAAGCGGGGTTACGATTTGGATACTTGTCCTCCGACAGAGGGCTTCTCCGGAAGATGCGCCAAATTGCCAACCAAGGTGAAGGTAAGAAAATATAATAAGGTTAAGCGATAGAGTAGGTGCTTTTGAGAATACCCTGTGGCAATCGCGGAAGTATTGTACGGAATATTCCGAACAGACGTTTGGAATGATGTGTAATTCAAGAATCTCGATCTCTTCAAGGCAGCCCTGCAAGCTCGTTCATCCGACATTCAGTTTGGTTCGAAAAGTCTCGAACCCGGCTTGCAGAACCGCCAGAAGTTCTGTCAAGGTTGAATTCATCACTGAATACGTGGGATTTCGCTGTATTCATGAAATGAAAAAAGTTGTTCGAGGCTCAATAAATACGATGAATGAAGTTGACGATTAAAGTGGATCGTGCGCTGCTAAGAAGAAATAGATAAAGTTAAAGCCCCGCAAAATGCGGGGCCTTATTGTTAACAGAAGTTATAATAGTTACTACTAGGTATATATTCAGTGGTCTTATTCCGTTATGATGAGTTTAGCAACGTCCACTACTTTGTCTTGGTTGTAGATCCAAACAAAATAAATACCTGCTTTCATCTCATTTACTCTATACTCATGTGCTGAGTTATATACATCTCTTATTAAAACTTCTCCTAAACTATTCACAATTGAAATATGCGTGTAAGGAATGTCATGAGTTTTAAGTAAGAATGTTCTATTAGTTGAAGGGTTAGGGTAAATAGAAAAACTACTATTGTTTTCGCTATTGTTGTGAAAGTCGAAATTGATATTAGTTTTACATGCGCCTAAATAATTGTACGTACTTAAGCGTTCATCAATATTGGTGATGAAAGGTATTGAATTTTCAATTTTCAATTTACCGTTTAGGTCTCCGCGAACTGCACAAAAGTCTAGTTCCATTTCATATTCCATGTCTATTAATGAAAAGCTTTGAAGTTTTCCGTCAGACAAATAGTAAATCATACCTCCTGATATCTCTAAGTCAGAACTTAAATCAGGTGTATTCGGTATTGGACCTGGATATTCAACCCAGGAATTATTTTGCCACTTTAAAACGGTTAAATTCCCATTGCTGTTAAAATAAGATAGATTGCCAGGTGTAAAACCAAATTGGCCTCCGTGAATTATGGAACTATTCTGGGACGTTATTTGTTCAAACCATTTATTTTGTGTCGGTGACCAATAGTATTCATGAATTCTAGAATCTTTACCAATGAAATATACCTTGCCAGAACCATTGAAGATAATTTCACTGCCCGTTTTCGCTTGCATAGCATTTGCAGTTAATTTATTCGTTATCCAAGCATACCCGTTGTAATAAGAGTTGTATATCAGCCCATCCGATCCAATAAAAAATAATTTATGATTGTTTGGGTTATAAGCAAAGTGAGTAGAAGTGTCTACATATGAACCATTTGTCACCGGATATATTGGACCTCCTGATTTGCTCATCAAATAAATATTATGATCAGTTCCGACAAAAAATACATTGGACTGTCCAATTTGAAGCTGACTATTGGGATGAACATTCTGTATTGAGCCAACATTCGAAATAACGTACGATCCATTGGTTTTAATGTAACTGTTTAGATTGCCATTGTTATCAATAAAATAGATATCGTTACCATTGATGTCCCATGATCTTGAATTCATTAATTTGGGCATAAAGTAGTTTATGAATACTTCATCATAGCCGCATGTTCTGGTCTGTGAATAATAATTAGAGCACACTTCAATACTTATTAACAAATCTCCGCCTTGTTCTGTATTTGGGTCGAATGGAATTAACGGCTCGGATATAGCTAATTGACCTGATTGATCAGTAGTCAAAACTATTTCAGTGGAATTGATAATTCGTCCAGTAGAAGGATTGTAGAAATTAACAATATAATCCCGGAATGGTTTAAATCCGTTAATCGTCGTTGTGACTATACCTGCGTCGTGGTAATGCTCGGGATAGTAGTTGTTTGGCTGAAACGTAGTATCATTCTGTATTTTAGTTGTGTTCAGATAATTCGCTGTATGATTAAGCAAATAGATAGTTGCAAAGTTTTTATCATCCGAAATTAGCGCGAAAGCATTGACCTTATCTGTGTTATGAGTAGACGAACAATGGACCGAATAAGCACTAGAATAGTTATTGCATGTATCTATAGATGACGAAGGTGAATAGTTAGAATATCTTTTTAATACGTTCTCTATGCCTTTTAGACCAACAAGTGAATTCATGTGTACAGAGTTATTATAAACGTCTTTTGAATACCAATGAGCGTCTGTAATCATTGGATTAGCAAAAAATGTAATAATAGCTGACTGTCTTAGTGCTATTGCCGTTATTTTATCGGGTAAATTTTTTAAATAATAGTCTTTATTTTTTTTAGCAAATGCATTAACGCCTGTCTCATTTAAAAGTATTAATTTATCGCTATAGAATTCTCGCAATTTTCTCAGTTCTTGATATCTCATTAACGGAGCTATATCTTTTACGCCATATTTGTGAAACATTACAACGTCGAGTTTAGTATGTGCAGCGTCAAATAAACTATCAGATATTATTGACTCAGCAACATCTTTTGCGTATGAGGCGCCTATACTTCTGCTATAGTAAGAGTCATATGTTGAAATAGAATTTGACATTTCATAAATCCATGATTTTACCGTATCTCTAAAGCTATTGTTATTACTCCAATAATATGAGTTTGTAAGCGTATCGGTATACATGTGGTCGAATTCATTTATAATTTCATATAATGCCAATGAATTAGAATATGAGTATCTTGATATAAGATACCTGATTTTATTTGTGTAGCTATTGCTAGCATCAATTTCGGTGAAAAAATCCGCTTTATTGGTGCACGGTCCATTTGTATTATTGCCGAATTGATTGACACCGTTTACATTGTAAGGGCTTTGATCCCATTGAGTTTTATTATTATCAACGCTTTTTGCTATGGTGTTGACATTGTGATCAATATCTAAATACAGAAGTACATTGTTTGATTCTGCTAGTTTGAAAATTTTATCAAGTTCCCATAGATTCATTAGACCGTGTTCATATTGATTTAAATATGAGTTCTCCATGTTGTAGGTGAAATTCATCAAGGGTAATCTAAAGAAGTTATACCCTTCTTGAATATACGAACTCAATAAATCTCTGTTTCGTTGGATTTGCAGATCACCTTTGCCGAAATTCATGTCTGGTGTGGGCCATCCATGTTTTTGATAAGTAATATTAGTTTGATATAATATCGGTGATATTTCGTTGAAGTCAGAGTCGTATTGTATTAACGATTGTCCTTTTCTAATAGGTCTGCTAAGTTCATCTGAATTTATAACCTGAATTTGATTAAATGGTAATTCGACATTTATTGTCGTGGTTTGATTTAATCTTTTATTATAGTACGAAACATTCAATGTGCAATTCATTACCTCTTTCTCCAAGGGACTGAAGCGTACCTTAAACGATCTTCCTAACGTGTCCTCCTTCCAATTCTTGATATCTTGCTCATTACTTGTTGGGTTTCCTGAGGCGTCGATATAAAAATAGGATTGATCATAAAATCCGTCAAAAAGAAATGTGCCTCGAGAATTTATGAGGGTCATTTCTACATGAATGTCATTATAATTGAACGGGTTTAATCCTAAATAGCTGTTATACGATTTCTGTGAGTCGTTCAAATATGTAGTCACTTGCCTTGAGAATGGCAAATCATAAAGATTAATATTAATCTCTATAAGCTCATTGAGGGGCGCTATGAGAGTGTCGTTTTTAATCGTTTGATTACTAGTTAATGAGGCAGCAGTATTTTGACCACTAAGACTAGAACCGATGAGGTATAAAGATAATGTAATGCAGCTTAAGAGTTTCATCTGTTTTTAATTGTTGATTTTAATTTTTTCAATAGTTTTCCAGTCAGTGTGTCGTTTTCCCAAGCGAGACGATTAATATGATACTTTAGAAAACCTTTTCGCGTATAAAATTCTCTAAAGTACATTCCGTCTCGATAGTCGTCTGATACTTTCTTGAATCCAAAAATATTATCAGAACTGAACTCTACTTCTTTAAAGTCTGGTCGATTCTTATTAACATATTCTCTTACTAACCTTAAGGCTCTCATCCATAGATCGTCGAAAACTATCATTCCTCCGTTATTTATAAGGTAAGTAGAAAATATGAAGTCTATAAAAGCTCCTTCAAATTTATGATCCCCGTCTATAAATATAAAGTCATACTTATCTCCTGATTTAATTAATTCTGGAAATGCTGTAATACTTAATTCAGAAATGTGTTCGTGACGATGCGAGAATCCATTGTTGGAGATATTTTGAAGCCCTAGATTATTGTAATCATTTTCTTGAAAGGGATCAATGCTGACTAAAGTCACTTTTTCGGAAGAGCTTAATATATAATTAGCACTCATGCCATATGCCAAACCGACTTCGAGACATTTTAAATAAGAGTTTTGTATAATTTTTTCTCTGATTTCTTCTGCTTCGTGAAGCTTAATGGAAATTTCTTCTTTGCCTGAGGGCAGTTCAATATTCAACTTCATAAACTACTTATATTATTTAATTTTTACGGTTTCTATAACTTCTATTGATAAGAAGTGGTTAATATGTTTCTGGTTGTATTGTTTTAATTATCTTGGTTTTCCTGAAAAAAATAAATGAGATACTGCGTTGATAAGCAAAAAGGTGGGTAAACAATTATGGGTATTATATGGATTAATTAAACGCTCGAATATTGAAAAAAATAACTTATATACGGAAACTCTTGTCGTTAAATCAATCCGCTAAGCAAGACAAGCGAACTCGGAAGGCATTTCGCCAATTGCTTGACTTCACAAAGCGAATATAATGGATTTACATCACACGTGTGCGTATTATATTTACTAAGGCATAATATTGGAGCGTTGCCTCTCTGCCGTGTTTTGTTTGTGTCTAAATCTAAAAATACCCGCTCCAATGTCCAAGTCACCGAATGGCCTTCCCCTTAAACAGTAACGGCTAAAAATGAAAATCGTTAACTTATAAAAGAAGGAAGCAAAATGAAAAAGAGCAATTTTGCAGAGAGCTAGGTCATTGGCTATTTGCGCCGTATGGAACAAGGCTAGAAGACGGCGGATCTATGCAGGGAGGCAGGTGTTAGTCAAGGTGCTATGTACCAATGGAAGAGTAAGTATTATGGCATGGAAGTGAGTCAACTGAAGAAGCTCAAGGAGATGGAGAGTGAGCTTTCGCAGTACAAGAAGATTGCGGCGGAGCTGACGCTTCAAAACTCAGTCTTAAAGGATGTGATTGAAAAAAAAGCTATAGGGCCTGCTGAGAAACAGGAGCCGGTGGATTACAGCCGTGAGGCTCATGGCATAAGTCTACGGCAGGCCTGTATACTGTTTAGTCTTCATTTTTCGGTGTACTACTACAAGCCCAAGCCCAATGAGGATCATTTGGTTCGTGATGCGTTATCCTCCTTCGGAGAGGGGTACCAGAACTCTTTCTTGTATTGCCTTGAAAATCAATGATTAATAGCTCTTGCTTTCAGGCTGGGTTACGATTTGGATACTTGTCCTCTGACAGAGGGCTTCTACGGAAGATGCGCCAAATTGCCAACCAAGGTGAAGGTAAGAAAATATATTAAGGTTAAGCGATAGAGTAGGTGCTTTTGAGATTACCCTGTGGCAATCGCGGAAGTATTGTACGGAATATTCCGAACAGACGTTTGGAATGATGTGTAATTCAAGAATCTCGATCTCTTCAAGGCAGCCTTGTAAGCTCGTTCATCCGACATTCGGTTTGGTTCGAAAAGTCTCGAACTCGGCTTGCAGAACCGTCAGAGGTTCTATCAAGGTTGAAATCATCACTGATGACGTGGGATTTCGCTGTATTCATGAAATGAAAAAAGCTGTTCGAGGCTCAATAAATGCGATGTATGAGTGCGACGATTAAAGTGGATCGTGCGAAGCAGAGGAATTGATCCAAGCAGAAGCTGGGCTCCGGAATCTAGGGTCCGATATGAGTCGGATCAAGCTGTATTTTAGATTTGTTCATATTTTTTGTGAAACACAGAGAAACGAGTCGGGTATTTATGTATTTTGCCTATTATGTATACGTCCCCTCTCAATTATTCAGATTTTCTCGACAGCCTAAATGCAATCGAAAGAAAGGTAGCCCCGGAGGAATTATTCTTCGAAGGCGACTTAAACTTATTATTTGAGGGCATTAGAGTTTCTGTTGTTGGTTCAAGACAACTTAGTGAAGCTGGAATACGTAGAACGAGAATTGTAATCGACAATTTGGTTAAAATGGGCGTAACCGTAGTTTCAGGGCTAGCGATAGGAGCTGATACGATTGCGCACGAATCCACAATTGAAAAGGGCGGGAAAACAATAGCTGTGCTTGGAACATCTCTAGATAAGTGCAATCCTAGCAGGAACCTGAAATTGCTTAATCACATTAAAAAACATCATCTTGCTGTTTCACAATTTCCTCAAGAGTCAAAAACTTTCCCTTCTAATTTCCCGAAAAGGAACTTGACAATGGCCTTGTTCTCTGATGCCACAATAATTATTGAAGCGACAGAAAAAAGTGGAACTCGTCATCAAGCGTGGGAAGCAATCAAGTTAGGTCGACAAGTGTTTATTTTAGAGAATGTCATCAAGGATTCTAATGTTGAGTGGGCAAAAAAGGCACTTTCCTATGGAGCTCATATAATGACCAGAGATAACATTGAGTGGTTGATCCAAGAGTTATGTGAAACCTCGGTATTATTGAGTGAGTAAATGAGCTATCCCGAGCTCCAATGTTGTACGATGTTTCAGACATCATCAATTGTTGCAAATTCAACAATTCGCAAACATTGCATCATGATTACTAACGATGCTAAGTACGGTAGAAACAAACATGTTGAGTACTATCTTTCAAATAGTGATACTAAGGTCCTGTTAGACGATTTTTTCGATGAAAACTCGATTCTAGTACCAATACCTAAGAGTGCACCGTTTGTAAGTGGTGCACTTTGGCCTTCTGACGAAATTTGTCAAGTTTTACAACGAAATGGTTATGGCACGTCCATTGTTCACCTTATTCGAAGAAAATATGCTGTTAAAAAGGCCCATCTTCAGACGAGTGCGAATGATCGACTCAAAGTCCCAGAACATCGCGCATCATTGGAGCTAGAACCCACCTTATTTGACCGCAGTTTTAAGAGTATTATACTCGTGGATGATTTCGTGACTCAGGGCAGAACTTCAACGGCATGTTATCACGAACTAACTGATGTTTATCCAGATGTAAAGATTAAGTTGTTTGCTCCTGTACGAAGAGAATTTGGAGAAATTAATAAGGTGTTTCTGCCTAAGCGGGGAAAGATTGCTTCTTACGCCTCAGGGAAAACACATACTTCTCATTATGTTCCATAGCTCGAGCCGCAGAGTGTGGCAACTGTATTCCCAAGCATGGTTGTAATTCACGTTTAATTTGATTCAGATTCTCATAGAGAAATACTGAAAACATTAGGCTTAAGTAATCACGTGAAAGTCTATAATGCCAATGCTTTCAGTATCTTCACTAGAAGACCGAAACAAAAAATAAACCTAGATATTGTATTCCCCCCTTTCTTAGCTACACTAAGTTAGTTAAATTCTTGTCTGTTAATCCCTTACTCAAAGGCCTTAGAGGAATGGATTTTCTGTATTCTTTGAACTCGATGGGCGCCATGTCCATCAAGAATCCGTGAGGCGGAGAGGAAGGGTCTTGAACCTAACTCTGCAAAGCAGAGGAGTGCTTGCCTGGCGTCTCGCAGACAAGATTGATAATTCAATATCGGTAGCTGTTTTAGAAGAAGCATTTAAAAATTCTAAGCCTATTCAGCCCATCGTTAAAATTGAAAACGGTGAAGAAGAACAAGCAGTCCTTAAATACATGACCGATGGTGGTTCAGAAAACAAAAAGATAGATAGTAAAGTAGATTTTGCAGTTAATCATCTGGTTGCATGGAAGAATATTCGTTCGTCAAATTCAATGATTGAGCGAGTCTTTCACACGATGAAGAATGAATATAAATATATCCTCTTTGCTGCTGATTTTGAAGAGTTGAACGCATTATTGGCGCAAACAATAAACGCCTACATGGATCGACCTCATTCCCAGCTTGGTATTTACACGCCTCGTGAGGTGATGATGAAACGATCAGGTTGGTTCGATGAAAGGTCTGCATTGAAGGAGGGTGCTGAGAAACGTCTCAAACTTAACCGCAATTCAAGTTGTACAAATTGTTCTTGTAGCGATACGACTTCTTGCTTAAAGGAAAGAAGCTGAGAATAGGTAGGTCCCAGTCGCTGCGGTGGCTGGGATTTTTTTCGCTTCGCTCAAAAGATCCCTAGAGGGGGAATCGTTCCAAAAACACCTTGAAAACCAGCCCGCCTTTGGCGTTCTGTATTTTTTTATACCCAAACCCTCAATTAAGCAAGCTTATTTCGGTTTTGGGTATAAAAAAAACCAGCGCAAAGCGCTGGTTTCTAGGTGTTTTTGGCGGAGAGGAAGGGTTTTGAACCTAACTCTCCAATGTGCTCAATATCAGTAATTTACGAGAATTATTTTCGCTAAGTCAACCCGCTAAGCAACCCAATCGGCCGCGGAGGGCATTTCGCCCAATTGCTTTACTTAACAAGTCGAATATAATGGATTTTGCCGAAGGTTCGTTTCACCTAGCTATACTGGAAAAGACTTTTCTTACTGAGATTGTATTCGAATTTTGGCGCTGAATACTCGGTTATCATCTGATTGGATTCGAATGACATACATTCCATCAGGGATGATTTTTTGTTCAAATAGATTTACCCTTCGCACGCCGTTTTCTAATGAGGCCTGTTGGGTTAATACAAGCTTTCCACTGAGATCATAGATGTGCAATTGAATTTTATTTGCTTCAGGAATCTCAATAGAGAGCAATCCGTCCGTAATGGGGTTAGGGTAAAATGAGAATTGATCTAGATGTTTAAAATAGACCGTATCACAACCAGGTTCAGTGCAGCCAATGCTATCCAGTTTTAAGACCCAGCCTCTACTTTGAGGCCTTCCGGTTGAATCGATATTAAAATATCTGCCAGAACAGACTATTCCGCCATCTAGGGATTTATCAATGTCGGTGATATAACAGGCGTCGTATAGCTTTAAATCATCCGAATTAGGTATATAATCTCTATACCATAAAGAATCTCCCTTTTCGGATATTGAGAACAAGAAAGACAAATCATTTGCTAAATAATTGCCGGATACGAACGTCCCTGAAATGACATAAGTGCTATCATTTAAACTAATAACATCAGTTGTCAATCTTGTGTTTTCATGTCCATAGATGTTATCATATGGCTTATTAAAATACTCTTTCTCCCAGACCGTCTCTAGTGTAGCGTGGTGTAATTCAGCAACTGTTATATTAAAAGCTTGCTCATAGTAGCTTTCGCCATTGCTTGCTGTACCTTTTCCATAAACGACTAGAAAGTTCCCGTTCTTTAATTCGCGAGCAATGAGACGAGTATTTCCGTGTTCCGCGTTTCTAAACACGCGGTCTTTAAGCTTTCTGCCTGTGCTGTCAGTTAGCATGATGTAGGATTCCCAACTCTGGAGGTCATTTGAGCGATATCTAGCACCTCCTACCACTAACCTATTTCTACTGGTCGCAATGATACTGTTGCACCAATAGGCGTCCATGCTGCCCGGTGGGTGGTATAGCTTCTCCCAGATTCTATTCCCTAAACTGTCTAATCCACTTAAGAATAAACTTCCAACAGGATAAGTTCGTCCAGTGTGATTGACTGCTGTTCCAACGATTACAAGTTCATCCTCTCTCCATGTAGATGATCTAGCAAATGTTCTAAGAGAGTCATTCACTTGATAATGTGGCCCGATACTTCTACCTGTTTTATCATAGCGAATTAAAGAGTAGCGAGAAGAAGTGTCCGGTGTGGTTATACCTACGATGGAATAGGTCATTTTATTTCGTATGGTTGTTGTTCCCGATCCTTTTGGATAATGATTTTTAGCATACTCATAAATGGAATCCATTTGGGCAATAGCTCCATCTGAGCTTAAGAATAAACCTCTAATCCCAACTCCCCCTGTCCAAGGTTGTATTTGACTTGGTGTGTAATATCCTCCACCAGGCAAAGCAACAATGCTTTGGCAATCTAAAGAAGGAGCATAGAGTTTATTGAAATAGACCTGCGCTTCTCCAAAGAATGGAAAAAGTAGAAAGAGGGCGATAAACGCCCTCTTGACTTTTGATATTTTAATGTTGTACAACAATTTTGATACTTCTTGGTACTGTTACCTCGGAAAGGATTTTAACTATATACGTCCCTGATGCAAGGGTGGTCACATCAAATATAGCGGTTCCCATCTTCAGTTCTTGACTAACAATTAGGACTCCATCTAAACTATACATTAACGCTGTTCCATCCAATATGTCACCAACATACACTTGAACAAGGTCACTTGCGGGATTAGGGTAAACTTTAATCAAAGTTTCAGGGCTAACGGTCTCATCATTGCTGCTATCCATTTTTAATGAAGGCACATTAGGAATACGCACCTCTTCGCTATAATAGCTAGGCATATCGATCAAATTCAGAACTGTATTTGCCCAAAGCATAGGAAGATTGTCATTTCCTGAACTTGCTAAAGCTAGAACGGTTGCTTTTTGCGTTTCATTCATATCTGTCCAAGCAAGCCCTTGTTCAGCCATAG
>Ga0206126_10005250_pt1 | contig 11995 bp, 10 predicted proteins | sample Helgoland_Spring_5_FD_148621 | JGI IMG/M metagenome (GOLD analysis project Ga0206126, IMG submission 148621) | Pelagic subsurface seawater microbial communities from Kabeltonne, Helgoland, North Sea - Helgoland_Spring_Bloom_20160412_1 | ecosystem: Environmental > Aquatic > Marine > Epipelagic ...
AGTAAGTCTATTTGAATTACAAGAGTTCCGCTGTCTCCTGAATACACAGCGTTACGAAGATGAAGTTGATAGTCCCTTAATAATTTTGCATCGCCCGACCAAGACGACCGGAGTCCAAATTGTGCACCAGTATCAAGCGATTCACCTTGTTTACCATCGCAAAATGCATACCAATTGAAATTCTCTTCAGAACATCTAGGAACAACTTCAGGTACAACCAACCTGTCTGGCAATGGCATAGTCAGATTATCAGTCGATTTAACAATAAATTTATTGTTTCTCATCACAAAATCGTCGACTATGAACGATTGTTCGCCTTGTGAAATTTTTAATGGTGCCACGAGTACGGAGTCGGACATGGAACTAACCACATTGTGCTTGTTTACCGTTCCATTGTAAATGTTACCATTGGACTCGATAGTAACGGCTCTCTCGTTTTCCCATTCACATAAATAAGATGCTTGGTAACGCATACCGACCGTTTGGTGACAATTACCACCGTGTTGGCAAGGGTTAGAAGACCAGCAGTTGATTGGACCAGGAGCAACACACAAGACTGACTCTGGACTGACCACCTCGCAGCGAAGAGTAAGTGGGCCACAAGCGCCTAAATCACAGAGCGTTGGCGACTCCTTTTCCTTGGGAATCCACGGTGCTGACAAACCATCGAGACATCCTTTTGTGTAATGTTCTTGTAATTCGTGCGGGGACCATTTTGTTTGGCCCCATAGTTGCAATTCGATGTTTTCTTCAAATACACACCCATCCGAAACTTTAGAATAGTCGCGGAATTTCAATGGGAGGTCCTCTGAATTTGGACATTTTAATATCCATGGATAAGCAACAAATTGAGACTCAGTCTCTTCAGTGGCAGAATTCCACGAAACACCAGGAGAACCACTCGTCTTATAATGTACTCGACAATCTTGTTTTATTTTGTTGGCTTGCTCATAAGCTTCTCTTTTGGTTTTGTGCAATGAGTAGGTTCTGTGTGGACATGCGACGAGCCATTCAAGTACGGAAGCCCGTTCTCCACTCTTGTGCCATGTTGGAACAATCGTTTTCAAATGTTCGGTGCAAAAATTGTTACTGCCGAAATCAATTTCATTTAGTTTAGATTGAGAATTGATTCGTATTCTGGAATCTAAAAATGATTTTCGAAATTCTTGCACCGGCACATCTTCGCCCAACACTTTAAGGACGCCGGGAATGGCCATCCCACCGGGAATATCCGTATCTGGAAGTTGGGGGTTGCCTTTGTTTCGGTACATGTAGCACGAATAAAAGGTCTCTACAGTATTTAATTCTGAAGAAGAAGGACGTATTCGTCCCGCAGAAGTGGCACAAATGTCTGACCAGGAAACGTTTGCCGAACAACCTGGTTCGACGTTAATACAAAGTGATTCAATATTGTTTTCAAATATAGCGTCCTCACATGTCTTCGCTCGGCAATACGTCTTTGTTTCACACAATGTACGATTTGTATTGGGTCTACAGGCACCTGAACATTCTGAAACGGACAATTCTTTGCAGGTGTTGTCTGTCCGTCGAATGTGTTCCAAACGCTGGTCATAAATACATTCGTTTTCCTTATTACACGTTGCTTCCAACGTGTAGGTTTGACATAGAGGTACCTTTATTTTTTGAAAAAGGTCTTCATTGGCTGGAAGCTGACAGACATTCAATTTGTCAGGGCTCAAAGCTTCTTTGGCCGCTTCGCACCATGTTTGATTACCATCGTACGGACTCATAAAAAAATCTTCTACTGTTTCGCGACAATTTTTAGTCGAATAGGTGCATTGTGCAGTATTCAAGACGTTTGGATACCATCCATTTAATACATTGACACAAAAATCATCCCACTCCACACTATAAATAGAATCTATGCAATTTTTACTGTCAGCACAGGTATAATAGCCTGGCTGACCATTGCTAAAAAAACTTTTGCCAGACTCTATCATAGAATCCCAAGGAGAAGAAAGATGTGCGCAAAAACTACCAGAAAGACCGTCGCAATCCACATCTGATGTACACATTCTAGAATTTCCCAAGTCATCGACTTGTATTCCTGTTTTACACTCACCACGGTTCGTACAAATGTTCTCGTTGTATCGAGGACAATGAAATTCACAAAATTTACCATAAAAATTTGGTGTTGGTGGCGGGGCAACTTGAAAACCACGTTTTATCAACCGTTGACGTGTTTCAGATGTATATGTATCGTAGGGTACACATTCGCAACGGTATTCGTCAGTATATGGGTTGAACCACATATCTAAATCGTTACGAATGCATCTGCCGTGACCAGAGCAAATATTATCGGGCGACCCACAACTAATTTCACAATAAACACCTGTAGTACCAGGAGAACATTTGCATTCTCCATCCGAACGACACACGCCTTGGTTTGAACAAACTCGACAATCTGGGTCCGGACTATAATATGTTTTGTTATTTTCGTCAAAGGCAGAACATATTTTTTGAGCAGAGGTATCTCCCATCAAATCGTAATTCATTTCAGAAGATTTAAACTGAATCTTTTTCGTTTCGACAATTTCACCAGACGCCGCACAATAATGCGTGCATTTATTACTACTTTCCATCTCTTTAGGGTACCAGTTTTCTTTGCACGTTGAACAGTACTGTTTAGGGTCTAACGTATCAAACACAGTGGCACCCACGGTAACAGTATCACATATACATAAATCATTTGTACCGTCATAGTTTTCGTTACATTTACCACGATTCGAACAAATGGACGGACTACACTCAACAGAGCACAGTGGAACTGACGAACTGGTCATCTCGACCAATGGATAATAATTTGGTACACATTTGGAACAAAACCAATCTGGGTCGGTTCCTGCACACAAACAGGCCACATGTTGATTGTCGACAAGCGAACACGTACCATGGCCGTTGCAACCAATGTTCGTCCCATCGGTTTTTTGCCCTGGAGAATGGCTATCACCGACGTATTCCTTTTCTGACTCGCATCTCAAATGACATTGATTACCAAACCAATGTTCCTGACATTTTTCACACGCAACGCCTGTAAAATGTGATTCGAAATTTTCAGAAACATCCGTACAAACACAGGTAGAATTTTCACTACATTCGCCATGGCCCGAGCACGTGTAAGTAGGATTACAAGAGCAATCAAAGCCAGACCACGATTTCTGACAGGTAACACATTTGGCACTGGCCCCCTGCACTACACATTCGCCATGGCCAGAACATACGGACGGATAAGTATGGTCTCCTGGACACGAATGTTCACAAGATTCACCAATATAATGCAAATCACAATTGCATATAGGCTGGCCAAATGTGTTGATTTCACACTTACCATGCCCGGAACATGGCACGCCTTCTATATTTGAACCACAACTTAAATCGCAATCTTTGCCATAAAAACCCGGCAAACAGATACACTGTAATATTCCGCCAATAGGTTTACAAATTCCACGTTCCGGATTACAATCGATACCCGCATCACTACATGACAACTTGCATTTTTCACCATCGAGAGAATCGAAATAACCATCCTCGCACAAACACTCACCACTGTCTGAACACGTACCATGGCCATTACAAGCATTGCAAATGCCACCTCCCGATGCAACTTCGTTACATTGTGTGTTCGAAGAGTCGTATTCTTGTACGCATACGTTTTCACATCGTGCACCAAAATATTTTACACCCGCTGACGTTTTACAGGAACCAGTGCACTGAAGACTCGACTCTTCAAAGTCTTCCGTGTAACATTTGTCACACAACGTGCCTGTCCATTTTTGATTGGATGGACAGCGACATCCCCACCGACCACCCTTACCTTTGGAAACAGAACATAGACCATTGTGTTTACATTCACATACGTCGCAATATTTACCACTGAAAACACCCAAAGAATTGCCACAATTGCACGTGGTTCCTGTCCAGAAAGAATCGTGTTGACAAGGGACGACAATATTATTTACATATCCTACAAAAAAATCAAGCGACATCGACAATAACACGACCACAGAGGCCCCTACAATTAAGGAAAAACCATACACAGTAAAATTGGTCATTAATATAAATTTTTAATGTACAGTTTATACTATTATTTTAAATAAAAATATTAACAACATATGTTTTTTTTAATTAGCAATGTTTATTTATATGTTTTAATACGTCTTCGGTTTTTTCCCAACCAATACATTCATCTGTTACAGATAAACCGTACGTTAAAGGACTACTGTTTAATGACTGTGACCCGTCCAAAATAAAAGATTCCATCATGATGCCACGTACATTCGCATGACGTTGCACTGCTAAATATTTTAAAACATCTATTTGGCGTTTCCATTTTTTACCCGAATTGCCGTGGGAAGCGTCTATAACAATGCCCGTCGATATATTTTCACGCTGAAGAACTGTAGAAATCTGCTCAGAGACTTCTTCTCGGTAGTTAGGCTCCACACCGCCACGCAAAACCAAACAACAGTGTGGATTACCCACAGTGTTGATGGCGGCGACGCGACCATTCGCGTTAATGCCCATAAACACCTTACCCTCAGATGCGGAAACAATTGAATTTATTGCTACCGAAATATCACCGTTTGTCGAGTTTTTAAAACCTACGGGAACAGAAAGGCCCGAAGCCAGCTCGCGATGGGGTTGAGATTCAGTGGTGCGCGCACCGATACACGCAAAAGAAATTAAATCGTCAATGTATTGTGGTGCTACCAACGATAACGTTTCCGTCGCCGTGGGAACGCGCAATGTTGTCAATTGGAGTAGTAATTTACGACAAGCGATAACGCCAGAGACCATGTCGTTGGACCCATTTAAATGGGGGTCATGCATAAAACCGGACCAACCCTTACGAGTACGTGGCTTTTCAAAATAAGTACGCATGACGAAAAAAATTTTAGGACATTTTTCTTGCAATATTGACAGACGCCGGGCGTAATCGACTACCGCAATTGGGTCATGAACACTGCAAGGCCCGACAATCATTAACAAACGTGAATCTTTGCCATGTAAAATGTCAACAATCGTTTGACGCCAAGTAGAAATATCGCGAATCATGTCCTTTGTCAGTGGGTGTTGACGTTTTAAAACAAAAGGTGTGGGCAATACGTTCACTTGTACTCGTGTATTTGTCGACATTTCATTTATCGCCAACAAGCATTTATATACGAGAATCACATTTTAAAGGATTTTCAAAAGTACATATTCTTATTATTTAAATTACGACAGACTGACCAAATGTCAGAGGTGGAGTACGAATACGATTCTCCCAGCGACCCCGATGAAGAACCCATTGGACAAGAATTTTTTTGGAACGAAATAAACAAACGTGTTTTTTGCATGCATGGTGAAATACATATCATTATGGAAGAGAACGACCACGTCTCAGTTTTGGAAGTTATTCTAAACGTTATTCAACAGGGAATTGGCAGTCAATATTTGGCGGTCAAATTACAAATTGAACAATTACACAATGCAATCGTCACAAATCCCACGAAACGAACAGGTCTACAGCGCCTCGAGACAATGAAAAAATTAAAAAAATTATTACGCCCCACATTATTTTTAAACAATATTGTTAGTATAGATATACCAAATGCAGAAGACTATTTAACACTTTACCACGAAAAAATGCCAAATATAACCAACATGAGATTACACAAGCCCAAAAACTATTTATTCAATTTGCTTTCACAATTTAAAAAAATACAAACATTGGAAATTGGCAACATAAGGTCAGTACCCACGTTTCATAAGTTGAAACTTTTACATACATTAAGGCTTTGTAAAATTAGACGTATGAGAGATGTTAATTCTGTCAAATGTATGACACAAGTACATATACACTTGGAAGATTCTACCATATATGAATACGATGCTATTTTACTCAAATCACATCCTAATTTTACACATGGTAATCTTAACGTACGAGTAAAAAATAAAATAATGTCTTATGATGATTGGCGAGGAGTCATTTTAAAGCCATTTATCCAAAACCATTCTTCAACTAAATGAACATCAGGAACGCGTCCCAGTAATTTTTGAAGAAGAAACTCCTCCCAGTCACACTTTTTTGCTGGAGGGTTGTACATAGTCACTTCACGAAAAATAGAACTGTGGCGGACAGATAAGCCCACACAATTTCCATCGATTTCTGCGCCTTCAGATAGTAGCCAGCGCACACCATCAAACCACTGTTGACATATCGCGTCACACAACGGCAAACTCGGACCATGGGACTCAACAAAAACTTTCAACATGTCTAAATTCTGAGCAGCTACGACAAACGAACACAAACGTTCGGGAATTGGTGTAGAAACGTTTAAAAAACGGAAAATAGACACGGGGACCGTGTTAAAATCAACTACATTCCAAATATCAGGGTCGGAAACAATATAATGAGTCTGGAGATAGGATAAGTTGTTGATATTGAGAAAAAGTTTTTGTAGATAATATTCGCGGAGCTTTTTATCACAGTGAATAGATTCGGAAACACACAAAGGCAGTTCGCCAAGCACATCCCTTTTAAGCCAACGTTTTATCCACCAATCAATATAATCTTGCCTTCCTAAAAAATCGGCAGTTATTAGAACGGCGGTGGAAAAGGACCAAGGTTTACACATTTGTTGACGCTGGCTCTCTGTTGGAACAATGAACATGTATAAAGAATTTACAAAATAAAAAAAGGAAAATCAACTTTCTATTATGTTGAACATTTATGTAACTATACTATATAAAGTGATAATACCATTGACAAAATGTCGTTCAAACAATTCCACAGCTCGTCAGTAAGGAATACGTTGTGGCGGCGAATGGACCGCTGACCGGGCACCACATAAGAATGAGCTCAAGGTGTGGAACGCCGTGCTCGCACTGCCTGACACAGCTGAACTTAGAGATAAGGGCGCACCAACGTTAGTGAGATCTCTAATGGTCCAAGGCTTTATATACATTTTCACTTTCGCGGATAAGAGTACGGTCGCCATTTATCATTGTTCATGGACAAAAAAGTTGGAAGTGTTGCCGGAAAATTCACCTTTATTGAGCCAATAAAAAACCACAGGCGTCTAGTTTTTTTCGTCTGTCCGGACATAACTATTGAAATCTTTTTGTTATTGTCGAAAAATAATAAAACATCGCCTGTGACAACAAAGAATCAGAAGAGAAGTTTCTTTCATATATTCCTGTAAATCCACCAAATTTAGACCAGAAAAATGCTACTTTTGTGTCTTCCGATAAAGATAAAAATGTGTTTAACATACATTTCCATTCTTTTTGTATATGTGTATTTTTTGTAAATTTTTGAGCAATGATAATGGCTTCATACAAACTCGTCGGCTGGTTTCCATACCATTCCCCTATTGAACGCGGACGCTCTGACCAATAAGAACAATAAGGCGAGTTGCGCATGTATATCTTGTGCATTTCTCCCGACATATATTTGTTATACTGACCATTATACACTGTTGCATAACATTTGTGACAAGGTTGGTCTGGATTGCAATGAGTACATTGGTTAATAACGTAGACGTTATATTGACATTTATTACATGTACCTACGTTATTTAATACGCCACCACTAATCAGATAGTCCTCTATCCAAAAACTGTTTATATTAACATGCCAACACTTTGGACAAGCTTGTGATTCAGGTTGCATCTGAAATTACGTTTTTAAATTTAGAATAGAAAAATTAGAATAAGACCTAGAAAAAAAGTTGCGAAAAAATTTTCCAAAAATCCTAACGCGTTAGACTTCTAACGGTTTAGACTTCTAACGCGTTAGAAAAAAGTTGCGAAAAAATTTTCCAAAAATCCTAACGCGTTAGACTTCCAGAAATCTTGGCGCATTAAAACCCGACAGCGTTTGAAGACGCTAAAAACGCAAACACAAAGGAAATGCTACCAAAAGTTCGAATAAGACAGTACTAGTTTAAAAAAATAATACATATAATTATTTTTATCTACAAAAAATAATTATTTTCTATTAGGGAACATTCTTTCGTACGCTTCTATGCCCATTTTAAAGATATAGCCCCCCTCGTGCATCATGTCATCTTTATTACCAGTTTCATATTGATTTGAGAATCGTTCAAAACTCCACCAAAGTCCATCCTCTGGTACATTTTCGACGAGGCGAATGGACTTTGATTCAAACCAATTAACAAGGTCTGATTGTGTTTTTTTAGTCAGATTCTGTACGCAGACGCCATGTAAGCCTCTGGAACCGAGTTTAAGGCGAAAATAGGAACTTGTACCACACACACGTGTCCATCTATTATTTTGTAGAGCAGAAAAGTATGACATAATTGTTTGAATAGATGTTTGTTTGAATAGATGTTTGTTTGAATAGATGTTTGTTTGAATAGATGTTTGTTTGAATAGATGTTTGTTTGAATAGATGTTTGTTTGAATAGAAGGACCTAAATAAAAATGGAACTTCATCAAGCCGTCAGCGAACATGACATCGCCGGCGTCAAGAGCGTGCTATCTTCACAGTTCGCCAACGAAGAAAACATCAAAAACACGGCGATTATACTTGCCGCGTACGTTAACGATGCCGAAATCGTGAAAACGTTGCTTGATAACGGCGTCTCGCCATATTGTCAGGACCTGCCTTTAAGCTATCAAAGAAAATGGGAAACCAAGGCTATTAAATTACACCATGCAAAATTTGACAGTGATATGACCCCTTTTAGTGGGGGTTGGACCCCCCGAATGAATGCCATATGTTTAGCAGCATTTTACGGACATATTGATGTCCTTCACGTGTTAATGAATGCAAACGTTGATTTGAATTACGACCCGTATTTACATACTTTGAAGGGAATACGAGAAGTAAAACGTCAAGTTTCGCCAAAGGTACTACCTTCTTGGAATGCGCTGACCTGCGCTCTCTTTGGAAAACAGTGGAAAATAGCGAATATGTTGGTAGACAAAGGATTTGTACCGACGTCTATGAAAGGTCAAGAAAAAGCGTGGCAATTCGTCCTTCGAAATCGCGCTATGGACATGGCACGAGTTCTACTGTGTCAGAATCGCATACATTTGCCGCCTGAAATGGTACGAGAAATATCTGCGTTTGTGTAGAACATAAAACATATATTCTTATTTACTATATTTAAACGAATTCAAAAAATATCACTAGAGAAGTATAAATTGGAACCAACATTTTTAAAATGGAATTTACTCGGCCCAAAGATGGTTATTCCATTTACACCAAAATGAATTGCAAATATTGTAGAAACGCTAAGAAACTCATTCCTGACGCTCATATAATCCCGTCCGACGAATATTTGGCCAAATTCAAAGGGGAATTTTTAGATTTTATTGACGGACTTTCAGAAACAACTCCACGCACTTTCCCCATGGTATTTCTTAATAAACGGTACATTGGTGGTTATAATGAAACCAAGAAATACATTGATGAACTCGAGGCATTTAAATTTGTTGAATTTTAAAATAGCAAGGATAATAAATAATACATAATGCCCAATTCTTTGGTTTTATTTGACTTGAGTGCAATGACCGCTTCCAAGGCGTATGTCCAACGCGCATATTGTAACCTTTGTATATTCTTTGCAATCCATATCCTTGTAAGACCACAAAGAAAGACAATAAAACGAACCCATGGATAATTGTATCGAACGAGGTCGTGTTGTGAAGGTAGTAAACATACGGTGAGTAAATCGAAAATACCATTACCAATCAAAAATTTCTGTCGATACGTTTGCAATAATTCGTTCATTTTGCAATATATGACACGCTTTTATATTCGGTGACGAATCTTTTTTTGTACAACGCGATCTGAAACGTTATTCTCTAAAAAACCAAACATGATTGTGGACGACCGTGAACACGACCTAATTGCACGGCTTCAACTTGAAAAAGTCGAATTTGAAATTAAAAGACTACCTCTGGGAGATATTTTGTACGAAAACAATGGTACCACTTGCATCGTTGAAAGAAAAAGAACAGACGATTTTGCCGCATCTATCTCCGACGGTCGCTGGAGAGAACAAAAGGCTCGTCTAAAAGATTCCGGAGCAATTGTCGTTTATCTCATCGAAGGTAGTCTTTATCAGCAAAACAAACCACCAGAAACATTGTCGAGCGCATTGTGGAATACAATGTTGCGCGATAAGATGTGGGTCATACAAACGCGTGGACTCGAAGACACTGTGTTGCATTTGCGCCAATTAAAAAAGAAAATTGGCGTTGAAATCAAGGGTAATACGGGTGTTAAAAGCCTTCTCAGTAAGCGAAAGCGAAAAATAGACAATGTATTTTTGCTCATGCTCATGTCGGTACCCAGCGTTTCGGAGCGCATTTCCACTGCTCTAGTGGCAAAATGGCCCACGTTAAAGGCACTACAACTACAACTGCAAAACGACCCCGAGGCACTGAGACAAGTACAAGTGACTACAAAGCGGAAAATAGGCCCAGCAGTCATTAAATCATTACAAACACATTTAATGTAATTTAAAATCTTATTAATTCTTCTTTTACATCTTCATTCTTTACGTGTTTTACATCTGTACTGTAATCATGTTGTACCATTTCCTTCGTTGACGGAATCATGCAACGCCAATTGAGAACAATACCACCGACAAATACACAGACGGCTGTCAGTAAAATAGCCCATTGCACTGTGTGAAAATTAACAGACGTAGGTAAAATTACGCCTAATGAACCATAACCTGTTAATATAATACCTATCAAAGACCACGACAGTACTATTTTGGACGTAATAGATAACAATACAAACACTGCGTCTGGTTGAATTCCGTTTTGACAACAAGATACACGACAGCATCGGTCCTGTTGAAACGATTTTTTGCTTATACATGTCGTTTTTTGACAGTCTAGTTGACGTTGACAGTCTAGTTGACGAATTACTTGTACTACGCCAAAAGAAGTGTAAAATAACCCATAAATAATGGCCAGTAAATTAAAATCAATCGGTAGAGTTTCGGCCAATCCTTCCGCCATTGAGGCTGAAATACCAACATAGAAAGCTTCCGCCAAAAACAACCCAATTCCCAATGCAAAATAACCTATACGGTAGTTGGTCCGATTTTCGAAATCTATTAACAGTCCGAAAGCTTGTACGACAGCATTTGAAACCAGCAAAAACACGATGCCGAAAAAATGTGCATCGCCCAATCCAATTACGATAGCACACTCCAATAATCCAGCGGTAACTGCATAAGAAGTCCAGCGACGTATTGTTTCTAAAAAGCGCTGTCGTTTAGTGCTGCACATTATACAAAGAGCAATTAAATGTGAAAACGTTGTTATAGTTTCGTTCAATGCAATCCAATGAATTGCATTTTGTTTTCCAAACACTGATTTATATTCGACGGACGACGTATTTGCGTAATGGTATTTCGCTATTACTAGCGACGAGCTGTGTTCTATTGACATGTGCCATGCAAACCATGCCGATATACTATGAACAACAAACGCCAACCCGTGCAACCCAATCAACAGTCTCTTCTCTTTTCCTGTAAATTCATGTATTTTTGTCTCATTATTCATATATCATATTAAAAAATGTAATCTTATATTTATAGTATCCTTTTTATTGTTGATGTTAGATGACACAATCTGATTGACCATAGTATGATTCTGTTTCGTCAGGTGCAACTAAAGGGTACGGTGAGTCGAGTTCACAATAGTTATCACTGGTACCAATGTCCAAAAGTGCTGCATTTTGCTTGCCAACACAACAACCCATATTTGTACATGAAAAACATTGTTTATACATGTAAAATATTGTTTATAGTTTTAAATCTCTTTTCGCCAAATAAATTAATATTCGTTCTAATACAATGTCCAAATTACTTACCGCAGGATATTCTTCTAGAATACCATTGGTCAATTCGTCAAAAAAATCCAAATCTGTTTCTTTATCATACTTGACATCGTATTCTTGCAATATTTGTTTAATTTCAAGATGATTATGAATGTCTTTG
>Ga0206126_10005252_pt1 | contig 11993 bp, 10 predicted proteins | sample Helgoland_Spring_5_FD_148621 | JGI IMG/M metagenome (GOLD analysis project Ga0206126, IMG submission 148621) | Pelagic subsurface seawater microbial communities from Kabeltonne, Helgoland, North Sea - Helgoland_Spring_Bloom_20160412_1 | ecosystem: Environmental > Aquatic > Marine > Epipelagic ...
GCTCGATATGGGCTTTATCCGCGATATTAAGCGAATTATTGATTTGCTCCCTCGCCGCCGCCAGAATTTACTATTTTCAGCGACTTTTTCAGACGATATTCGCAATCTTGCTAGAGGCCTATTACGTAAGCCTATCGAAATTTCTGTGAGTCCGCGTAATGCCACAGCAACCTCGGTCACTCAGCATATCCATCCCGTGGATAAGAAAAAGAAAGCCCAGTTACTAACGCGCTTGATTCATGATGGCAAGTGGGATCAGGCACTGGTGTTCACCAAAACTAAACATGGTGCTAACAAGCTAACCAAGCATTTAGAATCTGAAGGCATTGTAGCTGCCGCTATTCATGGTAACAAAAGTCAGGGTGCACGAACTAAAGCATTAGCAGGTTTTAAAGCAGGTGAAATTCGCATTTTAGTAGCAACTGATATTGCTGCTCGTGGTCTAGATATTGAACAGCTACCTCAGGTGGTAAATTTTGATCTGCCCAATGTATCTGAAGACTATGTGCACCGTATTGGACGTACCGGTCGTGCTGGACAAACTGGTAAAGCAATTTCTTTAGTCAGCGCTGATGAAGTCGATCTTTTGTCCGATATTGAGCGCTTAATACAGCAGCTATTGCCGCGCGAAGACGTTGAAGGCTATGAGCCCAAGCATGCTCTGCCAGAAACTACATTAAGAGCGCCAGTTAAGCCTAACAAGCCAAGAAAGGCGCTCAATCGTGAAACCGGCGCAGGTAACAAAAGCAGACATAGTAAAAAATCTGGCGATGATAATCGCTCAGGTTATGGTCAGGGCCCTAAGCCGGGAACCAAACGCAAAAGCGGTGGACGCAATCAGACTGCCAAAGCCACAGAGGCTGGTAGTAGCGACTCAGGTAAGCCATCATATTCGCAGCGCAAATCGTCTACCAAAGGCAAGCCAGGGTCAGGGTCAGGGTCAGGGTCAGGTAAATCACCCTACGGTTCTGGTGGCGGTAAACGCAGTGGCGGAAATAGTTTTGGTGGCAATCGATCTGGGTCAGACAGACGCGGCAATCGATAATCACTTTTACTCGGCTCATCTCTTTTGAGTGAGCTCTGTTCGAAACCCTAATTTAGAGAAGATAAATTAATGTTTGAATTTCAGCTAAGCAAAGTAGCAACCTTTAAAAATGACCTATTATCAGGTCTCACTGTTGCCCTAGCGTTGGTTCCTGAAGCTGTGGCATTTGCCTTTGTAGCTGGTGTAGCGCCGCTAGTAGGTCTTTATGCCGCCTTTATGGTGGGTCTTATCACTGCAGTGATTGGCGGTCGTCCGGGTATGATTAGTGGTGCTACCGGTGCCTTAGCAGTGGTTATGGTTTCTTTGGTGGCTCAGCATGGAGTTGAATACCTGTTTATCACCGTGGTACTCATGGGTATCCTTCAAATTGCTGCAGGTATTTTTAAATTAGGTAAATTTATTCGAATGGTTCCCCATCCAGTAATGCTGGGATTTGTTAACGGTTTGGCGATTGTTATTTTCCTAGCGCAGCTGGGTCAGTTTGGCGAAGCCGGTCAGCTGGGTTGGTTAGAGGGCACCTTCATGCAGGGTACTATTGTGGATGTAGCCTGGTTGCAGGGCAGTGCTATGAGCATGCTACTGGGATTAGTCCTGTTAACGATGTTGATTATTTATTTCCTACCTAAAATCACTAGAGCCATTCCATCCTCACTGGCGGCTATCTTGGTGGTAACAGGCCTAGTATTAGGTTTTGACCTAGACACTAAGGTTGTGGGTGACGTAGCTTCAATCAGCGGCGGCTTACCCTCTTTCCATATTCCAATGGTTCCATTTACCTTTGAAACACTGATGATCATTCTGCCTTATTCGATTATTTTGGCGGCCATTGGATTGATTGAGTCATTACTGACATTACGTCTTATTGATGAAATTACTGAAACTCGTGGTCGTGGTAACAAAGAATGTATCGGTCAGGGCGTGGCTAATACTGTGACGGGTTTATTTGGAGGTATGGGTGGTTGTGCCATGATCGGGCAAAGCATGATTAATGTGAATTCTGGGGGACGTGGACGTCTTTCGGGTATTAGTGCAGCTCTGTTTTTGTTGTTATTTATACTAGTTGCGTCGCCACTCATTGAACAGATCCCATTGGCAGCACTAATCGGTGTGATGTTTATTGTGGTCATAGGTACTTTTGAGTGGTCTAGCTTTAGAATTATCGGCAAGGTACCCAAAACTGACGCGCTAATTTTAGTCTTAGTTTCTGGTGTTACTGTAGCTACAGATTTAGCGGTAGCAGTGATTGTGGGTGTGATTGTTTCTGCCCTAGTTTTCGCTTGGCAGCATGCCAAGTATATTCGTATTGAAGCCAGAGAAGATCATAAGGGCTCAACGGTCTATGCGGTAACAGGTCCATTGTTCTTTGGCTCGGTCACCTCATTTTTAGAGCGCTTTGATCCCAAGGCTGATAATGACGATGTGGTAATTGATTTTGCACGTTCGCGGGTTGCTGATCACTCGGGTCTCGAGGCCATAGATACCCTAGCAGAGCGATATCTGAAGGCTGGAAAAAATCTTCATCTAGTTCATCTAAGTGAAGAATGTCGCAGACTGTTGACCAAAGCCGGTAATCTGGTTGAAGTTAACGTGATCGAAGATCCTAAATACTTTGTGGCAGACGACAGTCTGGCATAATTATTAAAAAAACTGCCATTTCTGCACTAGTGGCGACTTGAAATTTGGTTTTTTGCCCTTACCTAGATAACAGAGGCAAAAAAAATTGCCAAAGATTAGGTTTAACTAGGAGAGATGGCAGAAATGGCAACAAAGTCAAAAAGCAAAGCAGAAACCATGGGTTTCCAAACTGAAGCAAAACAACTGCTTCAGTTAATGATTCATTCTTTATATTCCAACAAAGAAATATTCTTACGCGAATTAATTTCTAATGCATCCGATGCAACTGACAAGTTGCGTGTTGAAGCCCTAGAAAATAGCGCGCTATACGAAAGTGATGGCGAGCTTAGAATTAGAATTGCGGTCAATGAAGAGGCTAAAACCATTGAGATTTCTGACAATGGTATTGGTATGTCAAAAGATGAGGTTATTGCTAACCTAGGTACCATTGCCAAATCGGGTACTTCTGAATTTCTTAAAAACCTTACCGGTGACCAAAAGAAAGATTCCCAATTAATCGGTCAGTTTGGTGTGGGTTTCTATTCTTCATTCATCGTAGCCAAGCAGGTTGTGGTCGAAACCCGACGTGCGGGTGAGGCAGCTAATGAAGCGGTGCGCTGGACCTCTGAGGGTGAAGCTGACTTTAAAGTTGAGTCCATTGAAAAAGCCGATCGCGGAACCAGTATCACATTGATTCTAAAAGATGATGAGCAAGAGTTTGCCAATAACTGGCGCCTGCGCAGCATTATCAAAAAATACTCTGATCATATTGCTATTCCCGTGCAGATGGAAAAAATTCAGCCACCAGCAGGAGAGGGCGAAGAGCCCAAAGCTGATCAAGCACCTGAATGGGAAGCCATCAACGACGCCAAAGCCTTGTGGACAAAATCACGAAGCGAAGTCAGTGATGATGAGTACAATGAATTCTACCGTCATATATCCCATGATTTTGCCGAACCATTAAGTTGGAGCCACAACCGCGTAGAGGGCAAGCACGAGTACACTAGCTTGCTATATATCCCCGGTATGGCGCCAATGGATCTCTATCAGCGTGAAGCTGCAAGAGGTTTAAAACTGTATATCAAGCGTACCTTTATCATGGACGACGCTGAGCAGTTCTTACCCATGTACCTGCGCTTTGTAAAAGGCGTATTGGACAGTGCCGATCTTCCGTTAAATGTGTCTCGTGAAATACTGCAAAGCACACCGATGGTAGATAGCATTCGCTCAGCCTTAACCAAGCGTATCTTAGATATGCTCGCTAAAATGGCAAAAAGCGAACCTGAAAAGTATGCGTCATTCTGGAGTCAGTTTGGTGCAGTCCTTAAAGAAGGGCCCAGTGAAGATAATGGCAATAGCGAAAAAATTGCCAAATTATTCAGATTTGCTAGTTCAACCATCGAGGGAACTGATCCATCAGTTAGCCTAACTGATTATATTGAGCGCATGAAAGAGGGTCAGGACAAAATTTACTATGTGACTGGCGACAGTCATTCAGTGGTTGCTAACAGCCCCTATTTAGAAGTGTTCCGCAAGCATGGTATTGAAGTGATACTAATGTCTGATCGTATTGATGAGTGGATGATGGGCTATTTAACAGAGTTTGATGGCAAATCCTTCCAAGATGTCGCTCGCGGTGATCTCGATCTAAGCGCCATTATTGGCGAAGACGACAAGACAGATAAAGACAGCAAATCTAAGGCCGAAAAGAAAGATCAAACGGCTGAAGATGCCTTGCTAGAGCGTGTTAAAGGCCTATTAGAGACCAAGGTTGAAGCGGTTAAAAGCACCAGTCGCCTAACTACTTCACCGGCCTGTTTAGTGGTGGGGCAGGATGATATGGGTGAGCAGATGCGAAAAATTATGCAGGCGGCAGGTCAGGCAGTGCCAGAAACCAAGCCTATACTAGAGCTCAATATGGAACACCCCTTAGTGGCTAAACTAGTGGCCGAAAAAGATGATGAAAATGCAGGGCGTTTAGCCTCGGTGTTATTCGACCAAGCAGCATTATCAGCCGGCAGGCAGTTAGAGAACCCCGCGCAGTTTGTGCAGGAACTTAATAAACTGATGTTTCAATAAGATATCTAAACCAAAAAAAGCGCTCTAGTTAGGGCGCTTTTTTTATATCAAGGCTGACATCCACTGTTGCACTACCTATAATGCAATGCATAAAGCCAAAGGCCTTGCTGGAGAAGACGCAGTTGGAAAATACGAATAAGCTAAAAATAGCAGTGTTGGGTGGTGGTAGTTTTGGTACTGCAATTGCCAATATGGTGGCAGTGAATAACTACTCAGTGACCCTGTGGATGCGCAGTGAAGACGGTCTGAAACAGATACAGGAAACCGGTGAAAATTCAAATTACCTGCCTGGGTATCAGTTAAGCAAATCGCTCAATTTAACCAATGACCTAAATCAAGCCTTAGAGCAGGTCGATGTGGTGTTTTTTGCCGTGCCCAGTAGCTCCTTTCGGCAGTTGGCGCGTAAAGCCAAACCACTGTTGTCTGCAGATACCCTTTTGATTAGTACCGCCAAAGGTATTGAGGCTGATAGCTTTATGCTGCCGAGCCAAATCCTCGAACAAGAGATACCCCAGTGTGAAGTGGGGGTTATCAGTGGTCCTAATTTGGCCGCAGAAATTGCCCAGTTCCAAATTACTGCCACGGTGATTGCCAGCGAATCAGAAGTGCTCTGTGCAAGAGTTCAAGAATTACTGGCGTCTAACTATTTTCGAGTTTACGCCAATCATGATCGCTATGGTGTAGAGTTAGGTGGAGCCCTTAAAAATATTTATGCCATTGTTTCGGGTATAGCCGAGTCAATGAATGCAGGACAGAACACTAAGAGTGTGGTGCTAACCCGAAGCCTAGCGGAAATGAGTCGGTTTGCCGCAAAATTAGGTGCAAACCCCCTAACCTTTTTAGGTTTAAGTGGGGTAGGTGATTTGTATGTAACCTGTACCTCACCCTTAAGTCGCAATTTCCGTATTGGTACAGCCCTAGGTCGCGGTGAGACATTAGAGCAGGCTATCGCCTCTGTAGGGCAAATTGCCGAGGGTGTAAATACCACAAAATTAGTGAAACAAAAGTCTGAAGAACTTGGCATATACATGCCCCTAGCTTCAGGCTTATACTCGACAATGTTCGAGGGTCTCTCGATTGTAGAATCATTGAAAACAATGATGTTGGCAGAACAAAACACAGATGTTGAATTTACGGTGAAAGCAAATGATTAATGGAAATATGTCCCTAACAAATGTAGATACATGGATAAGACTCGCCTATATGGTGCTATTTGCAGTATTGGTAATGGCCGCTCGCCTAGTGGTAAGCATAGTGGTGGTTGTACAGTTTGCACTGGTACTGGTCTTTGGTAAGGATAACGAAAATTTACGCAACTTAGGGCAGGGCTTGGGTAAGTGGGTTTATCAAGCCATTATGTTTTTAACCTTTAATAGCAATGACAAGCCATTTCCTTTTGATGAATGGCCGGTGCTAGATGCTACCGAGGGCTACTCAGTGGCTTCGCCAGAAGAGGTTGAGGACGTTGAATTTGTCGAAGCGGAAGATGACGATATCCCATCTTTTACTGCGGGTGATTCAGCGGCAGAAAAAGACAATAGCAAATAATTCATCTACCCTTAAAGATCTGAATGGAGCTTTATATCCTGCGTCATGGCGATGCAGAAAATAGCTTTCCCGATAGCCAAAGACAGTTATCGGATCAGGGTCGACAGCAGGTGATCACACAGGCCAAGCAGCATAGTCAGAGCTTGGCGGCCATAGAATCTGTCATAACCAGCCCACTTATTCGCGCATGCCAAAGCGCTGAGCTTGTTATGTCGCAGGCATCTATTCACTGCCCGCCACAGATAACGGACTGCCTATTGCCCAATGCTCGGGTTGCAGAGGTTGAGCAACTACTAGAAAAAAATAACAGTCAGAGAATACTGCTAGTGGGTCATCTGCCACTGTTGGATCAGCTCATAAATTATTTTGTTGGAGACAGCGTTGCTCGAATGGCAACTGCAAGCCTGGCATCGTTATCGATGAACCATGCGTATAGAGGTCTCGCTACATTAAACTGGATACATCATGCCAATAGAATTTGTACAGCACCGCACCTTTGAATCCAATGGGGTTCAGCTCGCCGCCAAAGAATGGGGTAACCCAGAGGGTAAGCCCATTATTGCTTTGCATGGCTGGCTAGATAATGCCAATAGCTTCGATAAGATGCTGCCCTTTTTAGAGGGTATGCATGTGATTGCTGTGGATATGGCGGGCCACAGTCAAAGTGGCTTTCGCTCAGCCGATTCCGGTTATGATATATGGCAGGATATCGCCGATGTGCTGGCTATTTCTCAGCAGATGAACTGGGATAGCTTTGCATTACTGGGTCATTCACGAGGTGCTATCGTGTCTGCACTGGTGGCCGGCACCTTCCCTGAGTTAGTCACCCATAGCCTGTTAATTGACAGCTATTTCCCGATTCCTAACAAGCCGGCTAACGCCGCGGCACAGTTAGCCAAGGCTATTACCGATAGTCAAAAATTTAGAGCCTTTAAGCCCTCAGCCTTTAATACTATGGCCGATGCAGTCAACGCCCGAGTAAACGGCTTTGTGCCGCTTCAAGAAGCCGCCGCAGTGATTCTAGCTGAGCGTGGTGTGGTTGAAGTGGATGGCAAGTTTTCATGGCGCAATGATCAGCGACTCAAGGCATCGTCTATGGTGACCTTTACTAAAGACCAATGCGAAAGCTTTTTCACATCCATTAAATGTCCGATTATGTTGATAAAGGCCGAAAGTGGTCTGTTATCTGGCCCTATACAGCCGCAACTATTGGACTGGGTGCCGCATATTGAAGTGGTTTCTATGGCAGGTTCGCACCATCTACATCTGGAAGATCAGGCCGAAAAGGTGGCTCATAAGGCGCAACAATTTTTCGACTATAATCAGGTTTAATTAACATCTAGGCGGTATAAACTGTGAATTACTGTGCCTGAGAATTAACCATATCATCTATTTCTTGGGCAGATAAATACTGTTATAACAGACTAGGCACCTTTCAAATAGCCATTATTTTATTTAAGAACCTAAAGCGCTAAATGGTATTAAATATTTCTTTCATATTTTAGAAGTAATATTGAAAGAAATAATTCATTTAAGAGTCTTTGTTTTGGTAGATACATCCAAAATTACAGTGGTGGGTTCGGGCTATGTTGGTATGTCGCTGGCTGTGCTATTGGCTCAGCACAATGATGTAACTATACTGGATATTGATCCCTCTCGGGTTCATAAGGTTAATACTAAGCAATCGACTGTGGTCGATAAAGAAATAGAATCCTTTCTTGCTGAAAAAGAATTAAGCCTAATGGCAACCATTGACAAGCAAGCAGCATACAAAGATGCCAGCTTTATTGTTATTGCAACCCCCACTAATTACGATCCTGAGACAAATTGTTTTGATACCAGATCTGTAGATAGTGTGGTGGATGATGCCCTTACTATAAATACAAACGCTTTGGTGGTGATTAAATCAACTATACCAGTTGGTCATACAAAATATCTTCAGCAAAAGTACGATACTAATCGAGTTATTTTTTCCCCTGAATTCCTTCGAGAGGGGCAGGCGCTCAAAGATAATCTTTACCCTTCACGTATTATTGTTGGCAGTCAGTTGGACGCGGCGAAAGACTTTTCTGGTCTGCTAGTTCAGAGTGCTATGAAAGAAGAGATAGAAACGCTATTCATTCGATCCACCGAAGCTGAGGCCGTTAAGTTGTTTGCAAATACCTATCTTGCCATGCGGGTATCGTTTTTTAATGAGCTTGATTCTTATGCATTAGCTCATGACCTAGATACCAAAAGCATTATCAATGGTGTATGCCTAGACCACCGAATAGGTGATGGCTATAACAACCCGTCCTTTGGTTATGGTGGTTACTGCCTACCAAAAGATACCAAGCAGCTTTTGGCTAACTACGATCAGGTGCCACAAAACCTTATACAGGCCATTGTTTCTTCAAATATCACACGCAAAGATTTTGTGGCTGAGGAAATCCTAAAGCTAAAACCAAAGGTGGTTGGTTTTCATCGTCTGGTGATGAAAGAGGGTAGTGATAACTTTAGATCATCCGCAATTCAAGGGATTATGAAGCGAATAAAAGCTAAGGGTGTTGAGGTTGTGATCTTTGAGCCTACCTTGCATGAAAAAACATTTTTTTCCTCAAGGGTCCTAGAAAATATTGATGATTTTAAGCGTCAAAGCGATATTATAGTTGCCAATAGACGCAGTGATGATCTTGAGGATGTGCGTCAAAAGTGCTTCTCTAGAGATCTTTTTCGGGATAACTAATTTTGAGTTCACCTGCTATAAACCCATTGATTTTTACTCAAATTACAGTAAGTGATTTGTTCTACAGGTTTTTAGTTCATTAAGAATTGTCCGGGCTAGCTCTCAATATAGTGCCCAACGTAGCACTAAAAATTATCGGCTAGCGTACTAATTAGCTATTGATTGCCTAAAAGCGTCAAAAATTCAGTGCGGGTTGCCTGATCGGTACGGAAAGAACCCAACATAGCCGATGTTTTCATCGAAGAGTTTTGCTTCTCAACACCGCGCATCATCATACACATATGCTTGGCTTCAACAATAACGCCCACGCCAAGCGCACTAGTGGCTTCTTGAATAGTTGAAGCGATTTGCTGAGCTAAGGCCTCTTGAATTTGCAGACGACGAGCAAACATATCAACGATGCGTGCTACCTTAGATAAACCGATAACCTTTCCGCTGGGGATATAGGCAACATGACATTTGCCGATAAAGGGTAAGAGGTGATGTTCACAGAGAGAAAATAACTCAATATCCTTAACAATCACCATTTCTTCAGAATCGGAAGGGAAGAGTGCGTCATTAATCACTTCCTTAAGATCCATATGGTAACCGCTAGTTAAGTATTCAAATGCCTTAGCAGCACGATCTGGAGTATCTAAAAGGCCAGGGCGTGTAACGTCTTCGCCAGTGCTTTGTATTATTTTTAGATATTCGTCTCTCATGTCTTACCCTCTTTTTTATTGGATACTGCAGGACCATTTTCCAATAAACTACAGACCATTGCTAGCGAGAAGGGTAAAATAGTTTGATAATAGTTCAATATTAGCCCAATAATTTAAGCCAACGAGGCAAAAAAGTGTCAACACCAACAAAAACCATTGGCGAAATGCTCGAATACGGCCAAATCCTATTTGAACAAAGCGATGTCTATTTTGGCCATGGAACAGATAATGCATGGGATGAAGCGGTGTATCTCTTATCCCATGTGCTTGATTTACCGCCAAATGCAGATCGTTCATTGCTCGACAATAGTATTCCTGTAGCCGAGCAAAATAAAATTGAAGCGCTGTTTCAACGACGTATCAATGAGCGAGTTCCCGCGCCCTACATAACCAAACAGGCATGGTTTTGCTCCTTACCCTTTTATGTTGATGAGCGAGTGATTGTGCCGCGCTCACCAATCGCCGAGCTAGTTTACAACCAGTTCCAGCCCTGGTGTGGTAACGAGCCGCGCAAGGTTTTAGATCTTTGCACTGGCAGTGGCTGTATTGGCATCGCCTGCGCCTATGCCTTTGAGCAGGCACAGGTGGTACTCAGTGACATCTCCCAAGAAGCGCTAGAGGTCACCAACATCAATATTCAAAAGCACGATTTAAGTCACCGTGTAACGGCGATTGAATCGGATTTATTCTCAGGGTTTGATAGCAGTGCTAAAAACAGCTTTGATCTAATTGTCAGCAATCCGCCCTATGTGGATGCCGACGACTTAGCGCAGATGCCCGATGAATTTACCCATGAACCCGAATTAGCTCTAGCCTCGGGTGATGACGGGCTAGATTTTACCCGTCGGCTATTAAAGCAGGCCGCAGATTATCTGACGCCGCAGGGAGTGCTGGTAGTTGAAGTGGGTAACTCCTCAGTAGCACTGGATCGCGCATTCCCCGAAGTGCCCTTTACATGGCTAGAATTCAGCGAAGGTGATGCAGGGGTTTTTGTTCTAACCCATGAACAGTTAAAGGCCTATGCCGCGAGTTTTAGCTAACAAAACTATGGATCATAGAGATGAATCATGGATAGGCTATGCAAAAGCACAGCTAATTTGCGTATAATCAATTTTTTTAATTTAACTTAAAGCACTGAGAATCTTATGGCCGGCAATACCATTGGAAAATTATTTACCGTTACTAGCTTTGGCGAAAGCCATGGGCCTGCTATCGGTTGTATTGTTGATGGCTGCCCTCCAGGGCTAGAAATCAGTGCCGCTGATCTACAGCCGGATCTCGATCGCCGTAAACCTGGCCAGTCTAGATATACAACCCAACGCAAAGAAGATGACGAGGTGCAAATTCTCTCGGGTATTTTTGAGGGTAAAACCACCGGTACCGCCATTGGTATGATCATTAATAATAAAGATCAAAAATCCAAAGACTACGGCAATATAAAAGACCTATTTCGTCCGGCCCATGCCGATTACACCTATCACCAAAAATACGGTGAACGTGATTATCGAGGTGGCGGACGCAGTTCTGCGCGCGAAACCGCCATGCGTGTCGCCGCCGGCGCGATAGCCAAAAAGTACCTCAAGCAACAGCTGGGCATTGATATCTTTGGTTATGTTTCTCAGTTGGGCCCTGTGATTCCTGAAAACTTCGATCGCGACGTGATCGAAACCAACCCATTCTTCTTTCCTGATGCCGACAAGGTCGCTGATTTAGAAACCTATATGCAGGCACTGGGCAAAGAGGGTAATTCGGTGGGTGCAAAAGTCACTGTCGAAGCACGCAATATGCCTGTGGGCTTAGGCGAACCGGTATTTGATCGCCTTGATGCCGACATAGCTTATGCGCTGATGGGTATTAACGCCGTAAAGGGCGTAGAAATGGGTGCAGGTTTTGAAGTGGTCGCGCAAAAGGGTACTGAACACCGTGATGAAATCACCCCAGAAGGTTTTTTGTCGAACAATTCAGGCGGTGTTTTAGGTGGGATTTCATCGGGCCAAGATATTGTTGCCCATGTAGCGATTAAGCCAACCTCAAGTATTCGTCTGCCGGGTCAATCCATTGATAAGCACGGCAATGCCGCAGAAGTGGTAACCAAAGGGCGACATGATCCCTGTGTGGGTATTCGTGCTGTGCCGATCGCAGAAGCTATGCTCGCCATTACATTAATGGACCATTACCTACGACATAGAGCACAAAATGCGGATGTAGAATCCGGCTTAGACCCCGTCTAAGCCTGTTGTTCTTTTGGCCTCTAAATTTTAGCATCCAGCTTACAGCGAAT
>Ga0206126_10005255_pt1 | contig 11991 bp, 9 predicted proteins | sample Helgoland_Spring_5_FD_148621 | JGI IMG/M metagenome (GOLD analysis project Ga0206126, IMG submission 148621) | Pelagic subsurface seawater microbial communities from Kabeltonne, Helgoland, North Sea - Helgoland_Spring_Bloom_20160412_1 | ecosystem: Environmental > Aquatic > Marine > Epipelagic ...
AGGTTTAGGATTCAGAGATCTAAAGGTGATCTCTGCATCTCTTTTTTTATCGTTGGCTAATTTTATATATCTAATCATATTTCTTTAATTAAAACATTGCAAAATCCATATCGTCTTCCTCTACTTGGGCCTCTTCAGGTACTAACTCTTGTTCATTGTCTTGAAGACCAATAAATTCAAGGTCTGAACGCATGCCTGTGATGGCAAACACATCGGTTCCGTTACTTATTAAAAAGGCGTCATCACCCTCATAATCTGCTCTGTAGTTAAATACAAAGTAGTAAATCTTGCCGCTATTTAGATCTTCGAGCAGGGCTTCCTTATTCTCATCTATCTGCAATTGATACACAGATTTTACAGCCATTGACAAATATTCATCAATGGTGGCTTCTCTTAGCATCACTTTTTGGTCATAAATAGAGGGTACTTTTTCTACTTTATTCCCCTCGCTATCTACACCCACCAATGTGCTTTTTGAAACCGCCTCCCCTTTTGCATTTAAGGAAACTAGTGCTGAAGACCCAGAAGGCATCACATACTGCCCTTCTGCCAAACCTGCAAGGGTACACTTACTTCCGTTTTGATCAAACACCTCTATGGAAGACCAACCATAAATTTTTTTTCTATCTACTTTTTTAAACTCTGCCAAAATTCTTTGTCCGTTCACCAAAAGCTCTGCTTTTCTTGCCATACACTAGATATTTAATTAGGGGGTTATAATTAATGTAATGTATAAAAAACAACGCTTAATTCAAAATCAGAAACAACGACACCACCAAGATCAATGTCTATAATTTTCATTTGTAATAAATTTTTTCACAGTTTTTATAATTTATTAAAATATTCAATTGAAATTATATAGCTTATATCCCAATACATTCTAAAATCTTTAAATGAAAGACTCATTTTTTTATTGCTGTAGGTTCATAATTTAAAAAAAATAGTGTAGTCAAAGAAATAACATCACAATTGAAAATGATTGTAAGGGAAAAATTAATACTTTTAAATTTGAAAATCACTTTAAATAAATTTTACATGATCATCAAAAAATACCTAAGCATTGCCATTGTACTTTTGTTTACCTATAATCTGCAAAGTCAAACCATAGTCAACACAGAAAACTTAATGAAATCTGTGGATTCTACATTAACTGTAGGATTTGGTTTAAACGGAGATTTTAAACTTGGAAACCTAGAATTATATCAATTTAATATCACTAGTCAAGTTGGTAAAAAATTTGATAATAACTTGATTAGGTTGGTTTTTAATTATGAGTATATTTCAGAGAACAATGAAGTATTAGCCTCAGATTATACAGCCCAATTAAGATACAATTACACGATAGGTAATAACTCTGTGTTTACATTTTTGCAAAGTCAAAAATCGAAGGCCTTGAGTTTAAATTACAGACATTTAATTGGAGGTGGGTATCGTCATAACATCTATAAAAAAGAGGAAAATTATTTTGATGTTTCTTTAGGAGCTTTTTATGAAGATGAATTATATTTAAAAAACACCCTGGACCAGGTTAACGTTTCAAACTACAGGCTTAGTTTAAGTTCTTTCTTTAAGGTTACACTATCAAAAAAATCTTTTATTAATACAAGTATTTATTACCAAATTAATTTTGAAAACTTTGAAGATACTCGCCTTTTTGTTGAACCAAGGTGGTACTATGAATTTGATACAATATCCTTGTATCTAACCACTCAAATAAGGCATCACACCACTCCTTATATTGATATTAAAAAAACAGACTCAGAACTTTTGGTAGGAGTAGAATTTAATTTATAATATTAGATTTTAGATATTTCACTGGCTGTGAAGAATCAATTATTATTTGATATTGTTGATACACTCCGGTTTACAAATAATCTCATTACTTTGAAATATATGCGTAAGGAAGTAAAGATTTGTATTTTTTAATTTTGGATGCTGAATAACTAACCATATTACCTTGAAGGTATAAATTTCTTGCATTGCATTGAGTTAGTCTTGCTAAAAATTCGGGTTCAATTTCATCAATACAATTATCCCATAAATCGAGTATCTTAACATTTGTAAAACTATTAAAAGCCTCGGGAATTGTCTCCATTTCAGAATCTCTAAAGCTGAGTGTAACTAAATGCTCTAATTTAGAAAATGAGCTAGGTATACTGGGCGCTGTATCATGAGTTATAACTAATCGTTTAATCTTGGTAAGATTTCCAAACTCCTTTGGGTATGGCTTTTTAACTCCCTCAAATCTACCTTCTAAAACTTCTAGTTTCGTTAAATTACACAGAGCATCTGGAAACGGTTTTTTAAAAGCACTGAATCGAATTTCTTTTAATTTAAGTAACGCACCTATTTCTGTTGGAAGTGAGGTTACAGCAGTAAGACCAAAATCTAACACTTCTAAATTTGATAGTTGTTTTATTTTGGGAAGAAATTCATTGACTTTTGTTTGAAATAATTTTAAATTCTCTAGTTGAGTCATTTCATATACAAAATCAATTTTCTCTATCTGTGTGTAGCTAAGCTCGATAGTTTTAAGTTGCTTTAGTTTACTTAAATTATCACTGATTTGTGTAATACTTTTACAATCATATAAATTTAGTGTTTCTAATTTTTGAAGATTGCCTAAAGTTTGTGGTATGGCACTTAAATTTTTATTGCTAGACAAATTTAAAGTAACTAAGTTAGGAAGACTGCCTAAAGCTGGGTCTATGGTTTCAATCTCGTTATTTTCTAGATTTAAATATTCTAAGTTTTTTAATTCTCCAATACAAGGAGGGATTTCTTTAAGATTACAATCAGACATATCCAAATACGAAAGAAGCTTTAGATTCTTGATACTATTTGGAATACTTATTTGCTCCTCTTTACACCTATTTTGGGAGATTTTTAAACTGGTAAGTTTTGGTAATTTAGCAATTATCTCCAGATGATTTTTTAAGGGATTTCCTGAGACATTTAATAATAAGAGATTTTTAAGCTGACTAAATTTTGGAGGTAAAAATTCTATGTCATTTACTTCAAGACTTAGAGATTCTAAATCTTTCAATTGATGAATTTTATCACTAATACTTTTAATATTATGATTGTACCAAAAATCTAGTGTTTTTAATTTTGATAGACTAAAAACACTTTCTGGAATCTCCAAAAGACGATTGCTATTGCAATCCAAATACTCTAAATTACTGAGGCTACTTAAATCTGGGAGTTGTGTAATACTATTACTAGATATAGTTAATTTTTTTAAATTTTTAAGCTCAAGTATTCCATCATTAAAAGACTCTAATCGATTGCCTTTAATATTTAAATTCTCTAGAGAATGAAAATCTTTTATTGCGTCTGGAATCTCTTTAACTTTTGATCTCTCATAATAAACATTTCGAGTTACTGTCCAATTCCCTTCAGATTGCGAACCCTCAGCCCCTAACTCTCGCCAATTTGTCCAACTAAAATCTAAAGATTTAATATGAGATAGTGTATGTAAAGACCCTGAATTTAGAAGCTTGGTTAACATTTCAGATGATTCTACTCTTAATGTATCTACCTTTTTATTGATTGTTATTTCACAAATTCTAGAAAAAGGTATTTCTAACCAACTTGAATTTAATACTAAAATATTTTGCGCATAAATAACAGGAACAGTTGATTCAACTTTTTCATTATATACATGATTTATGGGATAGGTTTTAAAAGCTAAATCATCATTGATGTCTTTTAAAGGATTGTCATACACAATAACATCTTCCAAAGATGTCATTTTTGATAAAACATCTGGGATACTTTCCAATTGATTTTGAGATACATCTAAATATTCTAAATTTTCGAGTTTACTTATATCCTCACTTAAGTTTTTTATTTTATTTCCTGAAAGATCTAAATGGTTGAGAGCGCTAATCGTGAAAAGAGAATCTGGAATAGACTCAATATTTCCTCTTTTTATGATGAGAGATTCTAATTCAGATAGGTCACCAATGTTTTGAGGAATTTCAGATAATGGCTCACCGTATCTAATAACTTCAATGTTTTTAACTCCATTTAAAGAAGATAAGTTATCGTTTGAAAAATGTGCAACAAAAGCACCGGGGTAAATAGTTACTTTATTTATTTTGTTGGATTCAAATATTACTTTGTAATATGAATTTGGAAATTCGGAAAACTCCGAAGTCAAATTTAGTTCTCCCTTAATATCATATTGGCAACCACTTTTAGGACTTTCACGCAACTCTGCACTTGTTCTTAAACGAGGCGCATTTCTATACATTGAAGGTAAGGAACCCTCTGGCGAAAAGGTTATTAAAAGAAGTCTGTAAATATCTGCTGTTTTTCTATCCTCCTCATTGTTTTTGGGAAGTTGCAGAGCATTACTCAACCAATATTTATTGATGTCTTCTTTTTTAAGTTTGCTTAGTTCTTCCAATAAAACTGAAGGTTCTGGAAGAGATTCTAAAAGCGTTTTGATTTTTTTATTCGACATGATTCTTAAGTTTAAAATTAAATATTTTTTGTTCTATTTTCCCAAATAAGCTGATCTAGGTGATATATATTTTTACCGCTTCCAACGGTATTTAAAATTTCTTCTTCACTGCAGAAATCAGAAAAGATGGCCGATGGATTCAATTGATTTTTCATATTATTAAATTTTTATTAGTAAAGATTTTAAATGCTCATAAATCATGACCATAGCTAAAGTGTCTAATTCACAGTAGCGTTTTAATGCCTCTGCTATGTCTTCTCGTTCCTTTTCAGTCATATCGGTATATTGTATTTTACCATAGGCTGTTAGTGCGGCTCCTCCATCGTCAATATTATCAATGTTAGACAATCTAGCTTCAATCTCTTCTTGACTTATATTTTTATGAACTGGAGGTAAAGATTTGTAGGGATCGATGATTTCGTTGTCTAGCTTTTTTAACCAAACATGATCTTTTGGGAGATTTTTACTACTCACACCAATAGTTCCAATAGATTTACTGTACTTATCTTGAACAAACTGGCTAGACTTTAATACGGCAGGGAGCACTTTTTTAATCGAGTTTGAACCAAAAGTATGAGGATTGTAATAATAGTGAATAACCACCTTACAAAGATCTACCATATCTCGTGTACCCTTGTTATATATTCTTGGTGGCACTGTCCAAGGGTCTGGATTGTCTGTTGTTGGATGGCTAATAGATTCTATAAATGAAACAAGCGATTCTTTGTTAGGGGCACTACTGGCTTTGAGTTGCGCTCTAATGGCATTGAGTATTGTGTTTTCATGCGTCGCAAATTTAAAAATTGTTCCTTCATCCTTTGATAATGCTTTTTGCAAATGTTCAATGAATTCAAAATTTGGAAACTCGCCGGCGGTAGAATTAATATATTGGTTGGCATGTTCTATACGGCCATCTTCATGATAAATATGATGTGAAAACTGAAAGGCTATTTGCTCATAAGGTTTACGACCCGTATGAAACGGAAGTGGTACTGTAGAGGTCTCAAAATCTATAAAATGAAGTGGATATACCCAAGTATTCATTTCTTGTTGTAAACCCTCTATGTCAACAAACTCAGTAAAGTCATCATTACGTTCTTTTTCGATTTGCAACCATTGGCGCTCTGTACGGCTAAGTTTTCCAGCCGCTTCTTTGTATTTAATATCTTCTGGGGTTAGCTGTGATTTAAACAATAATTTTTGCTCCATTAACTTTGGGTCTTTTAAATCCCAAACATTAAAAATATTGGATTTTTTAAAATCCTGGTCGGTCCAGTGGTATTGCTTATTAAAACAATACTCAAAACCAGATTGTTTTTTCTTACCCTCCTGGCTATCATCTTTTTTAAATTCACATTTTTTACAAGCCGAAAATTGAGCGGGCCAGTTTGGGTAATAATTTTGCATTCTAATTTCTGACAATAAGTTAACCGCTTCTTGAAAGTTTAAATTATTGTAATATTTGTGCTCTCCGTTATGGATTTTTGAAACCACTTCAGATAAGTTTTCTTGGTGTAATATATTTTCACCTAGTTGACTCATCTGCTTAAATGTTTTTCTCACTCCTGTTCTGCTATTAGGATCTTTTTCGACTCTAAAAAACTGATTTAATCCATCTACAGTTGCAGCTTTTGTTTTATCAACCAGACATAAATAAGGTGTAATTGCATACGAAGGCAAACAACGTTGTGTGACATAGGTTTGAAAAGCCAAATCAAAAAGATAGGGCTTCCAGCTGCTCACTATTTTTTTTGACTTTCCTACAAAATTATAAGGCTGGTTTGGGTCAATAGATTTTGCCTTAACTTCTATGAGCTTTATATGAGTGCCTTTTTTAACAAGAACATCTGTTCTTATAAATAAATCGTTGATATAAAAAGCGGCTTCATAAATTACTGCATTTTCTTGTTTTAATAGCTTAGATGTTTGATTTGCTAAATCTTGGTAATCATAGTTTTCTCTATCTTCTGGATCTTTTATTAAGTCACCACCAGGATATTGTAACCGCGCATATTCTTCTACCTGAAAACCTCCACTTGCAAGGGCTTGTAAAAAAGGATCATTATTTTTTACATTATGATACACTTCTTTATTATTTGAAAAATAAAGTTTGTTTGGGCATTCTAAACCTTGTTTAAATCGTGATTTTGATAATGCTTTCATAGTACATGTTTTATAACCGAACTCCAATCTGGGAAATTTTCTGAGCCAAAATGTATCCACTCGCCTTCAAAATCCTTGGCTCCGTTATTGGGTCTGTCATCAATGAGTATATCTCCTTTAACCAAATCTTTACGGTGGGTTAAAATGAGTTTTCTGTTTATTGTATCTCCAAATTGTTCCTCTAGCCAAATGCGCTTGTCTGTCCAAGCGGAGGTATTACCCCAAGGAGCAGTGCTTAGAAAATAGACTTCATATTTGTCTGACCTAAGTAATTTATTCACGGATGCTATGGCGTCTTTTATAGGCTTTAAGTTTCTAAATAGACCTGGAATAGTATCTGGGTCTTCATGGTAAGGTGGCGTATGTCTTAAAGGATGAGCATTCATAGCAGATACAAAATCTGCAACAACACCATCCAGGTCTATGTATAGAAGTTTTCTCAAGTTATTTTTTAATTATTAATGTTTGTTTATAAATCATACAGCCAACCTTTTTTAAACTCAGTCTCCATAACTCTGTCGCTTTTAATTTCTAGTTCTAATTCCCCTTCTTCATAGTGAAATATTTTTGAAAAATTATAATATGGCCCACCTTCTGGCTCTAGTACAAGTTCATCCATGCAAGGATCCAATTGAAAAAATAAATCAGAAATTGCAAAGCTTTTAACTTTTACACTTGCTTCTAAGTTATACTTTCCATAATTAATCATTGAGTACCTGTTATTAAAGTTAGGGGCTAATTCAAGCCCTCGATCTCCTTCTAATCTACCTTGAGGGATTAATAGAAGGTGATTTTCCTTAGACACCCATACTTCATCAGAATCGAATTCACAAAAATCCTTAATCTGATTTATTTTTTCTAGTTTAGGTGTAATATATTTTCTTTTAGGCTTGGATAAATCATAACCAAACTCTGTCTCACGAATACCTAGTTCTGATAAACTTCCTTCAAAAATTTTTTCACCATCTACTTCAATAATCATCAAGTTATCGTCATCTATTTTATAAATCCAATCGAAAATGTTTTGGTAATGATCATCAATGTCATCAATATTTACATCTTCCTCTTTTGTACATGAAAATACTTGGTGCATTCTGCCATGGATATTAATTGTTATATTCAAATTAGCAGCATCTTTTGCTTCATATACTTTAAAAGGATTTGTAAATGATATTGGTAAAATGTCTCTTTCTGATGATTTGAAACACTTCCACGAATGATCATCTCCACTATACTTTTCTTTATTTTTTATTAATGAAATTGCAACCTCTACTCTACCCTTTTCAAATAGTTCCCAAGCATATTGCCCTACAATTTGAGCATCAGGTTTAAATTCAATAATTGCTAGATAAAGTTGCTCTAAGTCATCGTCATTTGTAATATGCTTGTTTACATATTTATATACGGCAAATAAATTTTCATCTAGATTTGAATTGTCTTTCAAATTCTTAATTATTTCCTCTGGTAATTTATACATAATGTTAGTTTTAGTCAGTTCCTCGTCACTCACTTCATTTTCTTCTATTGTTAAACCTGCATTATCTAATACCTGTCTTATAGGATAAGCTGCACCGTCATAAATATTATTAGCAACCAACAATAGCGTTACATACTCATTCTTAGCGATTAAATTATCTTGAGCACAGATTTGCATTAGAATTTGAATGAATCTTGATTTTTGTGCATTATCAAGATGCGTACCTAGATAATTGATAGCGTTTACTAGTAGAGTATTATGTCTACCCATTTTAGAATACATCTGAGACATTGTATCTACGTGATCCCAAATATCACGAACTTCTATGCCTTGTTCGTCATATTCATCAAAAGCGACTTGCATCCAGTTTAATTCGCCTTCAATAACTTCTCCATCTGCCAGCATGGTGTGTCTTATTACAAATGCTAAAGCATGTGGCAATTTCCAATTTGGGGAACCTTCTATGATATCGTCTTCAGTTGTGTTCTCTACTGGAGCTTCTTCACTTTCATTGGTAGTCTCATCACCTACGGTAGTGATTACATAGCCCAACGTTCCTGCATGTAGCAAGAAATTAGATAAATTTTCTTTTCCCCATTGGTTACAAACGGCTATTTCTGTACCATCAGATAATGTTATTGGTTCTTTTACGTAATAATTTCGCTCGTTCTTTGCGTCAATTTCGTTTAGTGCTTTACAAACGCCTTTTCCGCCTTGTAAATCGTCAAACCAAGTTTCTAAAAATGCTTGATAAGTGCCTTCGAAACTACTAGCGTGATGTTCAACAATTTTTTGAACTAATCGCGCCTTGTTTAAATTTGAACCTACGCCTTCTACTGTGTATTTTGTATAATCTTTTGCCATTTTATTTTATTAATTATTGTTTTTTAGTTTATCGTTTAGCAGATCTTTAAAATTATGTTGTGATAAAGAATTTACTAAGGTTTTTATTTCTGATTTGAATATACTCTCTAAGTCTGTCTTGTTTGTAAATGAAAAGTTATTAATCAAATAGCTGCAAAAAGACTTAGAGGTGCTTTTATTAAACTTTAGCTTATTATTTTTATCTCGACATTTATCCAGTGTCTCTTCTCCAAAAATAGTCCTAAGTATTCCTATAGAATCCTTTGTTCCTCCCACTGCATTATGATACTCTTCTTTGCCAGCTTCTTTAATTAAACCTGTCTTGTAAACCACATCAGCAAAATATAATTTGAACTTACCCTTATCGGTTTTGTTCTGCTCAAATTGAAATCCAATTCTAAAATCAATTGGTTTTTTACTATTAAAAATCTTAGGATTAGGATTTTGTAAACTAGCAGTGGTAAACACTTCTAATAAAAAGCCTCCATTATTTCCCGTGTCTGTTAAAAATCTTACCTCAAATGGTTCGTTTGGGTGTGCCTTTTCTACGAAATTTCTTAATTCATCTGCTACAGCTTCAAAATGCAAGCGTAGTCCGTACTTTTTTAAAATCGTATTACGCCCTAAACTTTCATTTATCTTATCCGTAGATATGCTCTCGTCTCTAATTATTACTTGGTAGGGAGTGCTTTGATTCTCACCTAAAAATTGACTTAGAAGATAGTCTCGATAGTCATCAAATATTTTATTACCCGAAGACACGGGCATACTCGTGACAATATGCCAATAGGATATGGTCCTCCAGAGATTCTTTTCTTCTCTGTTATGATCCCACATATTTTTTTGCTTTTCATCGCTGACGGCAGGTACCAAGAAAAGATACTGCCATTTTACCTTTTCTCCAGCATTAAATTCTTGTTCTATTTCAGCTTTATTTCTGATTAAATAAAACTGAGTTTGCGACAACTTGGTGTTTTTAGCTATATCACTATATTTCTCTTCTACTTTTTTGGGATTTACTGCTATAAAATGTTCGTTCGCTTTTATTTTATTCTCTATATGAATGAAGTGATGAGTCTCACACATCTTATAAGACACTAAAATGTCCGTGTTATGCCTCTCACAATGCACTTCTGCATCCGTAATGTCAAGAATGTTATCTGGGTTTGCTACTTTATCTATAAAGTTAAGTAGCATCTTTTCTGATGCATTAAATGCCCAACTAATACACTCGCTATGAAATCGCTCCAAATTATGGTGAGCCACAGATTCAAAAAAATTCAGGTCTTTTAATTTGGACATATTTTGCAACTATTATTTAGCGGAATATGATAAGCCTCACTCTGCACTAGAAAATTGAATAAATCCTATATTATGCAATTGGCAAAGTCTTTGGTTATTAATAATTTGTATGATGATTTTTCTTATTTTCACAAAAATATATTTTAAATTTTGTAATATTGATTCATAATTGATTCATAATTGATTCATAATACAAAACTTTTGATAGATATTTTAAAAAAAAGAATTGAGGGAAAAATTGGAAAACCAGTCAAAACTCGAGGCGATTGTGAATTGGTTTCGAATGCTGTTTTAGAAACGCTAGACATAGATATTAGTTACAGTACCATTAAACGATTGTATGGCTTAGCTCCTTACACCAAACCAAACAGCAAAACCACAAACACCTTAGCTCAATTTGTAGGGTATAAAAACTATGCTCATTTTTCTCAAAACTATCGATATAAGGATAAAATTGATCTATCTCAACTCACTTACAAAGTCGTTTCAATTGGAAATGAACAAGCGATCCTAGAGTTGATTATAGAAACTAAAAAAAGTTCTGAAAATTTTATAAGGTTTATTGTCTTACTTACAAGAGAGTTATTTCACAACAAAAACTATAGGTTATTGGATGAAATATTTAAATTAAAAGCATTAAACTTTAATAGCTTTTCGTATACAGAAGTCTTATACTTGGGAAACTCCATCGGCCTCTTACTTCGAAAACAAGCGGAAATCGACCCTATATTGCTGAACAATACAAATTTTCTGAGCTGTGTCTATTTAACTTTTGTAGATTACTCTAATCTTAATGGATTTTATGGGGAATGGACCGAAATCATTAACGTAAATCAACCTAAAAAAGAGATTGCCTTATTTACAGGTTCATTACTTGAGTTTAGGAATTTTTTAAATAATAAAAAGCTTAAAGAACTGGATGAAGATTTAATTTATAATAAAGAATTACACCCTATTTTATGCAGTCGTTTGTTAGCCTCAAAACTATTGGTTAATGACAACGGTAATTCGATAAATACATCCCAAATTTTAGATAGTTATTTTGAAGTACACTCAAAAAAATCAAGTTTAGTAGATTATTCTTATGAGTTGTTTACAACAGCCATTTTAACCAAAAATTATGTGCTAATGAAATATCTTATTGAAAAAACTAATTTGAATACAACTATTGAATTTTACTATCAAAAATCCCATTTAAACTCCTATTATTTAATGTCTATTTTTTATTTTAAATATACACAAAACAGCGTAGAAGAAAAGAGACACAATCGTCTATTTAGTATAAATGATTGCATGTATAGTTATGAAGATTTTATCACAATCTTATATCATATTTATGTGTTTGGATCGACTAAGATAGGTTCAAAAAAAGACCGCATAAAAAAGGAATATATCCAATTAAGCAAACAATTAAACTACCCCTACTTTTCAGAAAGCTATTTGCTGAATTATTTTGATTAAATCCACCTAAAAATAATTCGACTTCACTCCCCTATTCTGCACATTAGAACCCGCAACCTTTTATGGCTGTGGGTTTTTTATTTTATATAAATCCTCACCAAAATAGTTCGACTTCACTCCCTTTGGCTCCACGACACTCACAATTGCAACGCGTGGGTAAAAACAAAAGAAACTCGACAAGCATATATGCTTGATCGGGTTTCTGCGTTTTTAGACACCAGGGCTGTAAGGCCCTGGCAATTGTATTTGCAAC
>Ga0206126_10005256_pt1 | contig 11990 bp, 18 predicted proteins | sample Helgoland_Spring_5_FD_148621 | JGI IMG/M metagenome (GOLD analysis project Ga0206126, IMG submission 148621) | Pelagic subsurface seawater microbial communities from Kabeltonne, Helgoland, North Sea - Helgoland_Spring_Bloom_20160412_1 | ecosystem: Environmental > Aquatic > Marine > Epipelagic ...
TCAACCACGAAACCTGGCCAAGTCCGTCACCGTTGAATGATTTGGTAACAATAATTTGTCGGTCGTCTTATTATTTAGTTTCCTACTTAAATGATTTGAATTTATATCATTTATATCTGAATAATTTCGTCCCTCACTAATTTCAAATTGATATTTTCCAATCTTCTTTCGTTTGTCTCTTACTATTTTGAGGTTGAAATGTATTTTTAATGTGTGAGTTTTTGTAATACAATCCCAATATACATCAATCCGATTTATATGATTTTCAATAATTTTTCTCTTATCCTCAATACTTTCTAAATCTTTTATTTCGGTATACTTTTTATCAAATTCACTTAACCAATCATACCACCTCAAATCTCCACCAACTTCAGATTTTTCTATTTCTCTTTTAACTATATCATTATTAATAGTATCAATTTCCGAATCAATTTCATCCATTAATATTTTATAATGAGAATCACTTATATCTATCGTTACAAACTTTTTAATAATCTGTATTTTTCTTTTCTCTACTAATTCAATTTTATCCTTTAATTCCTTTATTTCATTATCGATTTCTTCTATTCGTTGTTTAGGATTGTTTCTCATTTTATAAACAGTCTTTAAAAACTCATTTTTGAATTTCTCTTTAATCTTATAACTATCTCTCAAAATATTTACTAATTCATTCCAAACTAAATTCTCTACTACTTTAATATTTACTGATTTTGTTCGATGTAAACCACATTCAATATCATCTTCTTTTACTCTATTCTTCCATTTATCAACTTTATAATTACACTGATATACACCAATATTTCTCTTTTTATTACTATTAATAGACATTCTTCTACCACAATTACCACAAAACAATATATTACGAAGTAGGTATTTTGTTTTACACCTATTAATATGTTGTTTAGTTTGATAATTCTTCTTCATTCGTTTTTGAACACTTTTAAATAATTCATCATCTATAATTTTAGGTAAATCATTTTGTTCAATTTTCTCATAATGTCCTAATTCAATACATTCTTCTTTATCAACTTTCTTCATTGTTTTCACAATGAATTGTTTTTTACCAATATATGTTTCATTCCGTAAGATATTCCTAATGGTTGATTCATTCCATAAACCATTTTTGATTGGGGGGTTTATATTATTGTTTTTTAGATACTCAATTATATTATGAATACTTTCCCCATTGTTACACATATTATATATGTGTTTTACTATTTTACTCTTTTCTTCATCAATAATAATATCCCCATTTCTTTTTCCTCTCTTATAACCGAATAAATGTCTACCTCCCCAATGTTGACCTTTTCTAATTGATGATAGTTTACCAATAGTTCCTCTTACAAATCGTTTTTCATTCTCAATCTCATCTACCAATCCCATTAATTGAATTAAGAATTTATCCCCCATTTCATTGAGGTTTCTTAAAACACCATTCACATATAAACTGATATTATGTTTTGAAAATTCAATAGTTAAGTATGATATAATTTGTACACTTCTACCTAATCTGTTTGTATCAATAACCCAAATATGTTTGAATAATTTGATGTTACTTAAGATAATCGGTAATAGTTTTCTCTTAATTAATGATTCCTCATTAACATTATAATCATCTCCACTAAAACCTTCTTCTCTAAAAACTATAATATGTTTGAATGATTTGAATTGTTTGTCTTTCTGATAAAACTCAATTCCTAATCGTTGTTGATCGTTTAAACTTTCGGTTTTGATTTGTTGTTTGGTTGATACTCTACAATAAACAACTAAACATTCCTTAAAATCTAAATCACTACAATTATCTCTAAAATCAGTTAATGTTCTAACAACTACAATATTCTTTTTCATCTAATTCTTATTTTAAGTTATTTAAATAATTTCTCTGAACCGAATCATCACAACTTTTACATCTATTACTGTAATTATCATTACTACTGTTGTTTGTATAAAAATAATTAACAGATTTCTCTACTCCACAATTCATACATTTTTTAGTATGAATGTTTGAATCAATCTTTTTATGACGTTTGACTTCAGTTAATCTATCTATCATCATAAAATATACCTTACCATTCATTTTGATTTTTTCACTACCCACAATTGGTTTGTTAAATAGATTGATTAATTGGTTGTTTTGATTGATTTGTTTAACTAACATAATGTAAAAGTTTAGAGTGTTTAATTAATTTTTTAATTACACTCTAAGATAAGATTTTTATAAATCTGTATCAATCACATATCTTCTATTGGTATAGAATTTAAGTTCTCACACAATTCGTTTGTATTCCATATTATACCTCATTATGTTTATCAAATTATTAACCAAAAAACAATAAAAAATTATGTTAAAAAAGTTCAAATTTAGTGTTAGAAATGAGAAAAATACATTCTATCATATCATAGAGGGATATAATAGATATGATGTAGAAGAAAAGATGAAAATGATGTTTAGTAATGTTAAGTGTATATGTTTTATGGGAGAAGTCAAATAAATGTGTTTACCCAATATTCACATTATACATTTATCAAATTATTAATTAAACACCTTAGAAATGAAAGAAGAACAAAACACAGAATTACAAAGATTTACAACACTTATCAATCCACAATTATTATCAAATATTAAATTGATATCATACTTTACAAATAAGAAATTGTATGAAGTAATTGATGAAAGTTTGAAGTTGTTTATTACTGATTTTGAAGTTAAATCAAACACAAAATTAGAGAACATTATATCTTTTCAGAATACCTTAAATACAGATTCAACTAAGGAAAAAGGTAAATAGATAATTAAAGAACAGATAAAGAAAAGGATAAATTATTTTTATCCTTTTTTTTACTAAATATTGTTGTGTAATATTGGTTTTAAATATGGTTTTAGGTGATTTAATGAACTCAAATTATTCTTAAATATATCTTATCAAAAACAAATTTTTAGTGTTTTAAAATTAAGATTTTAATAATGTAAAATTTCTAAATTTTTCTAACCAAACATTAACTTCATCTACCTTAAATCTTACATTTTTTCCGATCTTATAATATCCAATTTTATCCTCTTTCATTAAGTAATCTATCTTACTCATACTCATTCCTAAATAATGTGAAAGTTGTCTTTTGTTTAGTAAAGCTTTATCTGTTTTCATCATAAGTTTATGTTTTTACCATTTAATAATTTTATCCAATCAATGATACCTTTTCTATCATTCCTATCTACATATTTCATATCAAAACCGAACTTAACCCAATCTTTAACTTCGTCTTTAGAATAGACTTTTTTAAACTTTCCACTTAATACTCTTTCATTCATATCTGTTCGTTATTTCGGTCCGTATATTATTATTTCAACCCCCACAGTAATACATATTATTACTTCTTAAGAGAAGTTATATTTCTTTTAATTCTTCTTTGTTTCCCCAATTCTTCGGTTATATCTTTATAATGGACTTTTGTTATTTCTTATTAAAAACTTCATAAAAGTCCAACATAAAGTTACGATCCAATATTCCGATAACCACAGAAAATAATAAGAGGATAACACCAAAAAGATTTTATTATATCTAAAAATCAATATCACTATACTTTTACCCAAAAACCATTATCGATGGATTTTCATTATGGATCGTCTTTATATATACCTTATGTTCTTTTCACATACTATACTTTATATGTTCTTATATATTGTTACTATTATGATTTCTTTTTATCACTTATCACTATATAATTGATTATAAAAAAATTCTATATCAATCATAACATCATTATTATGACCAATATAGAATTTCATATACTATCTTTACTTATTCTATATACTATTCATTTATTACATAAGTCTTAATCGGTTTATCGTTTAAATGATCAAATCCAATATCATATAAATCATTTTCACTTACATAATTATCATCTACCAAATTTCCACTTTCCATACTTAAACGATATTGTTTATTATATAGTTTTGTTCCAACAACACCATTATAATACTTTCGATATTTTAAATTTAAATAGTCAACACCATTTTTCTTATTCTGTTTAGTTACATAATATTTTGAAAATGTTTCATAATCAATATGTGTTGTTTTCCATAATGTTATCCTAAATGTAAAATCATTACTATATCTATTTAATAATATGATATTGAGATGATTTTGTAGTTTTCTAATTAGTTTATTATCTACTTTTCTTCTAAATAAATCATCATAAACCTTACCTAATTCATTTCTAACATTTATTTCAGTTTTATAGTTTTTATCTAAATATTTAAAATATTTATGACTGTTTTCTGTAAATAGATTTTTGTATTGATTATATACTATTTCACATTGTTCTAATTGTTCGTATTGTTTTTGGTTTTTTTCTTTCAATTCAATTTTTAGATCATTGTATCTATTTATAGGATTATCAAAAATATTTCTATTTGGTTGTTTATGTATGTTGTTTATAATTTTAACAAACACTAATAATGTTTCAATTTTCACATTAGACCAATATTTCTTATTCGGATAAATTCTATCCAATACTTTATTATATCTATTAAAATTCCAAACATCAATTTTGTGTACTTTATCAAAATATTCAACTAAAACATTACTTAATTCATAACACAAACTAAATCGTTTATCACTAAAGTATTCATTTGGTATATCTTCATTATATCCTAATTTCAACATACTATTATATTCTTATTGTATCTACATCAACTAATTCCTCAACATTAATATATTTTGTTGGTGTGAAGTAGTATTTAAAAAAATCTTCTTCACTTATATTTTCATCAATTATTCCTACATCACTACCATAATCATAATAATCAGTTAATCGACTGTAATTACCCAATGTTGGGTATGTTTTGAATTGTTGTTGGTTGTTTAAGAAGTAGTTTTTTAAGTGTTTTGGTGTTTGGTTAATCATAATCAATATTAATTTTTAAGTTACACTTAAATATAACCAATATATAAATCTGTATCAATTATAAATTGTATATTGGTATAGAAATTAAGTATTAAAAGTAATATAGAAAAATGAATCAAAATTTTGACAAAAGATTAAACTATTTAGACAAAGAAGTTTATGATAGATTAAGTCCTCAATTCAAAGAAAAAAAGTCCGAATACCATATTCTTAGTAGAGAAATAAGAAAACTACAAAAGGAAAAAATTAAACTTCAAAACAGATTAGATGAAGTAAGAAATAAATTAAGAATAAAAGGTAAAATACAAACTAAACAATACAATGAATTGAGAAGTATTGTCAACAAAGAAAATCCAACATTTTCAGTATCAATTGACAAAGAAAAATATGTTTATTGTAATATTAAGTTAGGAACACAAAAGACATTATATATCGGAACAATTAATAATGTAAGAAAGAAATTCTCAAAATATAACCCTAAAATAGATACTAATAATGATGATAGATTTAAATTTAATCTATCAATTTTATTGGAAAAAATATTATATGATTTAATTGATTTTAGAGTAGATAATTGGAATAAAGTTAGTTGTACTTCAAAAGATATTTTAAGTGGTTTAGAAGATAAATTTGGGGGTAAAAATGAAGAAAATAATAATTGGTAGTTTATTTCCCTTTTCTATATTCTTTACTTATTATTGAAATACAACCTTTACATCTATGACTTAATCCGTCCACATCATTATTGTGTTTATAATAACTTCCAATAGAAAACCATTGATTACATCCTTTACAAAACTTTTCAACTAATTCTCCTTTACCATCATACTTTCTAATCGGTGTGATAAGATTGATTCTTTTCTTTTTCTTTCTATACTCTTTATGATAATCTGAAATACAATATTTACATCTATCACTAAGATTATCTATTACATTGTTGTGTTTATGAAATTCATCAACAGAATACCATTGATTACATTTCTTACAATATTTCTCAATTAGATTACCATCATAATCATACTTTCTGATACTCTTATCAATAGGTTTAGACATTGTGTTTGATTTTTGTAATCAATTTACAAAAATTCATTTTTAACACAATTTATCTAACTTAATTATATCATTCGTATTTCATATTTAAGAATAATAAATTAGATATCAATTAATTTTATATACTGTTAATAATTTGGAAAATGTACAACATAACCTTTCCTATTGGAAGATCTAAAACCAATTTTCCCCTTATATTTTGATTGAGGACAACTATAACAAACATAATCTACCTCACCTAATTCTACTATATTAAAAAAGGTACAATTCTTTTTAATTTTATTAATTAAATTAAAGTAAGTCTTAGTATCATTAAATTCAAAACTAAATTTACCACTATCATTATAATAACCCCTATCGTAAGAAAATTTTTGACCATTAAGGTTAGAGTATATATAAGATATATAGAAAACTTCCGTATCATTTGATTTTTCAATAGATTTTTCAAATCCATTCTCAATCACAACTCTTTTAAAAGTCTTTTCAGAGTTGATACCCATTATGTCTTCATACGTTTGTGAGTATGATAATGTTGGAATAAGTAATAGTAATAGTAATCGTTTCATAATTAATTAGTTTAACACACCATTCAAATATACACTTCTCACAGAACTTCCATACCATTGACATTTCTCTTTACTTAAAATGTTATTATCATTTAAGTATTTACTAATCTTATTATAACTCAAATTCTGTTTTCTTAGATCATCGATAATTTTTAATGTTTCTAATTCATCAGTATTATCAACTAATTTTTTACCAATTCGTTTTTTACCAAACAATATATTCCCACAATAAACTTCATTTCTATTCTTTTTATATTGTTTAACATCTTTAATTCGTTGAGATAATAAATTGACTTCAAACTCATTTATACTACCCAAAATATTAAACATCAATTTCCCAACGATATCATTATTATTAAAGTTTTCTTTTAAACTGATAAACCGAATATCATTCTTACTTAATACATCAATAAAATCAATTACATCTTTTAATTTTCTACCTAATCGACTTAAACTATAAACTATCAATCCGTCAATATCACTATTCTTTATATTGTCAAACATATCATTTAAACCGATACGTTTATTTGACATTCCACTAATACCTTTATCCTCATATATCTTAACTAATTCTAAATCATTTACACTACAATAATTCTTAATTGATTGTATCTGATTTTTAACTGAATTACCTTTTATCTTTTGATATTCTGTACTAACTCTAATGTAACCGATTACCTTTTTCATTTTGTTTGTTGTTTTAGTGGTTTCATTAAAACTACAATTCACTTTATACCAAACCACATAACAACAAAAAACCCCAACTTATTTGGTTGGGGTTGCGTATACTAAATGTGAATTTTGTTTTAATAATATTCCGAAACAATCAAATTTCCCTTTTCATCATAAACTTTTTCAGATTTCAATTGACCATTTTCATACCATTCTTTAGCTAATCCATCTTCTTTACCATCCTTAAAATTTATTTCGTATTGTAATCGACCATTTTCATACCACCATCTACTTAATCCATTTCTTTTACCATCTATATAATTCCCTTCATAATTTAATTGTCCATTTTCATACCATTCTTTAGCTAATCCATCTTCTTTACCATCCTTAAAATTTATTTCGTATTGTAATCGACCATTTTCATACCACCATCTACTTAATCCATTCTCTATACCATCTATATAATTTTGTTCAGATTCTAATTGACCATTTTCATACCAATATTTAGTTAATCCATCTTTTACTTCTCCATCTTTATAATTCAATTCACAACACAATCCACCACCATTAGCATACCACAAATATTCTTTTCCTCTAATTAATTTTCCATCTATATAATTTTCTTCAAATCCTAATCGTCCATTTTCTTTCCATTCTTTATATAATCCGTTTAATTTTCCATCTTTTAAATTCCCTTCAAATCCTAATTGACCATTTTCATACCATTCTTTAGCTAATCCATCTTCTTTACCATCCGTATAATTGTATTCTAATTTTAATTGACCATCATTATACCACTCTTTAAATAATCCATTCTCTTTACCATCTATATAATTTTCTTCAAATCCTAATTGACCATCATTATACCACTTTTTATGTAATCCATTTTTTTTATTATTTATATAATTCCCTTCATATTCTAATTGATCATTTTCATACCAATATTTAGTTAATCCATTTATTTTACCATTTTCAAATTCCTTAAAAGATTTAATTTTTTGAGTTGGATAAAATTCTACAACATCCCCATTAAGTAATTTATTATTATGAAAATAATAATCTTCTTTAAAGTCTATTTCTCCATTAAAAAAATCTACCACCAATCCATCAAAAACACCGTTTATATAATTTAATTCAATTTTTAACTCTCCATCTTCATACCATTCTTTATATAATCCGTTTAATTTTCCATCTTTAATCACACATTCTTTAATTAAAACTCCGTCAGAATTAATATTATACATTATACCATTAAACAAACCATCTTCAGAATAATAAGTTGGTGATTTTTTTGTACCCTTATTAGTTAATTCATCTATTAACACTCTTTTCTCACTACAACCAATTAATACACACACAATTAATAATGATAATACCTTTTTCATAACCTTTAGTTTTTACTATAATTAAATATAGAAAAACAATTACATTCACTTTATACCAAACCACATAACAACAAAAAACCCCAACTTATTAGGTTGAGTATGTTTTTTTAGTGAATTATTAATAATCTTTCTCTTCTATTAAAGTTCCGTTGTCGTAAATTTTTTCAGAATGTAATTGCCCTTTTACATCCCAAAACTTATATAACCCATCCCTTTTACCATCCTTAAAATTTATTTCGTATTGTAATCGACCATTTTCATACCACTTTTTATGTAATCCATCTTCTTCACCATCTATATAATTCCCTTCATATTTTAATTGACCATTTTCATACCATCCTTTAGCTAATCTATTTTTTTTACCGTCAATAAAATTATATTCTGTTTGAAGTTGTCCATTTTTATACCATTCTTTAGCTAATCCATCTTCTTTACCATCCTTAAAATTTATTTCGTATTGTAATCGACCATTTTCATACCACCATCTACTTAACCCATTCTCTATACCATCTATATAATTTTGTTCAGATTCTAATTGACCATTTTCATACCATTCTTTAGCTAATCCATCTTCTTTACCATCCGTATAATTGTATTCTAATTTTAATTGACCATCATTATACCACTCTTTAAATAATCCATTTTTTTTATTATCTAAATAATTTGTTTCGTATTGTAATCGACCATTTTCATACCATTCTTTAACATACCATCTTTTTTTACTATTAGTAAAATTACATTCACTTTCTAATTGACCATTTTTATACCAATATCTATTTAATCCAATCTGTTTACCATTTTCAAATTCCGCAAAAAATTTAATTTTTTGAGTTGGATAAAATTCTACAACATCCCCATTAAGTAATTTATTATTATGAAAATAATAATCTTCTTTAAAGTCTATTTCTCCATCAAAAAAATCTACCACCAATCCATCAAAAACACCGTTTATATAATTTAATTCAATTTTTAACTCTCCATCTTCATACCATTCTTTATATAATCCGTTTAATTTTCCATCTTTAATCACACATTCTTTTTTTAATTGTCCACTTCCATACCACTCTTTATGTAATCCATTTCTTTTACCATTTTTAAATAATCCAACATCACCAAATTCACTATAAACAACCCCATTTAATAATGACATATCATATTTTAAATAACATAATGTATCTGTTGGGTTTGTAGTTTTATCTATATGATACTTAGTTTGAGGATAACCTATTTGAGTAAAACCAATTAATAATAGAAATACAATCTTTTTCATAATTTTTAGCTTTTTACGATAATCAAATATAGAAAATCCACTCTAATTTATACCACAACCAACATTATGTTCTAACTGTTGTATTCACTGTTATCTTCTGAACATTTGATACAAAAAAACCTCACACCGATATACGATGTGAGGTAAAATGTAATAAGATTATATCTCACTACTTTATTCTATTATAAATCATTCATAAAACTCAAATTATTGTTTTCAGTTTTGTATAAATGTTTTGTGATGTATTCTAATTGTGTTCCGTCCTTATCAAACATATCAATATTACAAAATCCTATCCGTTTCCAATAATTGTAAATCTTACCTTTTGTTAGATAAAAATCACTATCACTATACATTAAGATATGATTGTGTAAATTCTTATAACTACTACTATATTCTGTTGTTATAATTCCATCAACAAATATGTTATTATTCATTAAATAATCTCTCATATTTCTCAATGGTTTCTCACATTGATAATCATACTTCAAAGGTTTACTATAAGTTAAAGTAACTACCATATTATAATCTTCATTGTAGTTATTTAAACTATAATTTCTATACCAATTATAAACTTCATTTTGACTTTCTATCATACTTTCTTTTTAGTTTCAAATATTCATCTTTATTTTCCCAACTATCATCTAAATAGATTTCCCCACAATGATATATTTCCTTTTCTAATTCTTTTAACCGATTATATTCCTTTCTTCGTTTTGGAGTTCTTATCATTACCATAAACTTTTGATTTTAATTAATTAGTTCAACTTCATAACCCCAAATAGAATACGGTAATGTTCCGTATTCTAATTGAAGTCCTATCATTTCCATTATGTTACTATTCATTAACAACCATTTCAACTTCTTTAGTAGTTTCTTTCTTTGGGTCAATTTGTTTAAAGAAATCATCAAACTCACTAATATTACTTACATACTCATAAACACCTTTAATCTGATTTTGTAATTCTTCAATAGTATTAAAGTGGAATATTTGATTCTTTTCATTCTGATTAGTACTAAATCTTACAATCTTTCCTTTGTACTTAACATTCCAACCAAATTCATAATTTTCTCTATTCGGATCATTATTATCTAATCGTTTCCAAAACCGTACTTCATTTAACATTTTCTCTCCTCTCCGTACTCTTTGAATTTCTAAATTCTTTCCCTCACTTATCCTTTTCTCCAACAACTGTAATTCTCTATCAATACGATTTAATAATTTACTCTTTTTGTCTTTCGATTGAATAGGAACATAATTATCCCCAATGTTAAAGTTTAATCGATTTTGTAATTCCAAACTGTGATTTCTAATTTCCATACTTTTTTAATTGTTTTAATGGATTAATAAATTAATTAGTGTGTATTATTGGTACCAATTTTAATACAACACTAATATATCACAATTCTAAATCTGTATCAATCACATATATTATATTGGTATAGAAAATTACATAAGAATATTGTACTTATGTTTTATTGTTTATTAAGTATTTTAGGAAGTATAAATAATTGATTTTTAATTATTTATTATTGATTTTGAATTTAATTATTAGATGTTTTTATAATTAAATTAATAAAAAAGGGAATTATAAATATTTGTAAATTTTACAAAAACTTAAAAAAATTCTATACTAATATTTTGAAAAAAATGTAGATAGAATTTAAATGTTGGAAATATAGTATTTGGGATTTAATACTTCTATATCATACCCACCATTCAATCTGTTTTCCCTTATTTTTCCTTTCTTATATATACTATATACATCAGTATTTTTTATCACTCTATTAGTCCGTACTGTTCTATATCCTAATTCATATAATCTGTAACTAATCCGTCTGTAACCTAAACCAATTTCCTCTTTTAAATGAACTACCTCATTATATAATTTTTGTTGATTATTGTTGTAGTGATGGAGTGATGTTAAATTTTTGGTTTTAATAGATAAGGTAAATGATAAAGTAAGATTTTGTAAGTTTGAGTTATAGTAAGGTTTTGAGGACGATTTATTGTTACCTAAATAGTCGGTTACAGTGGAATAATATTTAGGATCAATCAAATCAAACAAAAAAAGCCCACTCTAAGGAGTGGGCTTTTTTTGTTAAAGATTTAAAACATTAAAAAGCGCGTACAACACG
>Ga0206126_10005257_pt1 | contig 11986 bp, 9 predicted proteins | sample Helgoland_Spring_5_FD_148621 | JGI IMG/M metagenome (GOLD analysis project Ga0206126, IMG submission 148621) | Pelagic subsurface seawater microbial communities from Kabeltonne, Helgoland, North Sea - Helgoland_Spring_Bloom_20160412_1 | ecosystem: Environmental > Aquatic > Marine > Epipelagic ...
GGCCGCCGCGTTCGCGCATTTAATCCCTTTCCCGCTGCATGCACATTGATCCAGGGTCAACGCCTCAAGGTTTGGGCCGGCCTTGCAGATTCCACTGCGGCAACGGGCAAAGCAGGGCAAATTATTGAATCCAATAACAGCGGGTTACTGGTAGCCTGCGGGCAGGGTCACTTGCTACTGACCGAAATTCAACTTGCCGGGAAATCGAGAATGCCGGTATCCGAAATTTTAAAATCCCGTGCTGAGCTCTTTGCTGTTGGCCAACAGCTGGGCAATTAATTTATGAATGTTCGCGCTGCAGCTGCAGAGGTTATTGCCAAAGTGCTGCGCGGACAATCCCTGTCGGCCCTGTTACCAGACTACAGCGATCGAGTAGACGAAAAAGACCGCGCGCTTTTAAAGCAGATGTGTTTTGGCACCATGCGCTGGTATCCACAGATCGCTATTTTGCTTAAAGAGCTGCTGACCAAGCCACTGCGCGATAAAGACTTGGAGATTCAGGGGCTGCTGGCCTGCGGCCTCTATCAGTTGATGTATATGCGCATCGCCGAGCATGCGGTCATCAATGAAACCGTCTCAGCCAGTCACAAACTCAACCGCCGTTGGGCCAAGGGCCTGGTTAACGCAGTGCTGCGCAATTTCCAGCGGCAGCGACAGCAGCTGGTTGATCAGCAAGAAAATAATCAGGTATTCCAAGCCGCCCACCCAAAATGGCTGCTAAACCATATCCGTGACGCCTGGGGCCCAGAATTAGCCGAACAGATTATTGCCGCCAATAATCAGCAGGCGCCTATGATGCTGCGGATAAACCGACTGCGCACCAGCCGAGAGAATTATTTGGCACAGCTGGCCGCCGCAGAGATTAACTGCGCAGCGGCCAGCTATAGCGCTGAGGGAATACTGCTCACTGAACCCAGGGATGTTTCTCTGCTTCCAGAATTCGCCAATGGCTATGTGAGTGTGCAAGATGAGGCTGCGCAACTCGCGGCTCCTCTTCTGATGCTGGAGCCAGGCCAGACTGTACTAGATGCCTGCTGTGCTCCGGGGGGCAAGACCTGTCATATTCTGGAGAGCCAGCCTGATCTGGCCCGAGTGGTGGCTGTGGATCTTGAGCCACGCCGCCTGGCCCGAGTTGAGGAAAACCTGCAGCGCCTGGGCCTCGGCGCTGAAATTATTGCCGCCGATGCCGGCGATTTGCAGCACTGGTGGGATAGTCAGCCCTTCGACCGCATACTGATCGATGCGCCCTGTTCAGCCTCTGGTGTTATTCGTCGCCATCCGGATATCAAAATACTGCGTAAACCCGCGGATATTGCTAAGCTAGCAGCCATCCAGCTGCAACTGGTCAACCAGCTGTGGCACGCTTTGAGCGAAGGGGGCATTTTGCTGTACGCAACCTGCTCTGTATTGCCTGATGAAAATGACCAGGTGATCGGGCAGTTTTTGGCAACCAATGCCAATGCCTCAGTGCTGAACATTGATGCTGATTGGGGAATAAAAACAGATTACGGGCGGCAATTATTTCCCAAGATCAATGGCAACGATGGGTTTTATTACTCGCGGCTGCAAAAAGCAGCTGACAACAACTCGGAATGACCATGAAAATAGTAATAGTAGGCGCCGGACAGGTTGGCGCCACACTGGCAGAGAACCTGGCCCGAGAATACAACGATATTACAGTTGTCGATATTAACGACAATGCCTTGCGCGCCCTGCAGGATCGCCTGGATATACGCACCGTGCCCGGCACTGGCTGCTACCCAGATGTGCTGGTGCAAGCTGGCATCGAGGATGCCGATATGCTGGTGGCAGTGACCAACAGCGATGAGATTAATATTATCGCCTGCCAGGTTGCCTACTCGTTATTCCACACACCCACTAAGATTGCTCGAGTTCGCGCACCCAACTACACCAACCCGAAATATAAAAAGCTGCTGTTTAACGACAAGCATATGCCTGTGGATGTGATGATTACCCCCGAGCAGGTGGTGACAGATTACATTCGCAAACTGGTTGAACAGCCCGGGGCGCTTCAGGTCTTGGACTTTGCCGATGGCATTATTCAACTGGTGGGTTTGCGGGCAGTTAAAGACAGTCCTCTGGTGGGTCAGGAGTTGCGTACCTTAAAAGAGCATATGCCCAATGTGGATGCGCGAGTGGCGGCGATCTACCGCAAAGACCGAGCAATATTCCCCGAGGGGGATACGGTGATTGAAGATGGCGATGAGGTATTCTTTATTGCCGCCAAGAAAAATATCCGCAAGGTAATGGGTGAGCTGCGCCGACTGGAGAAACCCTACCATCGCCTGGTGATCGCCGGGGGCGGCAATATTGGCTTCCGCCTGACCAAGGCTCTGGAGGACGATTACAATATTAAAATTATTGAGTACTCAGATAAGCGCGCAGCCTATCTCTCAGAAAAGCTCAACAGGGCGGTGGTATTAAAGGGATCGGCCACTGACCAAGAATTATTGCTGGATGAAAATATTGATAAGACCGATGTCTTTCTCGCCCTGACCAATGACGATGAAGTCAATATTATGGCCTCGTTGCTGGCTAAACGGCTGGGTGCTAAAAAGGTAATGACATTGATTTCCAATCCAGTCTACGCCGACCTAATGCAGGGTGGTGGGATCGATATTGCTATATCGCCACAGCAGGCCACCACCAGCTCTCTACTGGCCCATGTGCGCAGGGGAGATACCGTAAGCGTGCACTCACTTAGGCGTGGGGCTGCAGAAGCACTTGAGATTGTTGTCCATGGCGACAAAAAAAGCTCCAAGGTTGTGGGCCGCGCTATTGGCGATATTAAATCTCCGCCAGGCGCCACGCTGGCTGCTCTGGTGCGCAATGGTGAGGTGCTGGTTGCCCATCACGACACAGTTATTGAAGCCGAAGACCATGTAATTGTCTTTGTGGTGGATAAAGAAAATACCAAAGCCGTGGAAAAATTATTCGCGGTTAATTTTAGCTTCTTCTAGGTTAACAATTGATATGCATTTAGCGGTTACAGCTAGGGTACTGGGATTTTTGCTGATGATCTTCAGCCTGACCATGTTGACGCCCATTATCGTAGCCTGGATCTATGGCGAGCAAACGTCGCAGACCTTCCTCAGCGCCTTTGCCATTACGTTGTTGGTAGGGCTGCTGTTCTGGTTTCCTGCTAAAAATAAAAAGGGAGAGCTGCGTACCCGGGATGGCTTTATTGTCACGGTGTTTTTCTGGTTAGTACTAAGTACCTTTGGTGCTCTGCCGCTAATGCTCTCAGAGGCCCCCAATCTAAGTTTTATGGATGCTCTGTTTGAATCGATTTCCGGTTTGACCACCACTGGGGCTACGGTGATTTCTGGTCTCGACGATCTGCCCAAGTCCATTCTCTACTATCGCCAGCAGCTGCAGTGGTTGGGTGGTATTGGTATTGTGGTTATTGCCGTCGCCATTCTGCCTATGCTGGGTGTGGGGGGCATGCAGATCTACCGCACCGAAACACCAGGGCCCATGAAAGATGCCAAGCTGACCCCGCGAATTACCGAAACTGCCAATGTGCTGTTTAAAATCTATCTCGGTTTAACCAGCATCTGCGCACTGGCCTACTGGATGGCGGGTATGAATGGTTTTGATGCCATTAGTCACAGCTTTTCTACGGTCGCCATAGGCGGATTTTCTACCCATGATGCCAGTATTGGATTTTTTGACAGTGGCGCAATTATGGCTATCTGTTCATTCTTTATGGTGGTCTCAGGCCTAAACTTTGCCCTGCATTATCATGTGCTGCACAACCGCAAACTGGGTTACTACTGGGCAGACCCCGAAGCCAGAATGTATATCTATCTATTGCTGGTGGGTGCGATTATCACCTGTCTGTATCTGTATTACAGCGGCACCTATGACTGGAGCCAGAGCTTCAGCCAGGGCACATTCCAGCTTATCTCTATCATGACCACCACTGGGTTTGCCACCACAGAATTTAACGCCTGGCCCACTTTTTTGCCCTTTTTTCTGTTGTTTCTGTCGTTCTTTGGCGCCTGTGCCGGCTCTACTGGTGGCGGGATTAAAATCGGACGCATGCTGATTTTGGCTCAGCAGGGTATTAGAGAGATCTACAGGTTGGTGCACCCCAATGCGCTGCTGCCTATCAAGATTCGCAACCGCAAAATTCCAGAGCGCGTTGCCGATGCCATTTGGGCCTTTGTGGGCGTCTATCTGGCGATTTTTTATCTGATGGTGCTGTTGCTACTGGCCTCGGGACTGGACTATGTGACGGCCTGGTCAGCGACCGCGGCGGCACTAAATAATCTTGGCCCAGGCCTTGGAGCTGTAGCCACCAACTATGCAGATATTGGTAGCTTTGCCAAGTGGGTGCTCTGCTGGGGCATGCTGCTGGGCCGCCTGGAAATATTTACCCTGCTGGTATTGTTTACACCAACGTTCTGGAAAAATTAGTTAAGCCTGCCCCTAAAGATTCTGCTTATAGGGCTCTGATTAAAGAGCTCTGATCAATCAGGCTGCGTTGGGATCCCATTTCAGCTGGTGCTCAATGGCCGCAATCATCATGCCAGCCACATCTTTCTCAGTCGCTGATTCTATGCCTTCAAGTCCGGGTGAAGAATTGACCTCCAATAGCAGGGGCCCTGTCTTGGAGCGAATAAGGTCGACACCAGCCACAGCTAGACCCATAGCCTTTGCAGCCTTTATCGCCAGGCGCCGTTCTTCTGGGCTGGGACGCACAACAGATGCACTGCCGCCCTGATGAATATTGGCACGGAATTCGCCTGGTGCAGCTGTCCTTTGTATCGCTGCCTTAACCTTGCCGTTAATAACAAATAACCGCAGGTCTTTGCCGCCGGCTTCTTTAACAAATTCCTGCACCAGTAAATTTGCTTTTACTGCCTTAAAGGCATTGATCACACTCTGGGCAGCTTTTTTTGTCTCCGCCAACACAACACCTCGACCCTGGCTACCCTCAAGCAGTTTAACAATCAATGGCGCACCGCCGACCATATCAATCAGCTCGTTGGTATCAATGGGAGAATTGGCAAATCCTGTAAGAGGAATATCCAGGCCGCTCTTAATCAGCAGTTGCAGGGAAAACAATTTATCTCGCGACTGGCTGATGGCCAGTGAACTATTCTGTACATAGACGCCCATGCTTTCAAACTGTCGGGTCAGAGCACAGCCATAAAATGTGGCGCTGGGGCGGATGCGCGGAATTACCGCATCCAACCCATTGACTATATGCCCGCCGCGGTAGTGCACCTCTGGCATCTCATCATCGAGCTTCATATAACAGTCTTTGATATTGTAGAACACCATTTCGTGGCCGCGCTCTTCGCCGGCCTCCATAATGCGCTGATTGCTATAGAGGTCTGGGTTGCTGGCCAGTACTGCTATTTTTAATCCGTTATTGGCACTGGTGGTAATGCCATACATATCGCGCAATTCCAGGTCAGAGATTCGACCCAGGTTCATACTGGCCGCTGGATCTACCAGTATGCGACCAGTCATTGCCTCACGGCCAAGAAGCATGCGATAGCCCATGCTGTCGCGATTACTTAAGGTGAGTTCAATATCCCATACCTGGTCACCCAGGCGCATGGGCACTTTAATCACATAGCGTTTCTCGCTGGCACCGCTGGTATTTTTAACCATACGCCGGTCAACCACAGGCGCTTCACAGCGCAGAGAAACTTTGCGATTATTTTGCAGGGGATGCACATCAAAGGAGACCCAGGCCGCAGTGCCGCGCTTAAACGCATGAATATTAAAGGCGTGAACTACGGAGGTTTTGGCTCCCGAATCTACCCGCATTTTAATCGCAGGAATACCTAACTGAGGTAGGGCGCACCATTCCTCACTGCCAATAATTATTTTTTCTGATGCCGCTGTGTCCATGTTTTTACCTTTGTTTTAATCCGCAATATTATTGTTTTCGCGCTTGGTAATAAGCCTCTTCGGAAATACCATGGTAGGCAGTGGCCTGCTTCTGGAATGCCTTAACAGATTCGGCAATACGTCGAGACAGCTCATCTTCCTCCGCTAATTCCTCCAGCACCTCGGCAGACAGTCTGCGCAATTCTGCGATAACATCATCAGGTAACTTTCTGACGTCCACTCCATGGGTCTCGACCAGTTCTACCAATGCGGTGTTATTGCGCGCGGTATATTCATCGAGCATATCCTGATTAACGGCTCGCGCAGCACTTTCAACAATGGCCTGCAAATCTGCAGGCAGCGAGGCCAGTGCCTGTTTATTGACAATCAATTCTAAAATTGGGCCCGGCTCGTGCCAGCCTGGATAGTAATAGTATTTAGCTACCTGATGGAAACCAAAAGCCAGATCATTGTAGGGCCCAACCCATTCAGTGGCATCAATCACACCTGTCTGCATAGAGGTATAAAGCTCACCCCCCGGCATGGTGACAGACACCCCACCGGCGCGGGTGATTACATCACCGCCCAGTCCTGGGATGCGCATTTTTAACCCTTTGATATCTTGCATGGAATTAATTTCGCGGTTAAACCACCCGGCCATTTGCACGCCTGTACTGCCGCCCGCAAAGGGCACCAAATTAAAGGGCTCGTAGAGCTCGCGCCAGAGTTCCAGACCGCCGCCATAGTGCAACCAGCCATTCATCTCCTGGGCATTTAAGCCAAAAGGCACAGAGGTAAAAAATCCGGTCGCCTTGGCTTTACCTGTCCAGTAATAGGCCGCGCCATGGCCCATTTCTGCGGTGCCCTGACTCACAGCGTCAAAGACTTCAAATGCTGGGACAAGCTGCCCTGCACCAAATACTTTTATACTGAGTCGGCCAGCGCTCATAGCCTCAACACGGCGAGCAAAATTTTCTGGTGCTGTGCCCAGGCCAGGATAATTTTTTGGCCAGGTAGTGACCAGTTTCCACTCGAATGTCTGCTGCTTTTCAGCAGCACTCTGGCTGCTATCTGAGGCCTGTTGACCGCAACCTATTAACAGTAGAGACAGTAACGCAATAAATCCAATACGCATTTTTTCACCTTGCTATAAACAACTTTTTATTTTTATATGGCAGCCAAGTTTGCCGACGCCAAGATTAATATTTTGGTACCCACTTCTTCAAAACTGACATGAACTCTAGCTCGGGGGCCATTGCCCTCAAAATTTAAAATAACGCCCTCGCCATAAACATTGTGCATAATTTGCTGACCCAGACTAAAACCCGTGGCCTGGCCCTGGTCGCTCTGAATAGCCCCTGCAGCATAACTGGTGGGCCGGGCAATATTATTTTGCAGGCGAACTTCTTCAATCACATCGCTTGGAATATCCCGCACAAAACGCGAGACAGAATTAAAGGTTTCATTGCCGTAGATAGAGCGACTCTCTGCAAAAGTAAGATAGAGTTTTTCCATTGCTCTGGTAATACCTACATAGGCGAGACGACGCTCTTCTTCTAAACGGCCAGGCTCATCTAATGACATTTTATGGGGGAACAAATTTTCTTCCATACCCGCTAGAAACACTAACGGAAATTCCAAACCTTTGGCGCTGTGCAATGTCATTAGCTGAACTGCATCCTGATCTTCATCGGCCTGGCGGTCACCGGCATCCAAGGCGACCTGATCAAGAAACTGCGGCAGTACCGGCAGGTCGTTATCCTCGGCCTCAAAATTGCGGCAGGCATTAACCAGTTCCTCGAGGTTTTCTACTCGAGCCTGACCCCGCTCACCTTTTTCGCGCTTGTGCATTTCAACTAACCCGCTCTGCTGAATAGCGCTCTCAGCCTGCTCAAATAGTGGTAGCTCGTCCAGCTGCCCGCTCATCTCATTGATCAGTTCGATAAATACTGCCACTGCATTGGTAGCTCTGGCGGCCAGTCTTTTTTCCGCCACAATAGTCGAGGCCGCGGTCCATAGAGAACTGTTCTGCTCTCGGGAGAGTTCACGAATTAATTCTAGGGTGCGATCACCAATGCCTCTTGGAGGTACATTGACAATTCTCTCAAAGGCGACATCGTCGTGGCAGTTAAGCATCATGCGCAGATAGGAGAGGGCATTTTTAATTTCCAGGCGTTCATAGAAGCGCTGGCCACCATAGATACGATAGGGTATCTCAGCCTGTAAGAGCGCCGCCTCCAGTACCCGAGACTGGGCATTGGACCTATAGAGAATTGCGGAATCTTCCCGTCGATGACCTTCATTAACCCAGGTCTGCAGTCGGTCTGCAATGTAGCGAGCTTCGTCATGTTCGTTAAACGCAGCGTACAGCGCAATAGCTTCACCCTCGCCAGCATCTGTCCACAGGCTCTTACCCAACCGCCCGGCATTCTTGGATATAACCGCATTGGCCGCATTGAGAATATTGGAGGTAGAGCGATAATTTTGTTCTAATTTCACAGTGTGGGTATCAGCAAAATCACGTTCATAGCTGAGAATATTTTCGACTTTAGCGCCGCGCCAGCCATAGATTGACTGGTCGTCATCGCCAACCGCGGTTACCGCACTGGTCTTGCCCGCCAGTATGCGCAACCAGGCATATTGCACTGCGTTGGTGTCCTGAAATTCATCGACCAGAATCTGTTGGAAACGCTGCTGATAATGGTCCAGTACTTCGGGGTTGTGTTTCCAGAGCTCCAGCGCGCGCAACAATAGTTCGGCAAAATCTATCACCCCCAAGCGCTCGCAGGTGGCTTCATACTCGCGATAAATACGCAGCATGGTCGCCAAATAGGGGTCGCCTCCCTCCTGAAGATGGGCCGCGCGAAGACCCTCGTCTTTCTGACCATTGATCCACCACTGCGCCTGCTTGGGGGGCCAGCGCTGCTCATCCAGATCCATGGCGCGCATCACGCGCTTAACCAGTCGCAACTGATCATCAGAATCAAGAATTTGAAAATTCTCTGGCAAATTCACATCGCGCCAGTGGGCCTTTAACAAACGGTGCGCCAAACCATGGAAGGTGCCTACCCACATACCCCGCAGTGACATACCCAATAGCTGGTCAATACGCTCTCGCATTTCTCTTGAGGCTTTATTGGTAAATGTAACTGCCAATATGCTGTAGGGCGAGACCCCATCAACCTGAATTTTCCAGGCGATACGATGCACTAGCACGCGGGTTTTACCGCTGCCAGCTCCCGCCAGCACCAGCAGATGTTTCTTATCGCTGGTTACTGCTTCTTCTTGGGCAGAATTTAATTTATTGAGTATTGGGGTAACGTCCATAGGGCTGCATTCTAGCAACTTAGGGATCAAAAATACCTGACCACAACTATTTCTTTTCCGCTTTTTATTACTCGTAAGCGTGGATAATCGAGGGCAATAGAGGGTATATGGGTTCAAACGCACTTTTTTTACTACAAAACTGGCAATCTTTAGGGTTTTCTTGTAAATTTTTTACAGAAATGATTTTGGATATTCTATGAAACCCGCAGAACTCACTCAAACTATCAGCGACACTCTCCCGGAGCTGCGCAAGTCTGAGCGCAAGGTGGCCGACTTTGTACTCAGGAATCCGCTGCAGGTGATTCGGATGCGCATTGTTGATCTAGCCCAGGAGGCTGGGGTAAGCGAGCCCACAGTGGTGCGCTTTTGTCGAGCAGTGGGCTGTCGTGGCTTTCAGGATTTTAAACTGGCACTAGCACAACAGCTGGCCTCTAGCCCAAGCTATGGGCAGATAGCAGTCACTGACACGGACTCCACCCGCGAGTACACCCACAAGGTATTTGACTCCACTGTTGATACCTTATTGAAGGTTCGTGAAAGCCTAGTTATTGAGCGGCTGGATGCAGCTGTTGCGGCAATCTGTGCTGCCCAGCGGGTAGAGTTTTATGGCTTTGGTGCATCTGCTGCTGTTGCTTTTGATGCTCAGCATAAGTTTTTTCGCCTGCAAATTACCTCGGCTGCCTACTCTGACCCACATTTGCAGAATATGTCGGCAACCTCGCTGCATCCTGGTGATGTGGTGGTAGCCATATCTCAGTCGGGGCGTACCCAGGCATTGTTAGATTCTATGGAACTGGTTAAAAAAGCCGGCGCTATAGTGATTGCACTGGCGCCGAGCGGTTCGCCCATTGCGCGTAATGCCAGTATCGCTATTGAGATAGACGCCAAAGAGGATATACAGATCTACACCCCCCTATCATCAAGAATTGTCCACCTGGCGGTTATTGATGTGCTGGCAATTGGCGTAGCCCAGAAGAAAGGGCCTCAGCTCCAGGAGCATCTCCAGCAACTGCAAGAGGGCCTTCGCTCCCTGCGCAGCAACTGATTTATCTCCAGGCTTTTCGCCTTGGATTTTAACGAGCAATTTTGAACCCCTGCCATTTTTAGTCTAAGTTTAATCCAATAGTCTTTTATCTGAAAAGGTAATCCGTCGACTATTACTCGATTTGTTGTCAATGGTTACATGTAGTCAATACCTTAGGGAAACGGGCCTCTATGGCCTCCATTTATTTGTTAAGGAGAAACCGGATGTTAAACGAAGAGGGTAGTACTGAACTTGCTAAATCAACGGCGAAAATTTATTCCGTGCTTATTATAGGTGTGGAGATTGCTATAGCCGCCGCTATTATATTTCTGGCGGCACTGGCCCCCGGCGCCGCTGCCGCACTGCTAGTTTTAGGTGCCGCGGCACTGTTGTTAATTCTTGGTACGGTAGCATTTCATGCGCTGACCTGCGCAATTAAAGCTCATTACGCAGCTAACCCAGCCGGTGCTGCAGCGGCTTATGGTTTTCCCACCTATGCCGCACTAAAAGCATCATGGCCCTGGGCGGTGCGACTGGTCGCTTGTTAAAGTAGGTGCTGAGGCGGCCTCTTGAAAAGAGGTCGCCTCAGTTATTTTCAATCAACAGCTCTTCAGCCTGTGGTTGTGCTCTGCACTTAAGCTAGATTGAGTTCCTATCTATTATTTTTATTCTGTGGCCACTGATTATGCGAAAAGCTTGCAGTACGAAAGATCATACCCTTGATATCAAGGTAGTCTAAATAAATCTTCAACAGAACAATTTAGTTTGTTTGCAATTTTTAGGGCAAGAACGGTTGAGGGCACATAAATTCCATTTTCGATTGCATTGATGCTTTTCCTTGAAACTTCGGCACACTCTGATAGTTCTTGCTGAGTCAGGCCCGCAGACTTTCTCAGTTCTTCAAGGTTATTTAGCAGTTTTTTGTGATCTTTTCCCAAAACTATTTCTTTTCAAACTCTTCAACAGCATTGGTTAATTCTTCACCGGTGTTTGGATAAAGATATCCAGCAACCATGGTGCCTATACCTATGGCGCCTACCAAATATCCAACACCCACAAAGAAAGATCCCATAGCAACATAACCGAGAAGGTAGATGCCAACACCGACAAAAATCGTGATTACTCCCCCTCTGCGATAATCTATGGGTTGTTTTTTTCTTTCATCAAAGATACCTAATAGATCCTCAAGTTTAGCTGGGTCATTTAGGTGCTTTGATATCTCCAATATTGTTTTGTTCTTATCTTTGCTTTCTAAATATAACCAAATAAACACCGACACCGGAATAATGATCCCTGTAAGAATTCCTAAAATAGGTATTAAATTTTCCACAATGACTCCTTGTTAATATTTACAACAGACATTAGATCAAGATATGTAACGCAAAGTTATCATGACACTAAAGGGAAGTAAAGGTTACATTGGCAGGATAAGCCAGGTCCTCATAACACAGTGAAAACTGATGATAAAGTTATGGGTTATCTGTTGTCTCTTGTCTCTTGTCTCTTGATATAGGTTTGGTCGAGTTTCAATGCTGAACTCTGAAACTACAGTCTGGTGAATCACTCAACTGTAATGGAGTAGTAATTACTGAGCCTTATTTTTCATAGAATAAACTTAAAAAAGAACCAAAAAATAAGGCCCCACATAGTTGCATTAACAATAACGGATCTAATAAAACTGTTTGCATAGTATCTACTAATTTCTACTCGACAGTCACTGCGTGTTTTTGAACAGTGCATTACTCTTCTTTGTAATCCACTTCG
>Ga0206126_10005263_pt1 | contig 11980 bp, 14 predicted proteins | sample Helgoland_Spring_5_FD_148621 | JGI IMG/M metagenome (GOLD analysis project Ga0206126, IMG submission 148621) | Pelagic subsurface seawater microbial communities from Kabeltonne, Helgoland, North Sea - Helgoland_Spring_Bloom_20160412_1 | ecosystem: Environmental > Aquatic > Marine > Epipelagic ...
ACGGGTGGCGGTTACGGCACGGGTGGCGGTTATGGCACGGGTGGTGGTTATGGGGGTGATGCAGCAGCGGCCTTTCAAGCTATGATGCATGCCTTCATGGTGCGAGGTTTTGAAGGGCAAGGTTCGCGAAGGTCGCCACGAAGGTCTCCTGGAGGAACGGGTGGTGCGATCACTTTTAGATGCGCGTCCCACCATACATGCAGCCCCCCAGCCTGGCTTGGTGGTCCCACCCCCCACCCCACGCCGAGTTGATTGGAGCTGGTCTTTTCACAGGTGGCCGTCCTGGTTTTTGTGCGCACTGCGGAGGCCAGAGGCACGGCGACCAGCTTTACTGTACGAAGTGCGGGAAAATTGCGTGAGACGCTTGCGAAAAATCTATGGGCAGTGGTCATCTTATTCATAAAATACGTCAAAATATTCTTCTTCGACCTGAAATTTCTGTGATCGGTAATTTCTACCATAGCCCCTTCGCGTCGAGGGAGCGAAATGAGCGAGAGGATGCAGGCACAGCCGCGAACGCCACGGACCTGGTGCTTATGGTGTGGCAGTCTCGATGGTGGTGTACATTGGTCTACGTAGGTAAAAATGCTACGAACATTCGGGCAGCTTGTGAAAAATTTCTAGCTGTATGAAACTCAATCCGAGTCTTCCTCCACCTGCGCGCCCAAATGTAGGGCTCCCAAAACACGTTCAACGCCATTCTTCTCAACCATTTTCTTGAGCGCGCGCAAGAGGGCGATGTCCGCAATGACGGGGCGCATGTGGCGCAAGACATCCTCCACCTCCTCCTTTTGTTTTTTCTACGTCCTCTTCGCCGCTTCTCGCTGGGGGTTCTCCCATTCTGTTGCCATCTGCTTTTTGTAGAGTCTTTCGAACCTAAGCTTGCCTCCATGCGAATTCCCCTTGAAGTCTCTTTTCGCATGTTTCCCCTTGAAGGTTGTCTCAGTCGCGTCTTCACCCTCAAGAATTTTCCCATGGCGTTCCTCCATGAAATGCAAATCCGCAAGGCAACCCATCCTAGGGTCGACATACTTCACAGTCACTTCGGAGATGCTAGTCACCACATAGTCAGAATATATAGTCTTCTTGGTCTTCACTTCTGTAACGACAGCGAGAAACTTCACATTCTTGTTTATCTTCTTGTCTTCCTCATCCATTCGAAAGGTAAAGATCCTTTTATCATTTTTTTGGGCCCACCTGTCCTTCGAGCGGACACCACGGATAGTAATTCTTTTACGCCGTCTTTTTCTACGACTAGTCTTGTGGGCAACTTGAAGGGGTACTTCAAGGGGTACCCCACTTGAACGTCCTCTACTGGGTACACGTCCTGTACTGCGTACATATGCTGTCCCACAACGTGAGCGGCGCACGCCCTTGTCTTCTGGGTCAATCATGGCGAAGTACGCCGCGAGCCCTTGCCTTGCCTCTCCGTCGCCCGTGGCCTCAAATGCGGCCTCGCCCGTGGCCTCGTCCTGCGCCCTCCGATAATCCTCCTGTAGCCGCGCCAAGAGGTCCGCCTTTTTCCCACTGGACTTGAGGCCACGCTCCTGCAGAGCTTTCCGCAATTCTATGCACGAGTAGGCGCCGTAGAGCGTTTCGAAGAGCATTTCGAGCAGCGTCCAGGACTACAGCTGTAGCTACGTACTAGATCTAGTACTACTAATTACATGTACGCGCTCAATGACTCAACTGCCTGGGCTGATCTACTGGGCGCGATGCGAACGCCGAGCTACTTCTGTTTTTATTTAATCTGCCTGCACATAAACGGCATTATCAAGTCACGTTGCAAGATATCAACGTCCGACCATTTTGTATTGTAAAAGATTACTAATTAACGTTTTACAATACGTTTTAAAACCCTAAAAAAACCCAAAAAACCTTAGCCTCCCTTATCACCGGTACGGTATAACAGAAAAAGAACGTTTTACATTTCCTTTATTGCTTCCCGACATCATGATGTGGTTAGTACAAAATCCTATTGCGTCCCGGATTTGGGACGCGATACGTCCCGGATTTGGGACGCAATGGAATTTACGTATTCGTCCAAGATTCGGATGCATCATACAGTACTAGTAGATCTATATTTGACATGGTATGTTAGTTGTTACCTTTCATTAGCTAAATTGAGTCTCTCTTCTCCAGACGTCTTCAGCTGTGTGTACCTAAATTTAGTCTATTATCACTGAATTTTACCGGCGGGTACAGCTGTTAGGATTTTGTACTAACCAGCTAAATTTAGTAGTGTGTATACAACACACAGCATACTAAATTTAGTACTCGAGTGCCATGAGTCGACTGCTGCTGCACCATGCCACGCGCGGCAACCTCCTTGCTGGCAAGGCGCTGCGTACTAAATTTAGTAGGCCAGCATGGCAACAGTCTACTTACGCTATTATCAGGCCTGATTATGCAATAGACTCGATGGACTGCTGAGTGATGGCGAAGCGGAAAGCAGAAACCACTCCACAAAAGGCAGACAGAGCGCGCCGAAAAGCATACGGTGCTGCATGCGTGCAAGCGTCAGCGCAGACCAAAAGAGGATTCGATAGCGCGAAAGACGCGAAGGAGCAGGACGAGCTCTGGTGGTCCCTTCTCAAGAATGTACCAAAGGACGTCCTCGTGCGGAATCTACAGAAAATAGCGAATAGTCATCTAGCAAACTATAGTGCGTCGTTGGCAGAGGATGCCCCACAGCCAGAGCAGGTGCACATGCAGGTGCAGCAGCCGCAGCCGACGCAGGTGAAGGTGAAGGTGCCACCCTCTCCACCACTGCAGCCGAGAGTCGTTAAAGTTTCCCGGAAATCCAAGCGCTTAAGAAAGCGGCCAGATTTATATGCTCCGCCAGCAGCGGCTGCTGTGCAGAAAGATCTGATGGTTCAAGTGTTCGAATCCAGAATACACGGAAAAGGTGTTCGCCTTTTGGAATACGCGAAGGATGGCACGCATATTATGTTTATGGAAGGTTCCTTCATGGTGGCGCAATGCAAAACGTTGAAGTACATGAATGGAGATTCCCGCAATGACTTCGACAGTGCAGCCTATATCAACAAGAGGTTAGTTCAATTTAGTTAGTTAGCTAGGTTGGCTGTATTGATTGGCCCTCTATATCTAGATATCTAATGCCTCTGTCACCTGGTGACACTTCTACTCGCAACAGGTTGTTTGTTGCTGGCGGCGACCTCCCAGAACGACCCAAGTGGACGTTCCTGAATAGTAGTCAGAATACATCTACGAAGGCCAACGTATGCCCTAAAATAGTACGTGGGCAAAAGGTTGCACTCACTGTGGATTGCTTTGGGGGTCTGCGGGCCAACACCGAACTCCTCCTCAAATATGACGTGGACTGAACTCCTCCTCAAATATGACTTCCGTGCATGATCGTGCTGGTTGTGAAAATTCTATGAATAAGAAAACATGTATTGGTGCAGCTTGTGAAAAATCTATGAGCTTGACTTGCACTTCGCCTGCGTTAGCGCCAGCCATCACAAATAAAGTGAAAAGAGCGCGATTGCGCGCAGCTCGACCTCCTCCCTCGCCCACCGGTGCATTGCCACCACCCACGCGTCGTCGATGGCGCGTGAACCGTAGAACGCGCCCGCGAGCTGCGCACAGATCGCACCGGTCGTGTCCGCGTCCCCGCAGAAGTTGATACCTGCCGCGCGCTCGCAGCCGACTACTGGTCAGAGGCGGTGCTGGTGGGATGCGGAGGTGGGCGCACATTTGACGATGGCCTCGTTGAAAGAGTCGGTGTGATAGACGCAGTGCAGAGCGATGGCGAGGCCGTCCAACGAGAAGGCGCCGAAGTAGCCTGCCTCGACAGGGTAGCCGTTGTACTTGTGCCCACGGTTTTGCAGCGTGCGCTCAATACCCGGGGCGCTGCAGTGCACCGGACGCGCCGAGTTAGACAGCTGGGGCAGATAAGCTGGCGCAGCCACAGGAGCTGGAGCTGCCGCAGTCAGGGGCGTGCGGGCGTGCGCGCACGGATCTCGCCAAGACCATACCCGCTCCAGGCTCTCGTCCCCCTCCTCCGAGCGCAACAGCCGCATCAGCGTCGAGCGCGCGTCCTCAGCTGGCTGGGCGCCGAGCAGCTCAAGGTACTCTCTGACGACGCCGTCTAGGAAGGCCGCGCTCCCGCCAGGCGGCCCACGGTCGGCGCAGTGGATCGCGCGCGCCACCGCGTGTGCGAGAAAAGCGCAAGCCTGATGGACGCAAGTGCGGGCGGACAGAAAAACAGTCAACAGTCAACTCAACGAGTGCTCGTGAGAAATGCAACGGTGTGCGTTTCATTACCTCTGCTGCCATGGGGCCAGGGTGAGTCGTCAACGACGACTGGTAGGCCACCTCACGCGCCTTCCACAACGCTGTCGCCGCCCCCGGCTCGCCGAGCGGCTTGTGGTGGAGCACGGGGATGGCGGCCAGGCGCATAAGCGAGCCACGCGGAGCCCTGAGGTGCGTCGAAGAGACTGCAGCGCTGCAGCTCGGGCTGGTGCCCGAGCTTGAGCTCGCACAGTGGCCCCGAGTGCGTCCCACCCGGCAGCGCCTCGACCAGCGCGACTGCCGTGGCGTGCAGCTCGGCGTGCACCTCCATCGCGGCCTGTACCTCAATCGCGGCCTGCACCTCCATATCCTCGTCGAGCTTTGCCTTCTTCGCCTTCTTCGGCCGTGGCGCCACCTCCTCACCCTCACCCTCCTCACCCACACCCTCCTCACCAACACCATCCTCATCTGTGTCCTGCAGGACGATTGGGTTCTCCCTGCTGTGCTCGTTCTGCTCTGCGAGCACGCGCGCGCGTGTCACGACCATCCTCGACGCGCCGTCACAAGGTTGTTGATTTGCGAAAGAAGGAATACATCTTTAGATATTAGATCTACTGTTGAGTTGAGCGGAACAAAACTCGGGACGTTGCCCCCTCTCGTTCTCGGTGGCATCATCGAAAATCAAAATTCGGACTTCGTTAGCCAATAAAGCTAATTGAGCTTTATTGGCTAACGAAGTCCGAATTTTGATTTTCGATGATCCGGCCGCGCTATAGAGGGGGCAACGTCCCGGATCTGGATCCTGGGAGGGTAAACTGTCAAACCCGCGCGGCCGCGCCGCGCGCGCGCGATGCACGATTTTTCTCCCGAATATTTACGAAATCCCGCGCACAGACACCGCGCGGGTCTGATGCGCCAGTTCTGTTCCGGTCAACTCGACAGTATATTTTTTAAAAAATAGTCGATATATAATAAAATATAGCAAAAGAGATAGAGAACAACTTTTGAACAAAACGATTTGATGAAAATTTGAAAAAAAATTGGAATTAGGGTTACTCTGAGTTTGTAAAAAATATATAGTTATCTTTTTTGCCAGTAATCCGACGGGATGCTAAGGTTTTTTTTGGTTTTTTTAGGTTTTTTATACTGAGGCTCTCCCAATGGGAGTCCCATCTGAAATACAGAAACCTTAATTTATAATTAATGAATATTCTGATAAATATAAAATCTGTGATCGAATGGTGCCGGATTAGTTGAGAAATACTATTGATTATAATCAGCACAGCTCTCTTCCGTACCAACATTGTAAAACACATCGTAAAACGTTAACGAGTAATCTTTTACAATACAAAATCGTCGGATCTTCATTACTCGCAACGCGCGTCCACAATGCAATATATGTGCGAGCAGATCAAATAAAAATGGGTCAAACTCTCGAAAATTTCATAGACAAGACAAAAATAGCCGTGCTTTTAAAAAAAATACTTTTTCTTTTAGATCGTCGCCTGGCGCTTTCATTTGTGATGTGCATGTAACACTCCTGGGCGATGATGACCCACAATACATCTACATGTACGTGGTGTAATGGCGAGATGGACGCGGCGCTGGCGCACGACGCGGTGGTGCGGGTGGTGGGGCGGCCGGAGAAGGCCAACTTTGCACCAGCAGGGTCCAGTGGGCAGGCCACAGCGGATTTCCCGAAGCCCACTGAAATTGCCCACTTTGCAAAGCGCAAGAGGCCGGCCAGCCGCAAGTACGTGGTGGCAGAGGACAATGGCGTTACCAAGGCGGTGCAGCAGGCGGTCGACGATGGGTGCATAAACGCTGGGCCAGATGACAACCAGTGGGACTGGCGCAAGCCAATTGTTCTTGCCTCATGGGGCACTCGCGAACACAGCCCAGCCACCCCACAGGTGCTGCCCAATATTGAAACCGCCGTGCCGGGGGGGGGGGGGGGGGGGCCCCCCACGAACGGGCCACGGCCGGGGCGACGCGGGGGGGGGGGGGGGGGGGGGGTGGCCTCCGAACAACTTGGCATCGCTCGTTCAAAACACTGGATGGTACCAGAAGATTGCAGAAGCGATGTTCAAGTATGGGGGATGGAATCCAGGCGTACACGAGTTTAAAGTAACTGTACGCAGTGATGGAAACTACATTGAAGGCACGTTGAAAATACATGCGGTGGGCGAAAAACTATGGACCCCCAGTGGGGCCGCAGGGGCAGTGGTGGTGGACGAGCCATGGCACACAACACTCCCAAACGAGCTGGCCATTGCGATGCAGACCTTCGCGCCTAGGCGCGAGATTGACGGCTTCGTCTTCGATTACTACAACGACGATCACGACCCACTCGCCGGACGAGCCATCCTGATGCTGTGGGATGATCCGCGCGGATGGTTCCACGGGCGCGTCTCGAGGCGCGAGCGAGCAGGCGCCTTAAAACCTGGCATGAAACGGTTGAGGGAGTGTAACCAGTTTATGACGTGGAGGATTCTCTTTGCCAGGGACGCGCGCTGGGACAAGTCCTCACCTCAGGACCGCACCATAGCAGTGGACCTTCCGCATTCGCGACGTGGCCCTGGCGACGAGCAGTCCGACCGTGGCCAGTGGGTCCTGCTTTCCCAAGTGTGGATTGATGGGCAACGGATTGACCGTTACATAGGCAATCCGTTGTAACGGCAACGAAGCTGCCTACACTATAGGCCCACAGCCTGGCTTTGCGGTCCCACCCCCCACCCCACGCCCAGCTGATTGGATCTGATTTGTTAACAGGTGGCCGTCATGCTTGTGAAAAATTTATGAGCTTTGGTGAAAATTTTATCATCTTTGGTGAGATTATTGATAAAATATATCACATGTACATGTATTGATCTTCGACCTGAAATTCAGTGTGTGCCAAGGGTAGGCAACCCGGGCTTTCTTTTCCTCGCAGCAGCGCGCGCAGGCTAGCTTCGCGCGCGGCCTTCGCCCGAACACCCATTGGCATGACTTCACGACTTGTCAAAATACGCCACGCAGACCCTGACCCCCCCCGACCGCACGGCATGTGGGTGCTCGTGTGGGATACTAACGAGATCACCCGGAAGAAGGAGTTCGGCCACGTCGTGCCAGTGGCAGCCTTTTGCGTCCTTTCTCGTGGCCGCAAACGCGTCCACGCTAGGCTCGTGCTCGTACTGTCCCCCGAGTATGATCTGGCATATGGCAGCCGATCCCTCTGCCAGGACCAGAAGGCCCCCACAGCTATCACGGTGAGACGTTAGCACAACGCCACCTGTGCTGAACACGACTGCATACTTGGAAGGGAGCAGATCCGTTCGAAGTACATCGGGCACTGGGGCACATTTTTCGGCACTGGCTCGCCCTTCCTCGTGGTCGTCCACCGTCACGTATCCGTATCCGTGCAGGGGCATGACAAATTCCGGCGCGTGGATGTCGACGAGCTTCGAGCCTACATACCAGGAATTCGGACACAAAACCTCGTACTCACTAGGGTGCGACGTGTACACCTTAACGCGAGGGTGGCACCCGATCGGGATCAGGCGCCGCAGGGTGTCGTGGATCGCGACCCGCGATGCGTCGGGAGCTGTGGTCGTGATGACTGGTGGAACTGCCCATCCACGCACGCTCAGTGGCTGCGTCTTGAGCTGCTTCACACTTAGTCCGGCGAGTGCCCCTGCGTCATCCACGCGCAGCAGCCGTGGGAGGGCAGTCACTTTACTCCTGGCACGCGTGTTTCGGGTCGCTTCGCTCCGCCCTTTCTGCAACCCGGAGACTTGTGACGCCGTGTTCCGCAGCACCGTCCCCTTGCACGTTTCGGTGTGTGGGGAGAGGTTAAACACCTGTACTCCGCACCTAGGGCAGCCGTGTTGCTTGCGCTTGAGGTGCTTCGTGGCCTTTTTCTCCTCCGTGGCCTGTTGCCCCTCCATGGACTGTTGCTTCGTTGCGGTCGAGTGTGATGACCTGCTCGATGTGACGACCTCGGGAAAGTGACGCTCGAGCAGACCAACGAAGCGGCCGTTGCAGAGGGTCGGCCAGCCGGCGGCGCCCGCCTGCTATGCTTGTTGTACCCATGCAGCAGTGCTACTACGCAACCTACTAATTTGAGTGCAGAGACGGGCGATCTCCCGTCTGTGCACTTCTGCATTATTTTTAATTTTAAGACAGGGTGTTTCTAATATAGGGGGGTAAAGTGGTCGCAGGACTGAAATGACCTTTCTGCAAAAAGCGACCCCTTCTATAGTGGGTTTTAAACGCAGACGAGGTCTCAAAAGAAAAAAAGGACTCACATTTATGGCATTCTGGAGGCGCGTTGCGATTTATGAAGATCCGACCATTTTGTATTGAAAAAGATTACTCAGTTTAAATTACAGACGCCGTCTTAAAGAACATCTGTAGTGACTACAGCTGTAAATTTTTAAATATCGCATGGTGCGATTAGATAGAAGCACTCACAAGTACCTGAGCTACCTATGTACGAAAATAATAGATTGACAAGTTCTTAGTGTGCTCATTATGGTACGTACCCATACAAAGTCTCATTTGGCAAAACTGTTATACATACGCATGTACGATAGATCTACTACTTTAGTAGTACAGCTGTAGATCTATATACTAAATTTAGTATACTAGTATTCGGCCGTGCGTGCGTGCTACTACTAGTACAGCTGTAAATTTAGTATTTAAGTATTATAATACAGCTGTATATATACATATGTACTAAATTTAGTACAACCGCGCACGACCACTCGCCAGCAGGGCATGCGAGACGTACGCATGACGGACGACGTACGCCACAACGCACGAACGGACGAACGGCCGGGTATGTACAGGGGGAGGCGAACCTTGTTTTCTGAGTCGTCGGCCGGAGAGGCCACAGTGGGTGCAGTGGCCACTCCGGCCGCTGCAGCGGTCGCTCCGGCCACACGAGAGTGTGCATCCGTGGAACGGCACCGTCCCCAGCAGCGTCGACAAGATGCCCTTCATGTTGAGGTGCGCGCACCCGGACAGCGAGGCGAGCGACCCGCGCAAGCTGACGGGCAGCAACGGCCTGGCCTGCTTCTTTTTCAACAACAGCAGCGACATCTCGCACGGCCGGAGCGACCGGCCGCAAAGGTAAAATTCTCAGGGTTGACCCAAAGTTCGCAAGTTGACCCAGCAGTTTGTCTGAAAATCCCTCTGTATGCGCCTTAGAGTTGACCCAAATTCTGGGTCAATCCTGTGAATTTCAGGTTGCAGCGGCCGCATCAGCATCCACAACGCAATGCGAGTCGGCCTGGGAGAGGCAGCTCGGCAAGCTGGTGGCTTACAAAGAGAGGCACGGCGACTGCAACGTGCCGGAGGACTGCAGGGCCGAAGATTTGTGGCTCCGCCACTGGATCAGCGTGCAGCGGTTTGAAGAGCCGAAACTTTGGCGGCCGAAACTCAGTGGAGCGAGTGGAGGACCGAGTGGCGACGGCGGAGCTGGGCTCACGGTGGAGCGAGTGGCGGCGCTGACGGCAATTGGCTTCGTCTGGGGGGCAGCATCGCCATCGCCGAGGATTCCCGTCACAAGGAAGGCCAGGAGAAACAAAACGCAGAAGGCGTGGCGAGATAAGAAAAAAGCTCGAACAGAAGTGCTGAAAAAGTTGGAGACACCACCCGTTCAGATCACCCGCAAGCTGAGAAAGAAGCGAGCTAAGAAAGACGTGGGGGTGGCTGGCGAGGGTGGCGAGCGGGTTGGTGGGCTAGACGTGGACCACAATGCCAGGACGCTGTACAACAGCCGCCGTGAGGTTCGCCGCTGGAACACGTCAACTACCCACCAAGTCCTCGAAGCACCAAGTACTCAGGCTAAGGAACAGTTTCCCCAACAGTCACGTGTCCAGGAAAAATGCACACTTGACGCTGGTGATATTGCCACATGGAGGGCCACTGGATTGATCACGGTGAGCTGCGGCGATGATGCACCCTTTGTCGAACCTGGAGGCACGAGATCGCTGGCCAACACAAGATTCTGGCATGATCTGCCAATCCCGATCTGCGGCAGTGCGCACGCCTCAGATTGGGGACCGAATGGTCCCGCACTGCTTTGCGCTCTACGCGCTTGGCGGAGTAAGCGCTACCTGGACACTTTACATGCCAAAATTTTCGGGAGCAGCTCACACCCTGCACACGCCCGGAGGCGGATCTGCCAAGGTGGCCCATCTGGTATATCGTTCGGCTGGGTTATCGGAATGAATGGTGACAAATCTTGTATCAGGCATGACGACACATGGCTGGAACTCGAAGAGCTAGGGCGGCTTTTCACGCACTGTATGGATTGGCACATTACAGCAAAAATGGATGCATGCGAGGCAGGCTCATCCCAGCGATACGACGAGCGACTCGACTTAGTTGACAAATGCAGGCTGCACGGAACCCGCTTCACCTGCTTGTGGATCGGCTTTCTGCGTGGGGAAGCTAAAATAACCGACCATATCGACAAAAATGATGTGTTCGGTTCTCCTGTGGCAAGCCTTGTGCTGACGCCAGGTGTTACATCACAAATGGTGGTGCATCTCGCGCGCACGAAGGGCGTGTGCGCATTGGGCACTCGAGATGGCGAGAATATCGAGACTCACTTCGCCGGGCGTGGCGTCTACGGAGGGCCACTGCGAACGCCAGCTTCCGGGGGGCACGAGGCAACTTTTTTCACCTCCTCGAGGTGCACGCACGCGCACGCGCCACCACCCAGCAACAGCACTAGTGATGGCAGTGTGGGCAGACCACAGAGGGCGCGGTCTATGGGGCGGGGCATGCCGACAACGCAAGGGCGGTGGACCATCATTGCGTATTCAGATATAGGGTGCACGAACACTGAGCGCGCGCGCAAGTACAAGCGTCGCGGGCGAAAAACTTCGCGCCTTGGTCCAGACGACCGGCGCAAAACGTCAACGTCGCTGTTTGAATAAAGTTACTTACACTCCGCAGTATTATCATAAATATGAATTATGATACTATCAGATAGTAATAATTAATACTACTTAATACAGCAGCTGGTGGGGGTCACGTGCAGCAACATCAGCCGGCGGCCGTCGCGGCCACCACCCACGTCGGCTGCATCGAACGCGCACGCAGTGACAAAACTGGAAAAATTGTCCGATTGTCTGCAAACTCTGTGGTCTCGTGTGTTTTATTAAAGATGATGCGCTGCGAGAGCCTTGAGGTGCTACGATTGTAGTAGGATGGTAATGCGTCTGGGCCAGTTCTAGCAAGAGTTGTATACGGACGGACGGCTTTGCTGTTATACAACGCACGAACGGACGGACGACCGCATGGACGGCTGTGCTACTATACAACGGGGACGGACGCACGCACGGACGGACGGACGGACGGCTGTGCTACTATACAACGGGGACGAACGGACGCACGGACGGACGGACGGAAGCACGGACGCACAGCCATGCTGTTATACAACGCACGAACGGACGGACGGACGCAGGGACGGCCGTGCTAATATACAACGGGGACGGACGGACGCACGAGCGGACGGACGGATGGACGCACGGACGGCCGTGCTGTTATACAACGCACGGACGGATGCACGAACGCACGAACGGCCGTGCTACATGTACTATACAACGGGGACGGACGCACGCACGGACGGACGCACGGACGGACGCACGGACGGCCATGCTGTTATACAATGCGTGCGTGCGTGCGTGCGTCCGTCCGTGCGTTGTATAGTAGCACGGCCGTCCGTGCG
>Ga0206126_10005267_pt1 | contig 11974 bp, 10 predicted proteins | sample Helgoland_Spring_5_FD_148621 | JGI IMG/M metagenome (GOLD analysis project Ga0206126, IMG submission 148621) | Pelagic subsurface seawater microbial communities from Kabeltonne, Helgoland, North Sea - Helgoland_Spring_Bloom_20160412_1 | ecosystem: Environmental > Aquatic > Marine > Epipelagic ...
CCTCAGCTGGCCAAGCGTTCCGATGATCAAGCAGAGATCGTCAAGCTCAAGGCTGAACTTCGTCGCGTGACCGAAGAGCGCGATATTTTAAAAAAGGCCGCTGTAGATTCAATCTGTCAACGCAACATTTCTATTCATAATCTCTTTTGGCGTTTTAAATTTGAGTGTCTTTCTCGGTCTCTCATTTAATTCCTCAGCGACTAAATTTAGGGTTTCCTGTGAGTGCTGATATAAACATGTTTTCTTAGGAAAATACTGACGAATCAGTGAGTTGGTGTTCTCGTTCGTCCCCCTTTGCCCTGGGCATTGAGGATCACAAAAGTAAACAGGGATGCTCGTCTTTTGAGTAAATTCGGCATGCTTCGCTAATTCCATTCCTCTGTCCCATGTTAACGTTTTTTTCATTATCACTGGAAGTTGGTTGAAGACGTTGATCAATGCACCATTAACGGATGTTGAATCTTTACCCGCCAGCTTTAATATAATGGTAAACCGGGTTTTTCGATCTACAAGTGTTGCAATGTGAGTATTGTTCGAACCGGTTACTAGGTCGCCCTCCCAATGCCCTATAGACCTACGCTTATCAGCACCCTTTGGGCGGTCATGGATTGATACGCCATTAACGATATTGATGGTGCCTCGATCTCCTGATCTTGAGTGATGCTTACCTTGTCGCATCTTGTGCCTGCGCCTTAAATGCCTCATTAACAAGTTACTTAGTACTTTTCGAGATCGCACGTATAAAGTTTTGTAGATTGTTTCGTGGGATATTTGCATTCCCTTCCGCCTTGGAAACTTAACCTTTAGCCATCCAGATATTTGCTCAGGAGACCAATTTAGCTGTAACTTTTTAATTACAAGTTCTCTCAGTTCCATGTTGATCGATAGAGCGCATGGCTTGGGGCGTTTACCGAGGCGCACGGCTCTCCTATCTGCATTTATGGCCTTGTACCAGCGTCTTCCACGGTTTCGATTAACTTCACGAGAGATTGTTGAGGGAGACCTATTTATTTTCCGAGCTATTGCTCGAATGCTCATATTGGCTGATAGGCCGGCCCTTATTTCTTCACGCTCCTGGATGGTCAAATGCTGTATAGAGCGTTTCCTTTTTTCTGGCTTAATACCACCATGTTCGCGAAGTATGGTGAAAATCGAACCCGGTTTAGCATCAATTACTCGACCTATATCGCTAAATCCGGCTCCTTGCTTCCACAAATCAAAGACAATATCTCGCTCGTCTTGCGTAAATGTCCGTTTCATTCATTAAACCTCTGCAATTTGGTATTTTAGAATACCTGTTGCAGTGACCAATTGAATCTACAGCCGCGTACTTTGCCAGCGACCACGTGTGAAGTACGCTTTTATCCGTGATAACCGTACAGAGTTTTCTGTCAGAGCCATGTGCCGAATTTTCAAAGTGCATTTCAGTGGATTTTATTCCTGGATGGATAAACCTCTGTCGAATCGAGCGATTGAGGATCAACGATTGCTCAAGCTTATCAAGGAATTTTACGTAGCGAGTGGAGCAACCTATGGTAGCCCATGGATTCACCGTGATATGCGCGAGGCCGGTGAGGCATGCAGCGTTCATCGTGTCGCACGTATTATGCGGGAGAATAAACTACGTGCGCAGATTGGTTACAAGCGACGCTATATCAAAGGAGGTAAAACAGGGAGCATTGCGGCTAATCACCTGGACCGCAACTTTAACCCAACTGTACCCAATAAATTCTGGGTCAGCGACATTACGTATGTTCGTACATACGAAGGTTTTTTGTATGTTGCAACGGTTTTAGATCTGTTCTCACGTCGTATCGTGGGTTGGTCGATGGATAAAACCATGGATCGGCACTTGGTGATTAAAGCGCTTCTGATGGCGGTGTGGAAGCGTCAGCCGAAGGAGTCGGTATTGGTGCACAGTGATCAAGGGAGTCAATATGGGAGTGCTGATTACTTGGCTTTCATGCGAGATAACAATCTCGAACCGTCCATGAGTCGCCGGGGCAACTGCCATGACAACGCCGTTGCGGAAAGCTTCTTTGCTACGTTTAAAAAGCGGGTCACCCAGCGAAAGATCTACACAACGCGAGAGGAAGCCAAGGGTGCGATATTCAATTTTATTGAAATGTTCTACAATCCGATAAAGCGACACAGCCACACCGGAGGCGTGTCGCCGGTGAAATTTGAACAAGACTATTTTTCGAGGCTAGAAAGTGTCTAGTAAAGCCTGGGAAGTCCACTATCAGAAGCTATCAAGTCTCTAGGAAACTAGGGGCTTGCCACCATAGCTTTAATGGACAACTTCCTAGCTTCGATGAACTACCTATACCTGCCGTCCTATACCAGCTTCCAGTCCTTCATCCTGACCGTCCTCGAGGTTCTAGGGCAATGATTTGAGCACATGGCACTAAAGGGCGCTTGATTGGGCTTAGGGCGGGTGCATGGACAGTTACGCCAATGATGGATCGGAACGATTAGCAATAAAATCAATGAATTAAAATGGCATGGTACAAAAATGGTAACAGTGCCAGAGGGGGGTCAAAATAGACTGACAAGCATTCTTAAGTCTTTTTTTGATTAAAATCAGTAAAAAATAGACTTCAAAGTAATCAAAATACCAATGACTAATAAGCAGCTAATAGCGATTGTTCGATACAGTGCAGAACCATATTGATTAAATAGATGGAATCCAAGTCTGTCACCAATCAACATAGCTGGAAAAGCCATCAAACAAAACCAAAGTGACTGCATAGTTACAAAGCCTGCAAAACAGTAGGAGATAAGCGCTATAAACGCAGATGCAAAGAAAAAAGTCATCAATAAAATACGACTTTTTTCAGGTGTCGACTGGGACTGTAGTGCATAAATAATTATTGGCGGACCAGGAATTGCCAACGATCCATTCATAATTCCAGAAAGCAAACCTGTTAAATAGGTAGTAAACTTATTCACTGGAATACGAATTTTTCGGAGAAAAATCATACCTAAACAGCCCGCTATAACCGAACAGCCCACCCAAAACTGAAATTTTTCGACTGAAATACTCTTTATTACCTGAGTGCCAATAATGGTACCAATAATAGCTGCCACAACTAAAGGAACAAGCGGATTTAAGGGAACATTTGTTAAGTAATTTCGGGCATAAAATAAATTAATAGCAAGCGTAAGCAATGACACTAAAACAACTGCCTGAATTGGGGACAAGAATAATGAAAATGCAGGAACTGCCGCCAAAGCAAAACCAAACCCAGTGAATGACCGAAGTACAGCTGCCAAAATTACCACAATCCAGATAATTGAAGCTTCCGCAAAAGTGATATTTTGTAAAAATTCAGCCATAACTAGACTCCTAAAGCCTATTGGAAATCAATAAAATAAATTGAATAGTAATAATTAAAACTGCTTTAAGAACGCTTTAACTCAAGATGATATTTATAGGCATCACCTCTATAGGCTAGATATTCACATACAATCGTTTCGTCATGCATATCTTTAATTAATCGGGTTACCCAAAAAATAGGCTTCCCAATATGAATATCTAAAAGCTTAGCCAACTTAGACTCCGCTGAACGGGCCTCCATAGAAATATGAGCTTGCCCTAATGAAACATCCAAATTATTTTCTAAAGTATGAAAAATATCATCAGTTTCATGGGTATCAAGGACTTTCATACCTATATCAATAGGGAAATAACTAGTATCTAAGGATATGGGTTTCTTGTTTAAATAACGCATGCGAGTAATTTCAAATACTTTCTTTGACTGTAGATTGTCCTGAACAGCCTGACTTGGGGTGACTTTTTTTGCACTTAACAACTTAGTGGATACTCTGTTGAGGCGAGAATCAATGGCTTCGGATAAACTTTGTAGACTTCTAATCTCTTGGCTTACTTTAGGCTTACTAACAAAAGCCCCCTTGCCTTGAATACTCCATAAAAGTCCCTCTGTATGTAACTCTTTAAGGGCCTTTCTAACAGTAATTCTACTCACCCCAAAGCTTGTCATTAATTGGTTTTCTGAGGGAATGCGCTCATCAATAGAATAGTCATCACTCAAAATTTGTTGTTTGAGTTGATTCTTAATATTGATATAAAGAGGTAAAGCTGTACTTTTAATCATTAGCTAGAGATCACCATAAAATTTAAAAAGTTAGGGCCGGCAATAAATTGCCAACCCAATCTATTAAAAAAAATTAAAGCTATAACTTCAACTGTATACCTAGCTTAATCGTTTCTGTGGAACTACTACCAGTTTCTTGATCACCAAAGTAAATTCCAACACGTGCGCCATGGCCGTTAATTAAAGAAGTTAAGCCAACATCGACACGAGTAGTATCACCACTGTTGTCATCTGGAGAGAACTCTTGATAACGAACGCTTGCTTGAAGACGGCCGAGACCAAATATACCATCAGGCATGTAGGCTACTGAAACCATAGCTGCATCACCTTCTTTAGACGCTGCACCAAATTCATCATAATCATACAAAGCAGCTTCTACAGTCGCCACACTGCCATCCGCAAGATTCTTCTCTAACAAGAAATCAATATTAGATGCTGAAAAATCTGTTGTGCCACTCACATCACCAAAAGCATCAGATTGTTTCATAAATGTATAGCCAATGGTCATAATGTCCTTTGAACCCAAGTACGTACTTCTTGTGAGGTAACCTTCTTTATCCAAGAAACTATATGCAACTCGACCGGAAACAGACTCTGTGTCTTTAGGAACTGTAGCATCAGCTTTACCGCCAAACATACCCAAAGAATAATCTAGCTGGCCACCAGCTGCAGAACCAATAATGGCAAAACCATCATCTCGACCACCCTTTTTAGGAATTGGATACCGTGAAGCAACACCAGGATATTGCCAAGTCGGTAAATTATAAGACCCACTCAGATTAGACCGATCACTTGGCGGAATAAAACGTCCTGCCCAAAGTTGAATATTGTCTGCAAGCTTCACTTTTACTAAAGAATCAAGCATTAGCATATCGCCGTCTTTGTGTTCAGTTTGAAGTTGGAAACCAATTGTGTCGGTTACCTTGGCTTTCATATAAAAACGCGCGCTGTGAATACTAGTACCAAATGAATCACTATCACCAGAATCAGTATCAGTATCAGTATCTGCAACCTCTACACGAATACTTCCGCCAAAATTGATTGATGTTGTATCAGATACCTTTAACTTAGCGCCAGCAAAAGAATCACTAGCTAAAAGCAAAGCACCACCTGCTATAAATATAGATTTAAACCATGTTGATTTCATTACTCTTTCCTTTTCATAAAAATGATAAATAGATAAAATTACTAACTGATAAGACCCGCATGATGGCCTAAATATAAATCGTTAGATTGTTGCCACTTTTGGCCTAAAGCCATCAGGGAAAAATCACTTTTTGCTCTTCCAACAAAACACACACCAAACGGCAACCCATCGGTTCTTAACTGTGAAGGCACAGCGACAGCTGCTAGATTCAAAATATTCACAAAATAGGTGTAGTAGCCCATATTGGTGTTTAAACTGACTGGGTTCGCCTTTACGTCAGCAATGGGGTAAATGGTTGGTGCAGTCGGTACCATCATGAAATCAATATTCTCGAACAACAGCCTTGCTAATGCCTGAAGCTCGGTAATTCGATAATATTCATGACATAAATCTACCGCTGAATACTGTTTAGCCTTTTCTACAATAACTCTGACACTCGAATGGATATCATTTGAATGATCTTTTAAAAAGGGCTTAATTGACGACAGACGCTCCGCCAACAAAGGACCATCAAAAAGCATTCGACCTGCCTCTAAAAAAATTGAATAATCAACGTCAACTACCGTTGCACCCAGACTTTTTAGTCTTGAAACTGCATTCTCAAAACAATTTTGAGCATTAGCATCACCGAAAAATTCGAGATACTCAGGCGCTGGTATACCGACAATCTGCTTAGAAAAAGAATTATCTTCGCCTTCAGGTAAAGCCGTAAAGTTAGATAAAAATGGATCGCTGACATCCTCTGTTAAGCCCTGTTCAAAAACAGCTTTCGCATCATTACAGGACAAAGCAAATATCGGCATGCAATCAAATGATCGATTGGCATATACCATGCCATGGGTACTTAGAACCCCCGGAGTAGGCTTGATACCAACGATATTATTTAATGCAGCAGGAATACGACCTGAACCGCCGGTATCACTCCCCAATGCAAAACTAACCAATCCTGCTGATACTGCTACGGCTGATCCAGAACTAGAGCCACCTGGGATATACTTTGGATTAAATAAATTAACTGGATGCTCGGGGCTTCTAACACCCACTAAACCCGTAGCAAATTGATCCATAGTATTTTTCCCGATCAATATTGCACCTGCATCTTCAAGCCTCTTAACTACAGAGGCGGTTTCTTCAGGAATAAACGAAATAGAGGGGCAGCTGGCAGTGGTTGGCAATCCCTCAATATGGATATTATCCTTCACACAAAAAGGAATGCCGTATAGGGGTAAAGACGCGGCATCCATATCCATCAAATCTTTGGCCCTTTGCACAACATCAGATTGCTCTAGCAAAAAGGTCCAAACACCATCATTACCGCGCACATCAATACGTCTTAAAACCTCATTTACCACATCGATAACACTAAAATAGCCATTTTTATAGCATTCATTTAGCGTCTCAAAAGATAGGCTTAAGTTTTCAATTTGGGGATTAGAATTCATATTGATCGCTTACTAATAAATAACTCAATGGGCAGGTAATCAAAGACTACCTGCCACATCAGTTATTTATTTAGTGACTGCCTCCAAGTAATCGGTAACAATGAAATCTGACATTTGCTTAGACGAAGCCTCACGAGGAAGACGCTTTTGCTCATGCAAGAAGTTACCTGTAGATACTAATGTCTTAACAAAGCCACTCTTTTTAGAGCCATCGCCTAAATACTGCTGAGTTAATTGTTTTTCACATGGAACCATTTCTGTTCCTTTCATCATGCGAGTCGCATCGTCCAAAGAAAGCTCTAGCTCTTTAGCAATAATTTTTGCAGTTTCAGCGGGATTATTCAGCCAGAAATCAATGCCCGCACATTCAGCTTTAACAAACTTATTAACGTAATCTGGGTATTTTTCAGCAAAATCATTCATTACAACACCCACATCCCATGTCGGGTAACCACGAGCAGCCATAAGGCCAGATGTGGTAAACAGATGACCATCGTCTTTAAGAACACGACCTAAAGCTGGCTCCCAGAACCATGCAGCATCAATATCACCACGCGACCATGCCAAAGCAATATCATTCGGTCTTAGATCGATAATATCCATAGAAGCCGGATCAATTCCTTCATCAGCCAAAGCATTTAGAAGTAAGTAATGAGTTGTAGAACCAAAGGGTGCAGCAATTTTCTTGCCCTTAAGGTCACGAAAGTTTTTGATATCTGCCGACGTTCTAACCGCAAATGCCTCAACATAATCCAACATATTAAGGACCATAATGCCCTTAATAGGTAATTCTCTAGTCACACCAATCGCCGTTGGCGGATTTCCTAGACCACCAAAATCCACCTGATTGCCTGCAATCGCGCGAAGCATGTCACCGCCACCACCGACTTTAATGTAATTGATTTTTACACCTGGCATTTCCTTCTGAACTAGCCCAAGTGACTTTGTCACTAACTGAGCATTCACCAGATTAAGATAACCAACTGTTACTTCTTTTGGCTTCGTAGCAAATGAATTTGATGCCATTGATAGCATGCTTAGTACCACAATAAATAACGCATATTTCTGTTTCATAGTTCCACCTTTTGTTTAAAAATTAAAAAATAAAAAAAATTTGATATCAATTGACTACTTCGTTCGCCTACGATTTGCCCGAGTCCATGGCATCATGGCGAAACCAATACCACGCATCACCATATCCAAAGTAATCCCAGTTAAACCAAGTACAATTAATCCCATAATCACGATGTCGCTCAGTAAAAATTTAGCGGCATCCCAGATCATCCAGCCTATACCTGCAGAGGCAGCGACAATTTCAGCTGCAACAAGCACCGTATAAACGAAACCTAGTGAAATGCGCATACCCGTTAAAATAGTTGGCCCAGCACCTGGAAGGTAGACCTCGCGAATTAAATCTGAACGAGAGGCTCCAAGTGACTTAGCCGCTAAGACAAGCGTTGGATTGATGTCTTTCACCGCCTGAATAGTCGCAATAATGATGCCTGGTAGACCCGCCAAAAATAGCAGAGCCAGCTTAGAGAGTTCGCCAATACCTAACCACATAACCAATAAGGTGTAGAGCCCTAAGGGAGGGAGTGGTCTGTAAAATTCAATAAACGGATTAAAAATTGCGTGTGTGGTTCGCGAAATACCCATAGCGATACCAAGAGGAATACCCACCAAACAAGCAAGCAAAAATGCCGCTAGGATTCTATAAAGGCTGGTACCCACATGCTCGAACAGAGTTGAGCCCTGATACCCATCAAATAGGGTCTCAACAAATGCTTTATAAACAGCATCTGGGCCCGGTAAAAATAGTGGATTTGCCAATCCTGTAGCAGTCACAAAAGTCCAAGTAAAAAGCATAAACATGACAGACAGAAACGAAATACTTAATCGCTTATTCGACTCTTGCTTGAACCAACGGTTAACACTGTCCGCAAACCCTAGAGTGTTTAAGTTAGATTTTTCATTAGCTGATAATAAATTATTTTTCATAGCTAATTACTCTGCTCCCGATTCAGCGACACCCAGTAAATGCATAATGGTTAATGCAAATATCTTGGTGGCAGCTGTTGATTTAGTAATTGAGATACTCTCATTGACCGGAGCCCAGCCATCTTCACCTGAACCGAAGGTCACCGCATTAACACCCGCTTCACGGAAACGGATTGTGTCATTAAAGGCATTCTTTCTATTGAGAACAGGCTGTCCGCCAAGAATCTGCTTATACGCTTTAGCAATAGATATATTAGGTTCTTCAAGCTCAGGAACAGGTTCAGTGCCACAAACAAATAACGAATCAGGCACCTGTCTAACACTAAACCCAGCTGAAGAATGATCATTTAGAAAATTACTCACGGTATGAGATACATCATCAATAACTGAATCAATACTCATGCCCGGCAAAATACCAACAACTGCCAGTGTTAAGATGCAACTATCAGGTGAAAACTGCATTTCACCTTCCAAGCCGCCTCTGATTCGAACAACACAGACACAGGGTGGCGTATGACCCATAAAATCTGTTGGTTCATGGGTAAAACTCATTTTATTCAATGGGTCCACAAGCCCAGATGCTAAGGTAATGGCATTTAACCCAGTGTCAGGCCTCCAAATATGTGACTTAACACCTGTAACAGTAACCTCAACCAAGCAATTACCGGCATTTGCAGTAGAGATATTCATACCCCAATCTTCAGAAGAGCCACCCCATGCCGTAGGCTCAGCAGTGATAGAATAATCAGGCTTTAAGCCAATAGTTTGAGTCATATACATAGAACCATGAGGACCATTCTTCTCCTCATCGACCGTGTAACAACAAATCAAATCACCCTTTAGCTGAACACCCTCATCAATCAAAGCCTTTACTGCAAGTAGTGAACATGCAAGATTACCGCGAGTATCCGAAGTGCCACGACCATACAACCAATCACCATGACGGGTTGCCTTAAAAGGATTCTGATCGCATTTGTCCCAACGCTCTGGCTCGACGGCAGGATAAGTATCCAAGTGGTCATTCAACATCAAAGAAGGCCCATTACCAGTGCCTTTCAAATGACCTATGATATTAGGTCTTTTAGGCTGTGATTCGTACTTTTCAACTTCAAAACCCATAGCTTCGAGTTTTCCGGCGACAAAAAGAGCAATAGCCTCCTCTTCGCCAGCAGGAATATCCGGATCCAAAGGGTTAACAGAATTAGGCTGGCCGGTACGAACCATTTCAGTAGTAAGTTCAAGCCATTCAGCTTCATCAACTCGCGCAATAATCCGATCTTCAAGCGCAGTAAGGGCGTTTTTCTCAAGTTCCATAGAAAACAAATCTCTTTAATTAACGTTAAAATTAGTGTTGGTTTTGTAGCTCAAACGCCTTGATACTCTCAGCACGAATAACCTCTAAACATTGTCTCTTAAGATCCATAAATTCAGGGGTGGTTGATAATTCTTGAGTTCTAGGCCTGGGTAAATTATTTTCAAACTCAGCGACAATTCGCCCAGGGTTTGAACCCATAACCACAATTTTGTCCGCAAGAAAAACAGACTCATCGACGTCATGAGTCACAAACACAACCGTAGTGCCAAACTCACTCCAAACATCAAGTAAACTTTCCTGCATAAAAACTCGCGTTTGAGCATCAAGTGCACCAAAGGGCTCATCCATCAGAAGCACACTGGGCTGGGTTGCTAAAGCTCTAGCAATACCGACTCTCTGTTGCATACCTCCAGATAGCTCAGCGGGGTAATGGTTGCGATACTTAGAAAGTCCAACCATTTCAAGAAAATATTCGGCCGTTCTACTAGCCTCAACATCACCCGATAATCTAGGGCCAAGAGCAATATTTTCGAAGGTGGTTTTCCACGGAAGAAGGGAATATTGCTGAAATACCATGCCGCGATCAGGTCCAGGTAATAACACCTCAGAATCGTCAACCCTGATAGAACCTGATGAAGGATTTAGATAGCCCGCAGTACTGTTAAGCAAAGTAGACTTACCACAGCCAGAAGGCCCAAGTATGCAAACAAAATCACCCGCAGCAATTTTCAAATCAGCTTTATCAACTGCTGTCACAGCATCAGCGCCTTTACCAAAGACCACGCTAACGTTATCAACACTAATTTGCCCGCACTCCACTTTGGACCTTCTTAACTTAGTAGGGCCTGCAGATGAGCTACCATCGGTACTTAAAATTTTTCTTTCTTGGGTTGTCATTAAATTTTTTCCGGTAGATTACTGTGGGTAGTTTTTTTAGTACCAAGAAACTTGTATTTGAGAAAAACTACATTTACCTATGTACAACGCTATAACCGTGCCAAAAACTAACAACCTACCAAAATAAAAATATATCCTATTGATTTTATTGGTTTTATTTAATTTTGATTTTCTTTAAAAAATTAACAGAGAATTTTTATAACGAGCATTACTTGTGCATCAGAAAAATTTAACGCACTTATTTGGTGCGTTTTTAAAAAGGGTTAATACAAGTGAAAATATTGTTAAATGGGGACGTAAAAACCTTTAAAAATAATGCAGAGCATTAAGAAAAAGTGATTAGTATTGTTAAAAGAGATAAAGATAAAGATATAATTAAGATTAAAAACATAATAAAAAGGACTGTCTTGAAGATAGCTTTAGTTTTTTTAACTTCTTTGATCTTCAATCAATTACGGGCACATAAATGTTTTTTAGTCCACCAAAAAACCCAAAACTACTCTAAAATAACCAAAAAAACAGATAGCCTTAAACAGTATGCCAGTCAATCGAAAATTCTGCATAGCGCCAATGAATAACTGGCGCTACGCGATATTCCCCGACGGCGATGTAGGGTGGATTCCGAAGGAGCTAGATTTACCTCAGGCTCTGTTTGTTAACTTCAGTAATGACAGTAATTGAGTATAACTATTGGATTGGTCATCCTAAAAGACTAGGTATTTGATAACCAGATTGTGCGCCTGCATCTCGCAAAGCACTAAAGAGGATAATGATATGTCTGATATTAATGTAGCACCCAATGGTGACATCAAAAGTAAAGTTGCAGCGGAGGCTAAACCGCGCGTTAAAGTAAAGCACCTCACGCCGGCTGAGACGCGAGAGTTCAACCATCGCATGGGGCTGTCTAATAGTTATCTAGTAATCGGCAACAAGATTAAAGACTGTGGGGTACATGCCCAGGCTTATGTTGGCGCGAACCTTAGTGATCGGACGCTGGTAATTGAATATCCAGTACTTATCTCCACCCGGTCGAACACGCAACGCGAGACCGAGGCCA
>Ga0206126_10005270_pt1 | contig 11973 bp, 7 predicted proteins | sample Helgoland_Spring_5_FD_148621 | JGI IMG/M metagenome (GOLD analysis project Ga0206126, IMG submission 148621) | Pelagic subsurface seawater microbial communities from Kabeltonne, Helgoland, North Sea - Helgoland_Spring_Bloom_20160412_1 | ecosystem: Environmental > Aquatic > Marine > Epipelagic ...
TGGCTTGGCCGTACCCCTGTGACCGCCAAAGCCTTTGGGGAGGGCAGTATATGCGGAGATAACTGGCAGCGGATATCCACCCGTTCAATTTCGTTTAGTTCAAGATCAGTCATAATTGCAGCGAATTGAAGAGGCTGATCAAAGGCAGGCGAGATGCCGGTCGTCTCGAGGTCGTAAAATACAAACTTCGTTTTAGAAGATTGATCCATTAATTTTCTTCCTTCTGGAATTCAACGAAAAACTCGTTTGTTTGTGAACATTCAGAAGATTTTGCAGTTAATCTTTGGATACCAGGTTCTAATACCTGAACTTGCTTTTGAGATGCGTCAAATTTTTCTGCATTCAAATACCAGTCTGCAGTTTGCGAACCGATCACTCGAATTACAGCATTATCTGATTTAATCCATGCACCGTTCTCAGGATAATCAATAAGTGTTGTACAGACGATGCCTGTTTCAGGGAGAGAGGCCCCATTAGAAATCTGGAGTTTTGGTACTTCCGGTGCTTTGAGGCCGAGGGCTAAGCCAATTTCATTTGAAAGTGGGAAGGCGGCTTCTCTACCAGTTAATATTTCTGTTGGCTGGTTATCTGGAGTGCCAAACCAGGAAATAACTATGTGGGATTTAAAGATCTGAATGCTCCAAGCATCATGCCTCGCAAAAGAGGTTCCAGTTTTGAAAGCAACTCGCTCACCATTGGGAAGGTTTTGTATCAAAAGATGCAAAATCTGTTCAGCTGCCCGAATATTTAAAAATTTGGCCTCTGTGTGATCGATGTTTTGGTTCAGGCCGGAACTAAATGTAATGCGCCCGCTCATTTCGGGATCGATCGCCATTAAATATAGGCTCACAAGCTGTTCGGCATTCAAATAAAATCCGCCAACGGCCAAGCTTAATCCTGCCTCCTTATCTGCTGTGGCGGGTACGTTGATTAGATTTGCAAGTTCAGCTTCAAAAATTCTTGGATCAAGCTTTTCTAAAGTGATTAAGGCTGGGATATTTAGCGACCGTAGTAAGGCATCTTTTAAAGTTACTTTTCCGGAGTAAGTGTTGTCAAAGTTAGTCGGATTATATCCGCCACGGTAAAAATTAGCGTCGTTGAACACCTCATTAAATTCTATCAAATTTCGCTGAAGCGCCTTACCGTATATCAAAGGTTTCAAAGTTGAGCCAGGACTACGCACAGCGGTCAAGAAGTTATTGGCGCCCTTCCGTTCTTCGGATCTATATTCGCTTGAGCCTACGTATGCTTTGACGTTGCCTGTTCGTCTTTCAACAATAAGGGCGGCAGCTTGTATAGGGGCGGGAAAATTCTGGATTTTTGCTTCTACAATGTTTTGAACTTGTTTTTGCCACTCTTCGTTTATTGTCGTTTTATTTCCCGGTAGTGTGGACCCAGCAAGACGGTCAGCGAGATGAGGTGCGTATGATTTTGGCTTAACTAATCGAGCTGGTAACTGTTCCACTAGAGCTTCGTTGAAAGCGTCATCATCTATATTCAGCCTGCCTTGGACTTTGTTTAGAACACCGATTTTAGCTGCATAAGCGTTGTCGGGATATCTATCTGGACGTCTGCGTTCGGGAGATTGTGGAAGTGCTACTAACAAAGCGATTTCGTTAAGTCTCAAATCTTTTGGAGGCTTTTGAAACCAGGCCTCAGACGCTGCACTAACGCCCTCAATATTGCCACCATAGGGCGCAAGCGTGAAATAGGCTTCAAGAATAGCTTCCTTGCTCCAGTGCGCATCTAGTCTAATAGCAGCAAGCATTTGTCGCAGCTTTGCCGTAAAAGTCCTTCTCGCTAAATAGGGATCCATTAAGCGAACAGTTTGCATAGTTAAGGTTGAGGCTCCGGAAGAAATTTTACCACTTTTTAGATAGTCAAAAACCGCTCGCCCTAATGCGAGTGGATCAACACCATGATGTTTCCAATAGCGTTGATCCTCGTACGCAATTAGGGTTCTTATCAAATCTGGATCTAATTCTGATAAGATCACCCTTTCCCGCCAAAACCCTTTTGAAGTTAATCGCAGATTCATGATCTGACCAGTTTCAGATCGGATGACTTGGGATGTTTCGCTCAACCTCCCCGCTTCGGGTGGTTGTAGAATATAAAAACACAAGCTTCCCAAACTTGCCGTCGCTACAAAAATAGCGGCGTATATTGTTCGCCATCCGATCATCTAGAGGAAACGATGCTTTCCGTGATTTCAGATCTACCATTAACCTCTGGTGCATACATTTCCTCAACAACTGCATCTGGAATAATTGCATTAGTTTCATATGCGGCTCGCACAGTGTAGCGAATGTAGGCAAAGGAATTTCCATGCCAACGAGACTGAAAATGAGCTATGAAACGATCATCCATTTCAGCGGTGTAAAAAGCTTTTTTACCCATATCAAAATCAAGTGTTGCTGATAAAACCCCATCTACTTTTGGATCTGCTAGAACCGCTTTTTCAATTTCAAATCCGGCTGGCAAAAGATCTGTTAGTAAAAGGTCTGATCCACTGCCACTTTTGGTCCGATCAATGGAAATGACAACCGTATACAAATCGCCCTGTTTGGCGGGTAGAACGCCTGATTTGAGATCAACGTAATCACCGTTTCTATCATACCACCATTTTTGAACCTGATAGCCATTGTCCTGCGCTTTTATTCCCCGCCGTTTCCCCGTCGACTTTACATTCAAATAAAGTGCGGAAGACGCATTGTGAGAAATTTTAAAACCGTCAGTGAGTTGTTTCAAACTAATTGGCAGTGAACCAGTTTCGTCGAGCTCGTATTTAAAGCCATCTAAACTTACTGCGGTTCCAGAAAGTGAGCGCTCTTTATGCTTTTGCAAAGTGACTAATTTAGCGTTCGAGTGCGTTGATCTGTACTGTCGCTGAGCCAGATACTCATGCGTATTTTCAATAATGGTCTCGAATACAGGAGCCAACTGATCAGATGACAAATCGGTCAACAAATGGGCATACGCTATGGACGATTTGCTCCATAGATTAGAAAATTGCGGTTTTTCTGTCGAAATCCATGCGCCCGAAATTAGTTGCAGTACTGGTTCTTGCGACGTCATTTGTCCAAGTGCAAATCGAGCGTTATCGGAAATTTGAAACATTCTTTTTGTATCATTTAGATTGGCAGCAACCCAATATGCCAGCACTAAATCATCGACCTGCATTGCAGAATTGTTTGATGCGTTCGTAGTTTGCATAACGTCACTTTGCAGTTCTTGATCTATTGAATATCTCGCTCTCGAAGTAACCTCGTAACCTGCTTTTGCGAGCAGACCATAGCTGTATAATTTGGTCTCGGCGTCCCGAAAGCTTGTTCGGTAGAGATATTCCAAACCGTTTTTAATTGCGGCCTTCACTTTTTCCTTATCACTTGCAAAAGGTAACGTTTTTTGAAGGGTATCAACGGCATACGGTTGAAATCTTTCGTACACGGCTGAATTGCGATCCCAATAGCCAAAAGCGCCAGATAACTTTTGCTTTGCCATTAAGTTATCAATCCCAACTTGAATTTTTTTGGTCGTTTCTTCAGTAATACCGCTTACCTGAGATAAGGCTATCAGGCCTCTTGTTTTAGAAGATACTTGTTCAACGCAACCATATGGGTAGCGATTAAGGTCAGCTACTACTTGTTGGAGGTTCATGCCCAGCGATGAGGTCAGACTAACCGAGTACTCATTTCCGGGTTCAGCCAAATCTATCAATGAAGACTGATATGGTTGCACTTGCACACTGCCAAGGCCAAGCCAATTTTTCTTCTCTAATTTTGTGGATGAAATCTCGGTAACTGGGTACGAACTTGAACGAGAAACGATACTGTAGTTTCTGGTATATTCCTGCCCGCCCGCCATTACTGCTACACTGATTGGAACGCTGCCTAAGCCTGTTGCTGAAATAGGAAGCTCCAGTTTGTATGAGTTGGTATCGGGTTGCGAAATTATAGAAGTTGTTTCGATATCAAGAACCCGTGTTGTTAACTCAATTGGGCCTTTGAATTCATTCCATCTGACATTGAGTTTTGCCACAACATTATCAATCGGTGTCACAAATCTAGGCATCGACACATCGATACTGACTGGATCTTGAACTGTCATAAACTCTTCTGAGAATCCGAAACCTTTATCATCGACACTAAAAGCCACAACCCTCAGTTTGCCTTCCCATTCGAGTGTTGCTGGGAAGGTAAATTCTGCTTGTCCGTTTTGGATATCGAGCAGGGGGCTTGCGTATTTTACTGTCTTAAAGAATTCAGATTTATCAGCAGCGGCAGCGGCGGATAACATATCCCCATCACCGCCAACTCGGAGTGTAGAAAGATCTGCGTTTTGGGAGATGAGTTGTCCAAAATTTGTGAATACCCCAAAATTTAACGCTCGCTCACTCAAAAAATGGTCTTTCAAATTTTTGTTTTGGTAACCGGTTAGAGCGTGGATTCCTTCATCAATTACAAATAATTTAGCAGTCCCGGACTTTGACTGCGAGCTTAACGCAACTGTTATTGGCGTAGCGCTATCAACATCGCTAACAGAATTAATTTTTAGGCTTACATTACGCTCGGATGATACGTTTGAGACCCAAGTTTTGCCTATGGAGATTTGCGGTAAATGTTCAGAACCCTTTTCTATTGGACGCACCAAAGATGCCAAGAGGTGCGCCCCTGGCTCGGAAACATTAGGTAAGGTTACTTCCGCCTCAAAATCACCTTTGTTCACTGACAAGGTCTTCAGAGATACAATATCTTGATCAGCCACCAACAGCGACAAAGTTCCAGAGTATCCCGCATTTCCTCTCAAAATGCCGTTTGAGTAAGACAGGGATAATTCTTCTGGCTCCGAAGCTGGTTTAGCATCGGCTCCCCAACCAGCAAAGAATTCACTTACTGTTTTGAACCCGGCTTCATTGGATATGGTAATTTCATAGCGCCCCCAATTGAGGGGAGTTCTTACAGTGAGCTGTTTGCCGGAAACGATACCGGCCTCTATGACCTCAGTATCTACTCGGACCCTGTTCCATCGCCAGCCGCTGTTGTAGTACCAATTGTAGTCATAATAAATTTTGCGTACGCTATAAGAGATATTATCAAAGTCGAGAGGTTTGCCAGCTCGAGTTACGTTTGCGATCGTAAACGATGGGGTGGAGCCCTCATCAATGTAAGTTTCAAAGTCTTGTCTGATGCCGACGTAGCTGCTTATTGTATCCAGTGGGATATTCAACCGAGCCGTATTTGCTCTACCGCCAACGTCAAAAACGGTACCATCGATTGAGACTTCGTATAGACGAGACGGATCTGTATCAAAGTCAGTTAGAAGCGTTGCAGCCATTTGGCCTTCCATGTCTAGCTCAGACTGAAATTCGTTTAACGCCGCTGTGGTTGAACTACCGACATTGCCAAACACAAAATCTTCTAATTCTGGCACGCCTATGTTGTCGGTCGTTTTAACATAGGCCGAGATTTGTGCCTTCATCCCTCCCGTCGGACCCCCAGAGTAGTAATCCCCAGACAATTGAATTTTTTGAGTACTGTTCAGTGACCAAATTTTATTGTTGGTTTGTAATTTAGGCTCGATAGTCAGGGGAACAAAATCTTCAAGTCTGATAACATGGTTTGCAAGAATTTGGTCATCTACACTCTTAATTTGGACAGTATACTGCCCAAGTCTGTAGCTTTGCCCAAGGTTGAGATCTGCCTCAAAAGCCCCATAACGATCTAATTTAAGGCTTGCCCTTTTAATTTGATTGCCATTTCGATCTACCAAGTGAATATAAAGCTCATCACTTCCAATAACATCTAGGTCTAACTTCCGGACTACGCCGAAAACGGAAACCGTTTCGCCAGTTCGATAGATTTCACGATCGGTTGTTACATAAACATCTTCGAGATTTTGTTTTATTTCACCACCACGAAGGAAATTAGGCTTTTGCTTGAGATCGGGCACTTGCAAGATACTAGTCCCGAATTTGTCAGAACTGACGACGAGATATTCAGGTGTGAATCCGCCTGATCCAGCGAGCAAGTTGTTGGATACGCTTAATCTACCGCCGTCAGTCGACGTTCCTTTGAAGAGTTCACGGTTGTTGCCGGCAATAATTTCAACGGTGGCGCCATCAATCGGATTGGTATTTTCAAAACTTTTAAGAAGGATGTCAGTCGTATTGAGTCCACTAAATACTTGCACCGAGATATCTGAAATCGAGAACCATTGTGTTGGTTGATTTTGGTAGGAACGGATTTCAATGTCCGGTGATGTGAATGTTGCAACAAATACACCTCTCTCATTGGCGCTTATCAGATCAGAGAAATTCAGATTGATGCTTTGTTTTTTGTTTAGTGTACTGTCAAGTTTAATAGTCTTTTTAGTGAGAACGTCTCCCCAGTAATTGCTGAGCCTACTAACATCGTAACTGTCCAATACATTGAAGATGGAATTGTATGAAGTCAGTGAAGCTAGATCTACCCTGTACAACGAGATTTCGATTTCATTAACATTCACATACTCTATTGGGATAAAAGCACTTTCAGCATTTGTAAGAATGGTTTTAGAACCATCAACAGTTAGCTTGGGGCTCATGCTTGGCGTTTTTACATAAAAGGAAATAGGCTGATCCAAAGTAACCGAGTATGATTGTCGCTTAGCTTCGAGACCTGGCAGCAACGTGATTTGGTAGGATGTCGAGTGGTCTAAACCGTTGATGCAAAATTCACTCTGGCTGTCTTGCCAGGAAAAAATGTCTTCTGGCTTTGTAACTGTATAGCCGTCAACGATGCTATTATTTGCTTTGACTTCAAAATACATTTGATAATTTTCATTGGCGAAGGTCAGGCTATTGCCATTATTTTGTGTAGTCAGGGTTGTGCATATGGAGGCGTAATTTCCCAAATCCGAGCCACGTGCGGGGTATGTCGTGAAGGCCGAGTTCGTTGTCGGTTGATAGAAAAGTGCTGCATCAGCATTAAAAATGCGATCTTCGAAAGTGAATGTGGCGAGCCTACCGCTTGGGGAAACTGACTGTGAGACATCAATGATGCCCAAAAAATTTACTGTTGAGCCAGCAGGTATACTGGTCGAAGAATTGACTTCGATACTTTCAATTGAAATGTGTCTTCCAAAGCTTTCAGAATGCAATAATGAAGGAAGCATCAGCGAAACCACGAGGATTAAACATCTAAATATTTGGTCCATAATATTTCCTATTTTGCAGTGATTAGCGGTCTGATTACCTATGTTCTGGATTACAAAAGCACGTTAATTGAATAAATCCAACAGGTGTCATTCTTATACTACGAACTTTGCTTGAATGCTTACCTTAATCCAGGCGGAAAAGTATTTGATCCAGAACAAAGTCGTTAGTGCTTTCGTATGCGTCTGATGCTGGCAGGGTAATTATTATTGTAAACAAGGTTAACGCTAGGAAGCTGGCGACCCCCATTCTAATAGCGGTCACTCTTTGATGATTTAAAAAAGCATCATTCGATGTGAAGGTTCTGGTATTTGAAGGATAGGTTATTTCGGTTCTACAAGTGTGCCTTTCTTTGTGAGTGTGGTGGTTTGGATCATGTTTTGCCTTGTTCATTTCATATCTCCTGGTTGCCCCGATGGTGACGAGGGATACGCACCACCGGGGTTTTGTGAACATTGTCGAGGGGAGGCGGCTCGACGTGTTCTGCTCGACAGGATTTTGCTGCATCCTGTTCAACCTAAGTGGGGCGCTTTTATGCAAAACTTATAATGAGTTTTCGCAAAAACTGTGATGATTTGTGCAGATATTGTGCAATGCGATTGCCAGTTAATAAAATTCTTTTGGGTTTTGATTAGTAGGCTTGGAAAAGGTTAGAAAATGTTTTGTCCTTGCAGGTCACACACCGCTATTTCTATGTTGTCAGTGGGGTGCTGCGAACGATTTTAGCTTCGTTAAAAACGTGGATTTTGGCCGAGGTTTCTTTTCTGAAAATATCCAGTGACAATAATCGTAAAGATTTTTATTTATTTATTTTTTTGAAAATTGCACCCTGGAGGAGAATAAACTGCTTAAATAGAGGATAACGCAATGTTCAAATGGTGGAAGAATTTTAGAAGGCCCATGCGAGATGAGGAATATGAAAAAATCATTTTGCACGAATATTCCGGCCAGGTAATTTCATCCGAATACAACGTGGATGATCCTGATGCTTATCCTTTTCACGCATTATTTCCTCATGGCAGAGGAACGATAAAGTATACTTACAAGGGCGAAGTAGTCGAACAATATGATGGTTGGTTTGAAGGTGGCCAATATTCTGGACAAGGTGAAATGATTAAGAATGGTCAAACATTTGTAGGCGAATTCAAAAATAACAAATTTATTGGATAGGTGATTTGTGAGTGAGCCGTGTAGAATATGTGGGGAAAATACTGAAAAATCGGGACATTTGTTTACTTGCCAGAATAAAGCATGCGGTGGTGTTCATTGGGATAAAGGCAAAATTAAAACTATCAAAAAAGCTTTGAATGCTGACCCTGAATTACTAAAGCAAGTTCTGAAAGATGCTAATGTCCCTGAGCCTATAAAAGGTGGCAAGTCTCACTTTGTATATGTTTTGCGTTTGAAAGGTGAATTAAACGCAGTTTATGTTGGTATGACAGGGTTACACCCTTATGCACGTTATTTGAATCACGTACGGGGTTACAGATCTTCTCATCATGCCAAAAAGCGTGCGACGGCTTTGATTTCTCACGAAGGGCCAATGTTACATGATGATGCTAAGGAACGTGAACCTAAGCTGGCAGAGGAGTTACGCCAAAAAGAGTTCATAGTCTATGGCGGACATTAACCTTAGGCTGAGCCCAAAAATTCAAAATTTTTGTTGGGAACTTAAAAGCCTGGGTCAAACGGCTCGATGTTCGGCTATGATATTTATGATTTTTTGTTTATTTAACTTGAGAGTAATGTGTGCCGAGGCCTCATAACGGGTCAAATTGAAGTCCAGTTTTAAATTGTTTTCCAAGACTGAAATTTGTTTTTCTGTCGGGGCTTCATTTAGCCATGCTTTAGTTTTATGGGCTGCATCTTCGGTTTCGTTCTGGTTTAGCCAATCATCTGCAGCGGCCAATGCATTTATATGCTTTCCAACAGACAAGACTTTGGGGTTCACGCCCTTTTTACCACCAATAGAATACCAGTGTCCTTGATAGAAGAAGACGCCTCCCCAGGCGTCAAAGCCCGCTGAAATGAATGCAGAATGGTCAGCAAAGAGATTTACCCATTCAAAACTTGAACGGTTCAGTAAGTTGATCTCCATCATCTCTATGGACGATACTAATTTTGGTGCATCCTTGTCTCGTTCTGTGCGGAAATCGTAACCACACATTGGGCATTCCTGGGAGGCCAGCGGGACGACTGCGGCGCATTCTGGGCAGGTCATTGTGAGTGCAACACCCTCAGTTTCAACACCGTCTAAGTTCACATCTTGTTCTAGCGTCCCGTGCAGGATGGAAGAAGTTCCAAAATCTAAAATGATGCAGTCGCTTTTTATGACTCCAGGATGTTGTTCTGAGTTGACTGTTCTCAAACCCCTTCCAACCATTTGGATCATGGTGGATTTAGCCGAACTAGGCCGTAGTAATACCACGCAGCTTGTTGGGGGATGGTCCCATCCCTCGGTCAGGACTTGTACGTTAACAATCACTGTTACATCGCCACGAGCATAGCGATCTAAGATATTTGAACGATCGGCGCTAGAAAGTTGTCCAGTGATGGTTTCGGCTCGAACATCTCTATTTCTAAATGCTTCGGTGACTGCCTCTGCGTGCTGCACGGTACTGCAGAAAACAACTGTTTGCCGATTTTCACCCTTCTCGAGCCACTGATCAACCACTGCATTATTAATAGGACGTTGGTTCATAATTTGATCAACAGCGTTCATATCAAAATCAGCGCCAGATTTTTTCACATTCGACAGTTGGTTTTTGACCCCAACGTCAATTACAAAAGTTCTTGGCGTAACAAGATGACCTGAGCGGATCAATTCTCCCATAGAAATTTGATCTGATACTTGAGAGAAAACCTCTCTGAGGCCCTTACCGTCGCTTCTATTGGGGGTAGCTGTAACTCCAAATATTATACAGCTTGGGTTTAAAGCTAGAGCGTGATTTATAATCGTCCTGTAAGAGTTTGCAGCGGCGTGATGAGCTTCGTCAATGACCAGTAGATCGATTTTTGGCATAGAGTTGATATTGTCAGAAGCAAACAAGGTTTGCACCATTGCAAAGGTAACTTGACCACCCCAGTCTTTGGTTTTTGAGTTATAAACTGAGGTTTCGATAGATGGGTTTACCCACGAAAACTTTGTTTGATTTTGATCGGTCAACTCGTCTCTGTGCGCAAGAACAAGGGTTTTCGCCTTGGTACCTTTTATGTACTGGCCAATAATTTCTGAAAACAAAATGGTTTTACCCGCTCCAGTAGGGGCAATGCCAAGGGCGTTTCCATTAGCTTTTAGAGCAACAAGGCTGCGTTCAACGAAATCTTTTTGGCGTGGCCTAAGTAGCATTTAAGTTACTCCCTCATCCACATGGGTGCACTGACCGCCGCAGTAAGTTTTGAAGTCAAGTCAGTCTGCCGCAATCGTGGGGAATGAACTTCGATGTTACTGTCTTCGGGAATAATTACTTCGTCTATTTCATTTACCTTGTAGCCTTTATAATCTTTTGCAATCTTGATTTTCGCTTGAAATTTGGAACCGTCTAAATCTTTCAACGATTTTAAACGCCGGCATCTTAAGGCCTTCTCCGAATTTTCGCTTTTGGACAAAGCATGTTTTGAATTTAAGATGTTTAAAATTAGTTCTCGGCCTCTTTTGCGCCACCAAGGCCCCTTTGGACTTTTTAAACCAATCCGTATTTCAAATTTTTGACCAATTTGCCTACCCTCTGTGACTGAGCACTCCGCCCGAATATAGACAGACCCCGTTTTCGATACCGTAGCTAAACCATTCGTCCAACCTTGAGATGGATCACTGTGGCCTCCAGGTAATATGACAAGCCTGAGGAATGCGACCGTGCCAGAAGGTATCAAATTTTTATTTCTCGACATTTGCCTAATCTGATGTGTTATCCTTAGTAAGTCTACATTATTTTCGGTCGGATGGTGCAAATTATGTCTTCAATTATGACATTTGAAAAACTTTATATGTCTGTTCCGTTTGAAGATAAGGACTGGGTGAAAAATAATGGCTTCAAGTTTGATAGGATGGCAAAGGCTTGGTACCTACCACCCGGTAAAAATCCGTTAGAGTTTAAACAATACTGGTCATATCTTGAAAACACATATCATGATCGTGACGAGTTGAAGAACCGAGGCTGCCGTTTCAATTCTCAATTGAAAAAGTGGTATGTTCCTCCGGATTGTCAGGAACCGTACTATGCGTTTGTGAAGTGGTGGCCCGAAAGTCTGAAGCAATTCGTATTTAATAATAAATTTATTATTGAAGAATACATCTCTAAAACGGGCCAATCCGAAATGTTTAAAGCCAGAAGTCTCCACGATGGGGAGTTCTATGCCATAAAGTATTTTTTAGTTGATGTTGCAAATTTTTCTAACGATGCTCACCGCAGGGCCATAGATGGCGAAATTAATGCTTTGCGAAGTTTAGAAGATCATCCGAATATTTTAGAAATTGTAGAGTGGGATCAAATTGTGGACAGCGCTCGGTTTTATATCGTTTCGCCTTGGATGCCACTTGGAAGCTTGGATAATTACATAGGGCGGACAGAGTCCGAGATTGCTGACCTGATTTTTAGTGCTTTCAAAGGGACTTATGATTTAAACCTGCAAGACATTTCAGACGATGATTTAGAAGATAATTTAGATACAGAAACGGATGTTTGGCTTGATGAACATCAAATAATTCATGGTATTTTAGATGGAATTGCTCATGCGCATGCAAATAACATTCTTCATCGGGACATTAAGCCAGGAAATAT
>Ga0206126_10005272_pt1 | contig 11967 bp, 11 predicted proteins | sample Helgoland_Spring_5_FD_148621 | JGI IMG/M metagenome (GOLD analysis project Ga0206126, IMG submission 148621) | Pelagic subsurface seawater microbial communities from Kabeltonne, Helgoland, North Sea - Helgoland_Spring_Bloom_20160412_1 | ecosystem: Environmental > Aquatic > Marine > Epipelagic ...
TCGTCTCCCTGTCCCAAACTCTGATGGATCGAAACCTGATGGCCTCTGTCGGAGGTCCCGCAGCGGTCACAGAAATTTACACCTACTCCCCTACTCACGCACACTACGAGCACCACCTCGACATCGTCAAAGACAAGTATGTGCTGCGCTCAGTAATCCAGCACTGCACCGAGGCCATTACCCGCGCTTATGATGATCAGGAAGAGGTCGAACAGCTCCTCGATAATGTAGAATCTCAAGTGCTGGCCATCCGTGAGGGTGCGGAGAGAAACAAGGAGGAAACCATCGCCGACCACATGAAAACGGTGATCGCGAACTTTGAGGCATTTATCCACCGCGATGAAGACAGCCGCGGCCTGCTAACCGGCTATTCAGAAATCGATAAGATGTCCAATGGCCTCAAACCTGGGGAAATGTTCATTATCGCGGCCCGTCCTTCGATGGGTAAGACCTCCTTTGCCATGAACCTCGTCGAGCACTTCTGCCTCGATCTCAACCTCCCCGCCATGGTCTTCTCACTTGAGATGGGAGCCTTTCAGTTGGTCGAGAGATTGCTCTACGCACGCGCACGCTTTGACAAGTCAAAGGTCATGAAAGGATTCGAACCCACCAAATCTGACTTCCTCGGCATCAAACGCGCCTCTGAGGAAATCAAAGACTGCAAACTCTTTATTGATGACACGCCAGGCATCAGCATCAACGAACTTCGAGCCAAAGCCCGACGCAAAAAGAAAGAGGAGGATATCAAGGTGATCGCCATCGACTACCTTCAGCTGATGCGCTCCAACTCAAAACAAGCTCAGAACTCACGGGAACGGGAAGTGGCTGAAATCTCTGCTGGCCTCAAGGGCCTCGCCAAGGAGCTCGACATTCCCATCATCGTACTTGCCCAGCTCAACCGTGGACCGGAATCTCGAGTCGGCTCAAGTGGTGGCGGCGGCAAACCACGTATGTCCGACCTGCGTGAATCAGGATCTATCGAGCAGGATGCTGATATGGTGGGCCTACTCTACCGCTCTGCGTATTACGCGGATAATAAAGAAGACCGCGACGAGGAAGATGGCAAAGCGGAACTTGTCATCGCCAAGAACCGAAACGGCCCTACAGGTGACGTGCCGCTTACTTTCATCAAGGAGATCATGCGCTTTGAGACACGCGCTTGGGAACCCGACCAGTAAATTTACTCTGCCAAGCTTATCAGGCTAATGGTTTTTGGCTAATGACTGGTCGCTAGTCACCTAGCGCTCAGTCTTATTGTCGCCATTACCTTTAACAAATCCTGCAGCAAATCCTGTCACGAAGTACAGGGTGCAGCCAAACACAGCGACGCCCAATATACCCCAGAAAAACACCCAGCTGTGTGGAAGCCCCTTTGTGCCCGCATAATACCAGCCACAAAACAAACTTCCTAGCAGCCCCCCGATTCCCCCGACAAGAGTTCCTAACAAGGCTTGAGCTTGACTGCGCATCGATGGGTCTACACGGCGATCAACAAGTATCTGCCCGGTGATATAGAACAGCGTGTAACAAGGTCCGTGTAAGGCAATGCCTAACCAGATCCAAACTAGGTCGCCGCCCCATCCAGAGAAGGCAAATAAACCATAGCGGGCTACCCCCAGCATTAATGCCGCGACTATCACCCAGCGTAATTTGCTTATCGTCAGCAACCAGGCAAGCATCAGCATGGCAATAATTTCCGTAAGCTGGCCAAGGGTCATTGATGCCGCAGGGTGGGTATCACCAAGCTCCTTGAGCTGAATGGGCGCATACATATAAAAAGCGCCCAAGGGAATAGTGAAGAAAAGCGTTGTCAGTAAAAACACCCGCATTGTCCGGTCCTTGAATAGAACGAGGGCATCGAAGCCGAGGTTCTTCTTCCAGTTGGATTTACCCTGCTCCAACTTCCCCTGCGGCGGCGTATCCGGCATCATGAAGCATGCCAAACCAAAAAACACCCTAATGCCAGCAGCAGCCACTCCAACCATCGGTGAGCTATCCCAATCCAACAAGCTTACCGATACACCTGCAGCCACCCAACCGATTGAACCCCATACACGAAACAGCGGGAATTTCTTCTGCGCATCGTCCACATTGGCAAGCGTCACCGTTGACACCAGCGCCCACATCGGGGCCCCCAGAAGAGCATTAACAAACTGGAACGCCAAGTACCACCAAGCACCCCAGCCCATATGGAGCGCATAAAAAGCCATACCCAAGAAACCTGCACCAAGTAGGGATAAGGTCCCTACCAACTTCTGAGCCGAGAAACGATAGTCCGCCATCGAACCAAAAATAAGCGGCGTAAACATAGCCACGAGAGGCCCCACGGCAAAGGCGTATGGCAGCACCCACTCAATACCCTGCGCTTTTAAAATATTAGGTAATGCCGGATACCACATACCAGGCGCCGCAGTCAGCAGAAAAAAGCCGATCGCAATCCACCAGCTACCCCCCTTTCCTAGCTTCACACCTGTCGAGAACACGGCATCGTTCTAGCTAGCCTGCGCCAAATACCAACCATCAAATGAGTTTAGGCCAGAGCAAGAAAGCCCGCATGAATTATTTTTCAAATATGGCACAATATTTGCTAAGAAAAAGTTGGTAAATCCTTTGTTTTTATTTTACCCTCCGGCGCGGTCATCGACAAACGTCAACCAGCCACTGACTGCATCCCTTACGTATTTTCAGTGCATCAGCGCATTCCCTAAGCACTCCCCAGTGCATCTAGTCATGCCATCAGCCGGCCTCCATCAAAATCTCTCTCAACAGCAGGTTCTCTCGCCCCAGATGCGCCAGAGCCTTGAGATTCTGCAGGCTAGCAGCATGGAGCTAAACCAACTCCTAAGCCAGGTTGCTGAGATGAATCCAACCCTGGAAATCGCCGAGGAACACGATCAACTCGATGAAAGCCTGCCTGCTGATGCAGAAACCGATTATGAAAACCTCTCCGAGTTTGATGACTACTGGCGCGAGGATCAGATCCTCATGCATGGAACGCGCACCCATACATCCGATGATGAGGAAAGACGTGAGTTTCTCTACAACTCCATTGTCGCGCCCCAAACACTACAACAACATCTCGTCGAACAGCTCAACCACGCAGCTCTCGATGACGATACCTATATAGTAGCCGAACACCTCATAGGCGCCATTAATGATGCCGGCTTTCTGGATGAATCCATTGAAGACATCGCCGCTCACTCGACCTTTCCCCTGAAGCAACTGCGCTCCGCCCTCGCCCTGCTCCAGAGATTTGATCCACCAGGTGTCGCCACAGAGAACCTCACCGAATCATTACTCCTCCAACTCCAGCTTCAAGGCATGGGAGGATCACTGGAGAGTCGTATTGTTGACCAGCACCTTGATGACCTAGCTCGGCGCCGCTACGCCGACATCACACGAGCTCTTGGAGTCTCCCAAGAAGCTGTCATTGAAGCCGCCGAACACATCTCCACACTGAACCCTAATCCGGGAGCCGCATTTGACCCGACATCAAACCCCCATGTCAGCGCTGACCTTGAATTACGCCGAGATGCCGAGGGTAAATACTACGCCCACCTCACCGGCGACCATTTACCCAAACTGCAAATCAGCAACCATTATAAAGACTTACTAGCCAAGCTGAGCTCAGACCCCAAGGCTCGCAAATTCCTCAAAGATAACATCCACGAAGGCAGACAAATCATCAGCGCCCTCAGCCAACGCCAAGAAACTCTATTGAAGATCGGCACTGAGCTCGTTAAACGCCAGCCCGACTTCATCGCACACGGCCTCACCAAGCTTCGCCCCATGACCATGCAGGACATCGCAGAAGCCGTCGGAGTCCATGCAGCCACTATCTCCCGCGCTGTTTCTGGCAAATACATTCTTACGCCGCACGGACTGATGGAGCTGCGCACCTTCTTCTCTTCAGGCTACACCACCCAACAAGGCACGGAAATTTCCAACACCGGAGTCCGTGAAGCTATCCAACAACTCGTCAGCCACGAGGATACCGCCAAACCCCTCTCTGACACCGCCATTGAAAAACAACTCAAGGCTAAGGGTATCAAAGTAGCACGCAGAACCATCGCCAAATACCGCGATCAACTCGGCATTCTACCATCCCATTTGAGAAAAAAGCATTCATGAGTGACGACACTTATGCAGGGTAAGCGCCTCCTCATTTCATGAGGGATAAAGTTAAGACATAATCTCTACTTGCGGATGGGCTAGCAGACCCTACCCTACCTCACATGAGTGCAGTTAAGAATTTACCTGATTATTTGAGCAAAGAGATCTTATTGAACCCTGAACAGCGCGTTTTCCCAGATTTCAGTGTATCGAGGTTATTGGATACTGTCTTTAAACCTACACAAGGCTGTCGTGTTTGCATCTTAACTGACTTCGATGAGCCCGAGCGCTGGATGAAAGATTTTGCCTTTTTAAAATCTGATGGCTTTGAGGTGCAGAAGAATGCCCATCATTATTTTTACGAAAGCCTAAGAGACGGCGTTATGGATGAACTAGGCATGACTGGAGGCGAGATGTTTGCCTACCGTTGCACCCATGGATCTAATCTGGACCTCTCCGATGAAGTCTGGGACAGCGAAGGCAAAGAGCTTTCTCTGGATCGCGACATTTATACAAACTACGATATCGTCCTCTGTATTTCCACCTTCTCGGCAACAGCCCCCCTCACCGAGCGCTGCAAAGTATTCGGCTTCCGTGGAGCTACCATGCACGGCATGAATGATATCATCCTACGCTCCGGCCTAGCCGTGAACTACGAAGAAGTCTCAGATGATGCTGAAAAAATCCGCCAAGCCTTGAATCGTGCAGACGAGGTAGAAATTGATTTTGAACTAGAAGACGGCCGCATCCTTACCGCCTGGTTAGGACTGGACGGACAGGAGGCACAAAAGTCCCACGGTCTCTGCCAAGGAACCAAACCCGACATCGCCAACTTACCCGCTGGTGAGGTTTACTTCGTCCCCGTTGATGCCCGCGGCCAGTTCCCCATGAAGTATGAAGATGGCACTCTCGGCATCCTCGAAGTGGAAAACCGCGACGTGAAATCCTCCAGCATCATCGAGGGTAACCAATCAACCATCGATGCGCACAATGCCCTTCTGGCTGACGACCCGATGACCGGCACACTGGGCGAGCTCGGATTTGGCACGCAAGTGCTTCCCGTCTCCTACCAAGACATCCAAGACGAGAAGGTTCTTGGAACCTGCCATTTAGCTACCGGTCGTGACGACCATCTCGGTGGAGACATTGTTCCCAACATGTTTAAAGAGCACGTCAACTCCTCACATGACGACATTCTTTTTGCCCCCCACAAAACACCCAACTTCAATCTCAAAGAGGTCCGCATGAAGTGGGGCAAGGGTGATGTTTGCCGCACTGAAGTGCTCATACAAGACTTCAAGCCAGCACCTTACATGATCAATTCACTAGCGCGATAGGTCTAAATCAGCGCGCCTCTAGTCAGCATCCTTTAGCTTGGATTGACTTGATTCAGATAATTTAGAGATATCATACCACAAAGCTTTTCCATTCGGCAAAAGAAAGAGAACCCTATCACCCTCGATCTCCTGAACTGCAGCCTTGATTTTTTTTCCCGCAGAATTTTCCCATTGCTCAAATTCAGGCACCTTCTCTTTTTCTTTCTCTTTACTGACATCCGCATCACCCGCCGAGTCAATACCCCCAATCACGTCAACCTCATCAAGGGACTTGCGAAGCTCTCGAACAGCCTTTCGCATATCAGCCTTCAGATCAGAGTAAGGCACAGCATCGATCCCCTTTTCGCCGTCTGAGGTGGTAATGAAAACCATTGGGATGGTATTGCCGCCTTTTGCGCGCACATCCATAACCCCTTTGGGTAGTGACGCTTTATCTTTTTTACTGTCGGCAAAAACGACAACACCCACAGTTTTAAATGATTTAAAGGCCTCCAAACTGGCTGCCACACATGGGCCTCAGCTCGTGCCTGGATCAGTATAAACAAAGACGAGCGGCTTTTCCTTCTTGGTAGCTTTAACGATAGCCTCATCCAGCTCGTCCATTCTATGAATCGAGCGAGGAATCTTCATTTCAGCATAAAGCACCCCAAAAAAGGATATAAATAAGGCCGCTGCGGCCAAAGAAACTTTCATGTCTATTACCCTAAAGACCTTACCATTAGGCGTCGAGCAAATACCCCCATAAACTCAAGCTCTTGCGACAAGCTGCAAAATAGAAAAAGGGGTCAGTCCGTGGATTGTGGATTAATCAAACCTGTCCGTTCAGCATGAGGGAAACGCAAGGGCATAACAATATGCAATGCGGGCTACCTAAGCTTGCGCAACCACTTACGCCCTTCCTTCGTTTCACGCACCCATTTCTTGGCCGCGCTGACGTTGCTGCGATGCCCCATCCAGAGCATTTGCGCAATCCATTCTGTACCCACCAGCGTCTGCGATGCAATCCATGCCGCCAGGGCCTGTTTTTCGGGTGAGAGTTTCGGCATGGATGCTAACCGGTCTGCGGCAAGACCGAGTTTTTCCATGCCCTCGTCAAGCAACCTGCCTGCTTCCGCTTTACCATGTTCCCTTACGGCCTCACCCGCCAGACTCTCGCGCTTCTTGCCCTGCAATGCTTTCTCAGCCTTGGCTAACATTCTCTGCCGGAATGTGCCGTCTCCCAGGCACCAGCCGCGCCGCAGTTCCGCGTAGCCAATGCCTGGTTCTCCACCCTGAACTTCCTCCCCCTTGGCATCCATGTATTTACCATAGGACTCGCGCCCCCGCGTATCGTCATGTAAGCAGTAACTCTCCAGCACCTTATCCACTACCAGCCAGCTTGGACGTTTGCGTTTACCGCCGCAATAAAGCTGCACACTACTCCACGGGTAGTCTCGTAGCCGCTCCCAGCGCTTACCCTCTCCTGTCATTCGCGCCCTGGCGGGATTCAGGTGGATATACTCGGAAACGGTCTGGAAATAGTTGTCATCGCGCTGCTCGCTGTTGATGAGTTGCGCCTTGTATCGCCCTTGGAACAGGTGACCGCGCCGCCCCTGCCATGCGTTGATTCTCTGGGTGTAGGTGCCCTGGAACCACTTCATGCCGTCCACAAGATTGCCCTCGGGAGTTTCCAGTAGCAGGTGATAGTGATTCCCCATCAGCACATAGGCATGCACAAACCAGCCAGCTCGCATACAAGCTTCATCGAGTGTATCGAGAAATTTTTTACAGCCATCCTCACCAAAGAAAACGTCGCGCCCATTGTTGCCCCGGCACATCACATGATACATCGCACCAGGGTATTCAATTCGTATCGGCCGCGCCATGCGCATACCTAACAGCTTACTAACAACCAGTCAATCCACAATCCACGGACTGACCCCCTTCTGACCCCTATCCGGATTGTTATATTTCTTTCTAAACCAGTCGTCAGGATCTTCTCCCGGCGGCCTACCCTCCCAAAAATCGTATGCAATCTCCTCCCCTTGACTACCATCTTTGGGTGATGAATTGCAAACTACGACCCAATGATCTCTGACTATCCAAATTATTCTATATTTAGGGTCAGTCTGTCTATTCTCAAGCTTGCATTCCCAACATTCCGGTATCGGCTGAAATTCAATCATAATATCAGCATTTAGTTTAAAACAACCAGTCAATCCACAATCCACGGACTGACCCCCTTCCTGAATCATTTATATGCCCGACCCCTTTTCCTAAAAGGGCCGACCCTTTTCCTTATTTCTCCTGCCGTTTATTCTTCAAAGGTTTCAGTATATGCTTATCAAAAAAGTAATATGAAAGCACTAACGTAATAGCTATTACATACCAAACTTCAACTGTAACAAACCGTTTTACTACTAAGGCTGAACCTCCAAAAACAGCCATAAAGGATAATCTTAACAAACCTATCGCAACACCGTCAGCCTTGCATAAAAAAACCACAGCTATAACGGCTAATACAATCGAAAACCAAGAATCAAACATTACGGTAAAACTGGTGGTTGATTGCCTAAAAATTTGTTTCGTTCATACCAATCGTTGATGCCTTGCAAATCTTGATTATTAGTGGCTCCCCCTTGATATTGAATACGCACTCTGATCCTAATAATAATTGTGACATTCACCTTAGGAGGGCATTCACCTTGAAACTCTTGCTCTAGTTCATCAGCTATTTTTTTAGACTCTCGCTTCATTAATTGCCAAGCAGCAGTCGTTCCTAATGCCCTATATACTTCCTCCGCATGCCTCGACTTTTGATCCATTTTATTTTGAAGGCGTCGAACAATTTTACGCTCCCTAGCATTTAGGTCATGGGTCTTCTTGATTTTTCTACTACGCTTAATCCTGCTATTTAGGGCTCGAATCTTCTTATAGTTTTTCACTGTTTTCATTCCAGCTCCTAAAGCCCCAGGAGCACCAATCGCTCCGAATGCACCTGACACCAGCACATCCGAAACATCTATTTTATACCAATCTTTCCCAGTAGCGACATTGGTTGCAATTTGTATGACTGCATCTGCTCCAGCCCCAACGAGAAAGCCTATAAGTCCAATTTGACCTAAATAATCAATTCTGTTGGCTGGATCATTATAAACGAAGGCGTAGAGGTTACCCCCCCCTCTCTCCCCAATAGGATCTCTACTTGGCCACCTCCCCGTAACAGGATCATAGTATCTGTATCCGTAGTAGTAGAGGCCGCTTTCGATGTCTTGGGGTTTGGTGCTGAACCTATGGGCGAAGTCGTTGGCCTTGGCACCTGATTTCACCGTTTCATTGCCGAAGGCATCGTATTCGTAGTGGGCTTGGGTGGTGCCGCCGCTATCGAGGTATTCGGAGATGTTGCCGTTGCCATCGTAGGTCGGGTAGTAGCTCGCGGTGCCATCAGTTACGGCAAGCAGTCCTCCGACTCCTCCCGCAGCCTGCATTGATCCAATGAGATCCATGCCCCAAGTGTAAGCCTTGCTGAGTGTAGTGCCAGTATATTCTGCAATCGGGTTCCAGCCGTCGTAGACATAATAGGTGGCGACTCCCCCGCTGGTCTTGGCTATGCGGCGACCGAGGTAGTCGTAGCTGTAGCTAGCGAGGGTGGTGCCGCTGGAGTCCCGGACTTCGCTGAGGCGGTTCTCCGCATTCCAGATAAGCTAGACGAATTACAACAAAAAGCCCCCACTGCATCTGCAGAGAGGGCTTGAAAAATGCGTTAAGATAATCAGTGGATTAGTAACGGTATGGCTCAGGCTTGTAGGGGCCTTCGACAGGAACGCCGATGTAATCAGCCTGATCTTGGCTGAGCACGGTGAGCTTACAACCAATCTTCTCGAGGTGAAGCCTTGCGACTTCCTCGTCAAGATGCTTTGGCAATACCTTTACTTCACCTGCCTTGTAGTTGTCTTTGTTTTTCCAAAGATCAATCTGAGCCAGTGTCTGGTTAGCAAAGCTGTTGGACATCACAAAGCTTGGGTGACCTGTGGCACAACCAAGGTTTACGAGGCGACCTTCCGCAAGCATGTAGAGGCTGTTGCCCGTTGGGAATGTGTATTTGTCAACCTGCGGCTTGATGTTGAGATGCTCAACACCCTCAGCCTTGCTTAGAGAATCCATCTGGATCTCATTATCAAAGTGACCAATATTACAAACGATCGCTTGATCCTTCATCTTCTCCATATGCTCAAGGCGAATGATGTCGTAGTTACCAGTGGTGGTGACATAAATATCTCCCCAGCCGAGGGTGTCCTCAACGGTGAGAACACGGTAACCCTCCATCGCTGCCTGCAGCGCACAGATAGGATCGATCTCAGTGACCACGACTTGTGCTCCTTGGCCACGTAGCGCCTGAGCACAACCCTTGCCTACATCTCCGTAGCCACAAACAACGGCCACTTTACCGGAAATCATCACATCGGTGGCACGTTTGATGCCATCAACAAGTGACTCACGACAACCGTAGAGGTTATCAAACTTGGACTTGGTTACCGAGTCGTTAACATTGATGGCAGGGATAAGCAGTGTGCCCTCATTAGCCATCTGGTAGAGACGGTGAACACCTGTGGTAGTTTCCTCAGAAACACCTTTCCAATCCTTGACCATATTGGCAAAGACACCTGGTTGCTCGGCTCCGATTTTCTTAAGAAGGTTCTTAATGACTTGCTCTTCTTCAGAACCTGCTGGCTCGTTGATCCAGTTTGATCCGTTCTCCATTTCAAATCCCTTATGGATCAGAAGAGTGGCGTCACCGCCATCATCAACGATGAGCTCAGGACCAAGGTCTCCAGGGAACTGAAGAGCCTTCCATGTGCACCACCAGTATTCCTCAAGAGTCTCACCCTTCCAGGCGAAGACAGGAATGCCGGACTCAGCCATGGCTGCCGCAGCGTGATCCTGAGTGGAGAAAATGTTACAAGATACCCAACGCACCTCGGCGCCCAGGTCGACAAGCGTCTCGATGAGCACAGCTGTCTGAATGGTCATGTGCAAAGAGCCCATCACACGGACACCTTGCAGTGGTTTTTCGGGGCCATACTTGGCGCGGGTAGCCATCAGACCAGGCATCTCGTGCTCGGCGATGTCAATTTCCTTCCGGCCGAAATCGGCCAGGCTGATGTCAGCGACCTTAAAGTCGTCGGTGACGGGTACTAGTGCGGGGGCAGTTGCTGTATTGGACATGGTAGTGTTGTTGGTTAAGTGATTGGTTGATTGTTGAATTAGACGGCAGACTTGAGTGCGTCTACTTTGTTGGTTTCCTCCCACGGCAAACCAGCATCTTCACGGCCAAAGTGGCCATAGTTGGTGGTCTTACCGTAAATAGGACGAAGAAGATCTAGCTGAGAAACGATGTCAGCGGGCTTGAAGGAGAATACCTCGCTAACGGCTTTTTCGATGAGAGATTCATCGATTTCGTTGGAGCCAAAGGTGTTCACATTGATACTCACTGGATGTGGGTGACCGATCGCGTAGGCAAGCTGAAGTTCACACTCACGTGCTAAACCAGCGGCTACGATATTCTTGGCTACCCAGCGACACATGTAAGCGGCTGAACGATCAACCTTGGATGGATCCTTACCTGAGAAAGCACCACCACCATGGCGGCCCATGCCTCCGTAGGTGTCGACAATGATTTTACGTCCAGTGAGACCTGCATCCCCTTCGGGGCCACCAACCACAAAGAGGCCGGTAGGGTTGATCAGGATTTCAGTCTCAGGAGTAAGTAAATTACCTGGCAGGTGTTTCTCAATCAGGTCACGAGTCAAAACGTCTCGGATTTCCTGAGTGGAGATTTCTTTGGCATGCATCGTGGAGATGACCACAGAAGTAAAGCGGTTCGGCTTATTATCGATATACTCAATGCTGACCTGCGTTTTTGAGTCAGGGCGCAACCAAGTGTGGGTGCGATCTTTACGCAGCTGGGTCAGGGCTTGGCCGAGACGGTGCGCATAGTGAACCGCTGCCGGCATCAACTCCTTGGTGTCATTAGTGGCGTAACCAAACATAATGCCCTGATCACCTGCACCCTGCTCAGCGGTGTCCTTGTCAGCGGCAGCAGCAGCATCAACGCCCTGAGCAATGTCAGGTGACTGCTGTCCGAGCATATTCATCAGAAATGCTCCTTTTTCAAATTTGCAGGTGTAGGAATAATCCGTGTCTTTCGCGTAATCGGCATCGTAACCAATTTCCTTGAGTGTATTTTTAACCAGCGTACCATAGTCGAACTTAGCATCTGTGGTGATTTCGCCGGCTAGTCCGACGACATTATCTTTAACAAAGGTTTCACATGCTACCCTACTGTTGATATCCTGCTCTAGACAGGCATCAAGGACGGCATCGGAAACGGTATCACATACTTTATCGGGGTGACCCTCGGTGACTGACTCGGAAGAAAAAATGAATGGCTTGCTCATAATTAGAATTTGTTGTATCAATAGATCTCGATACGTTGATGCGTTTATGAACCCTTAAAACTATGTCGTCAATTCTTAAA
>Ga0206126_10005275_pt1 | contig 11965 bp, 17 predicted proteins | sample Helgoland_Spring_5_FD_148621 | JGI IMG/M metagenome (GOLD analysis project Ga0206126, IMG submission 148621) | Pelagic subsurface seawater microbial communities from Kabeltonne, Helgoland, North Sea - Helgoland_Spring_Bloom_20160412_1 | ecosystem: Environmental > Aquatic > Marine > Epipelagic ...
CTAATCCGCTCACCAATCGCTCACCAATCGCTCACCAATCGCTCACCAATCTTAAAAAATAGACGCAACTAATATAACAGATAATAATTGTAATACATTTAATGCCTTAAACAATCGGTTTGGCAACTTCAAAAATGACACGGATTTACCAGTAGCTGTATCTATAACACCACCATAACCCACAGTTGTTTGTGTGATTAATGAATACCATAAATAGTAATAAATTGGACTAGCCTTCCACGAATAATATTCCTTGGGTATATCTTTCTCTAGTAATCCCCATTCCTGAGCGAGTTTTATGTTTGTTAAAACAAACCAATCTTGAATATAATAGATGACGGCAAACAACAAAATTATTCCAAAATTCACAAACAAAAAATTCTTATTCATCTTTGATGACAAAATCTTCGATATCATAGTACTCTTATATTATACTAAGATTTTTCCCAATCAAGCGCCTATGGCGCAGGTTAGCACGCATAGCGTGCGTTGCTTGCCCTTAGAAAATTGAAATGCTTTTCTCTCTACTCATCAAAAATAAATCTACACCACCTATCTCAATGACATCCAAAAACCCAGGAATCTACATCCCATTCCTTTATAAAAATATCACATCAACTCAACTAAAATACATTCTAGAAACGCAACTAGGTCTGGGTATTTTTGCCCCCGACGATTATCCCCTTCTTGCGTGTAAAATTCTATCAGATGGTACACAGGGATATTCAACATTCATTGATTTTGCTAGTTGGCAAACCAACCCCAATGCCCAGCGTGTGAAAGAAATGCTTCTTAATGATGAGGAAGTGAAAATTGTCTTCTCTGATCCATACTACTTTATTTTGAAGCGAAAACACGAGATCACCAAACCACCACAGTCTCAGTCACCGTCACCGTCATCAACCGATTCATTTTGTCAAGCTTGTGAAGATGAAAAAATCGGACAAGGACCAGAAAACCAATTAGGACACGATTGTCGCCACTACAACCCCAATCATTATTCGCACTTTGTATGAGCTGAGAAATGCCCATATATTATAATTCTTTCTCAAAAATCTCGTAGATTAAATTTTTCTATTGCGTTAGATTAATTATGCCACCTCGACCCTCAACTCAAACTGCCGATTCTGAATATATTAATCCAATTATACTTTTACCAGAGCTTTGTCAACACAAAATATATAAGATGTTACACAAAATGTATATGGTAGATTTATGTCGAGAAATAGAACACAATGTAACATGGGTAAGGCTGCGGTCAGGCAACAATTATCGATACCAGTTTTTGACATCTACACAAAAAAATTATACAGTTTGGTAGATAAAAATATTAGAACAATGGATTCATATAAATATAATATAACTGATATGGATTATGGAGAGAGAATAGGCGCACTTATAGCCATTGGAGTTTTACTATCTCTAATTTTTTTAAGAATACTATGCTGTCTTTGTTATAGACCCTATGACGACTTTCAAGTGGCACCAACCGAGGAAGAAAATGTTTGAGTAAACTTTTACAAAGGTAATAGTAACCACGCACATAAAATGTGCGAAGGTGTAAATATAAACTTTTTCTAAAACTTTATGTTTAGAGGGAAACAAAAGGCGTATTATACAGACTTGGTTTGTTGTATTCCACCTCGGGCATATCATAAAAGTTATTCATTCCATCCACATATTCTACCAAAGTTCCACCCGCAAACTTCAATACGGCATGCGCAGCAGCAATATCCCACTCCATTGTGGGTCCAGGACGCAAATAAATATCGGCACCATCATTAGCATCATCAGCATCATCAGCATCTTCACAACAATTACATCTAGGCAACCCATCAACCACCATCAAAATCTTCTTACTACTTCCAGCAGAAATACTGCGATAATGCTCCCCAAAATATCGCTCCAAGATTCCCTTAGTCTTTGGATCTGGATGTTTAGCCGAAACAGCAACACGAATAGGGGGGCGTCCATCACCCACTTCAAACAGCTTTTGTCCAACACACTGAGTAACATCAATATCATTGCCATTCAACAAATCCTCGGTCCAACCCAAAGGCATCTCTTCGCCATCGGCATCAATCTTAAAACTACCCAAATCGCAATGACCATAGTAGATTTCTCCCGTCGCTGGAAGCGAAACAATGCCGAATTTCGGTTCCCAGCGCATTCTCTCTACACCATTATCCCCCGTAACTTTTACTGGTTCACAATAAGCAATGTTTACTGTGAAATCGTTATCCAAAAACTGACCAGTGTCCGCATCCATACCGATGAAATTCGCAGTGCCATCAAGCGGATCCACCCAGAAAGCTCCTGCCACATCTTCACCAGCGCGTTCTTCAAATGGCATCTCGGCATTTTCCTCACTAATCACAATATACTTTTTCCCATTACCCATCCACTGCGACAACATAGCACATACATCCTCCAAATGGTCGCAAATAAGCGCATTACATTTCAAATCAGCCTGTGTAACTGCCGACTTTCGCCCCCTGCCATCAGTCTTCCATTCAATCTCCATATCAGGCTCTCGCTCACTCATAACAACCACATTACATTCACGGATGAGATCAATAAATTCTCCGAGTTCCTCCAAGATATAACTGGTAGCAGAGCCATCAATCACCTTACCAAGGCCAATAATACGGCATACCAATTCATTCATTTCGCATAGGATATCCACATCAATTCCTCCATCTTTATAGTGGTCAAAGAGGTTCACTACGTCCTTCCACGGACAATTAGTCATAAGAGTTTGGTACCTTTCAGGATCGGAAGACATACAGTCGCGAATTTTATCAATAGCATCCAACAAAGCGGTGCGTTTAGCAGTATAGTTTGAAGACATCATCATCATGATCGTATACGTGAGTAGTTTATATTTCATACAATAAGTATAAACTATTCAATTTTATTAGTTACGATTGCGCATAGTCTTTCTCTTTCCTTTGCCTTTGCCCTTGCCTTTGGCCCGACCTTTGCCCTTGGTCTTGCCCCGACCTTTGCCCTTGGTCTTGCCCCGACCTTTGGCCTTCTTAGTCATCTTGATCTTCTTGGTCTTTGTCGGACCATTAGCATTACGCCGACCATTAGCATTACGCCGACCCTTGGTCTTCTTGGTCTTGCGATTGCGAGTTTTTTTCCTTTTTCCTCCTTCCATAGGAGCACCGCTTCCTGTTTCACCTTCACCACGAGCACCGCCTCCTGCCCCTTCCATACGAGCTCTTCCAATCTGAATTTGTTCATGTAGTTCCTCCAAGATATCTTTCTCGGTCCGCGCTTTGGCGACTAATTCTGCTAATCCTGTTGTATCACCCCTATGTGTTAGGAGTATTAGTTGTATTTCAGCATCTATTGTTTGTACAATCTTTTTTTGTTTATCAAACTCTTGACGAAGTTCAAAGGCTCGATGCCCTAACAATTCAGGAGAAGGTGGTGATTCATTTTCAGGAGTGTTTTCATCATCCATAGCATGTGCTAAATTAATCCCAATTGAACCCAAATCCACTAATGCTTGCTCTTGAATAGCTCCAACAGTGGAATCCGTAGCAGGACCAAATGTATCAGCTAATTCCAGACCTTGTATATTTCTACATCCACCGATGATAATGTATAAATCATGATCCTTAGGTGTCATTGCTGCCAATAAATAAGAAACGAACGATAATGGCAACGTAGCACGATAACGTGGACCAGCCTCATTCAATATTTCAATTATACGTCTTTTAAGTGGATTTATAGTAGTTTCCAATAATTCAGGATTAAATCTATATAATCCAAGACCGGATTTAAATGTCCGCTTAATCATACGTATTAATTCACTTGCGAATTTCTCACCGTTGCCTGATGGCAAACCAGAAATATCATTAACATTAGGTAAGGGTATACCTAGAAATTCCGACCGAAGCAATGGAGCACCGTCACGATTTTGAATAATTTTAGATAAATTCCATAAACCTTGCCTCTGTGCTGGCGAACCACTATTCCAAAATTCTAATGGAGCAGGAGGATTATCTGGACGTATACTTGCTTCTGACTCAACTGGATTCTGGGAATAACGTCTGGTTATAGCACCTGTTTTAGGGTCAGATGCTGTGGCAATATTTCGGGAAAGTTCATCGATATATCCATTGATATCAAGATCAACACCTTGAAGATGATCGTAAATAGTTTCCATATACATTTTTGCCGGATTTGTCAGTACAATACACGTAGAACCTGCTTGAACTAGATTGATGTAATTTATACCTGTACTCATGAATGGTGTATTAAATTGTTGAACTTCCTTTGATTTTGATGACAAATCAGAAAAGAGAGAATGAGCTTGAACAATATAGACCACAGCATCCCTACCATTAACTTTAACATGCGGGGTGGGGCTTGGGGCGGCCGCGGGAGGGGGCGGGGGGGGCGCGGGGAGGGGGCGGCTGTCCACAACCATAGGTTCAGGTTCAGGTTCCGATTCAGATTCAGATGTCATTGGCTCCAATTCTGGTTCTGTAACAACCATATTTATTCTTTATTTACATATATGACAGATAATATATTTCGTGATTATGAGAATTGCGATCCAAAGGTAAAAGAACTTTATAAAATTCAACGTGAAAAACAGACACTGCCCTACGCTATGCGTATGATTAAAAAATATTGTCAGTTCAAAAACAAGGCAACATTCTGGGAATTATTCGATAAGGTTCAAATCCGTGATGTGAGTGATCCTGATATTTCACTCCCTAATTACCATCATCTTTTCCAAACAGCAGAAGGGATCCGCAAAGATGGTCACCCCGAATGGATGCAAGTCGTCGGTCTTATTCACGATTTGGGAAAAGTTATATACCTTAATGGTTGCGATGAAGACGGCACTTCTGAATCAACCCAATGGGGTTTAGTAGGTGACACTTTTATATTAGGTTGTCCCATCCCCAATACAATCATATTCCCTGAATTTAGTTCTTTATCAAATTCAAAATACAAACACAACTATGGATTATATTATCCACAATGTGGACTAGATTTTACATTATGTTCCTGGGGACACGATGAATATTTATATCGTATGTTGCGTCATAATAAAATCCCACTTCCTGAGGAAGCTTACTACATGATTCGTTATCATTCTCTCTACCTGTGGCATTCTAATAATGAATATGAGCATTTAGAAAATGAGAGAGATCGACAAATGAAACCCCACGTCCAACTCTTTAACAAATATGATTTATACACAAAAACCGACACGCCATTAGATTTACCCAAATTGCGCGAATATTATGACAGACTCATTAAAAAATTTTTCCCTGATGTTTTAGAGTGGTAAAAGCGAAGCATATCAAAGCGAAGCATATCAAAGCGAAGCATATCAAAGCAAAGCGAAGCATATCAAAGCGAGCTAATGAATATCATTCACAATCTGACGCGTAGCTTCCTCTACATAATCAGCCTCTCCGATATTAGTCGGAGTAACATTAATGTAGAGGTAGAGTCGCTCTACAATAAGAATGGGAAAGACACCATCATTTGTAATTTGAGAATTCACCATCGCATTTTTATAGGCATCTTTATAGCCACTAAATCCCTGCTTATGATAATCTAGAATAGCAAAATTACCATCACTGAGTACAAAATCACGCCAGGATTCGAACTCAATGCGAATGTATCCATGGTGACGAAGGAGACTAATCACCTTTTCTTGTGTAATGTTATTATTAAAGTGAAGCTTAGGGACAAGGAGAACTGTTGCCTTCACTTGTGCTACTCCATTGTCTCCCCACAAATTAGTCAATGTTTGTATGGGGGTATTGGTGTTAACGGTGTCACTTGCGTTTTCCATAGCCATAGCCATAATTGAGTAAGTTATTTACTTAATACCCCATTTTTTGAATTCAATTTTTTTTCTTTCTTTATTATAATGAATAGAGAACAATTACTAGCAGAAATTAGAGAGATTAGATATCGACGCGATGATCAAATAATTAGTGACTATCAAATAATTAATGACTGTTGTAGTAATTTATTACAACAACATGGAGTTACACGTGAAATTCAGCTTGACGAAATTCCTATTGAAAAATTAAATGCTAGACTTAACGATTGCCTTATAGTGCTTCGTGAACGTCAGTCTGATGAAGGTATAATACAAAGAGGTGGTAAAAGAAAAAAATCAAAAAAATCTAAGAAAGTCAAAAAATCTAAGAAAGTCAAAAAATCAAAGAAATCAAAAAAATCTAAGAAAGTCAAAAAATCAAAGAAATTTAGGAAGACACGAAGTTAAGTTGACAATTATAATATTATTTATGTATATAATGAACCGTCGTACCGTTAATCGAGCTGAGCAACTACGCCTGAGAGATATAGAACTATGGGAAGATGCGTGGCGCAGAGCAGCAAATCTCGATATATTGCGCAGGGAGGAGGAACTAAATCAAGCTCTATTGGAAGACCAACAGCGGAATGTAGCAGACATGGAAGTTGAAGAAGACAGAGAGGAAGGCCCGAGAGAGATAGAACTACCAGATGCGGCCCACCGAGCAGCAAATCTCGGTATATTGGAAATCGAACAGCGGAATGTAGCACCCATGATGGAAGGTGGTAAAAGAAAAAAAAAATCTAAAAAATCTAAAAAAGCTAAGAAAGCTAAGAAAGCTAAGAAATCTAAGAAAGCAAAAAATCTAAAAAATTTAAGAAGACACGCAGTTAAACAGACACGTCGTCATCGTCGTTAACACAATTGACTCTATGTCAGTGATATAATTATCACACTTATGGTCATCACACGCATTATATCCATATCCCACAACACTCAACAATGTATTTTTCAAGAAGCGATAAAAACGCCACACCGGAATCTCGGATTGAACCACATCCTGATTGAGCCATTGTAATCCACCCACATGCTTAAATCGCCAACGTGTAGGGACACAAGGAATTGGATCATTATCATTCACATAGCGCAAACTACAGCCCACACGCTTATCAAAATAGTCAACAAAACGCACATCACCTACCCGTGGAGATCCAAAGGTGACACAATCCACAGGTTTACCAGGATGTTTAAACCCATAATAAACGGACCCAACAGTAGCCAAAGCCCCACCCAAGGAATGTCCGCAAAATAAAACAGAATCAGCATCAGCAATAGCGTCGTCTAATTTTGTATTCACTGAAAAAAATTGTCCAGCGAATCCAGAGTGGACAAGTGGCCAATCTTCTTCATTCATATTTCCCAGCGGGAGTTTTTCTTGACTAATATTCAAATCAGTAAGTATATCTTCACCGGATTCAGTGCCACGAAATGCCACTACAAGTTTTTCCTTATCATCATGACAAAGATACTTTGCCACGACGACTTGACAATCTTCTTCACTGGATACAAAGCAAGGTTTTTCTTTGATAGAGAGAAGCGCCATCTGGTGACATCCCTTCATATATGGGCGTTCATACAAATACGCAGTATCCAACTTATCACTCGAATCGTAAGACAACGCAGCCATACGCGCCATATCCAATACTAATTTTTTTCCAAGAATAGCCATTATACATATAAAAAACAAAAAAGTATTACAAAGATAATAGTAACCACGCACATAAAATGTACGAAGGTGTAATAAAATTGTAATATATTTTATTTATAATTTAATCAAACTCAATATTGGGAATGGGTTCTTGGTCAAGACGGCCCCAATTAATAATTTGATAATTCAAATTAAAATTCTGCATATCATTATTAATAATATTAATGATATCATGTCCTTCTACTTCTACTGGTTCATGGTCGCGAATACGTGCGGGTTCATCTGAAATCCTGTCCAAATTATGAACAAGATCACTGATTTCCGGTGAAAGCACAGGAACATTTAGTTCAACAGGTCGAGCAATAACAGTGTTTTGTCGCGTAGGTACAGGTACAATCTGAACCTCATTGTCATTGTCAAGATGATCATCTTCAAGTTCTGGCACGTCGTCGGTGGTATAATCCTCTGGATGAATGAACATATGAAAGTCCATTGCAAAGTTCAAAAATCCACGTTGAATACTATTCAACATTACATCTTTAACGTCATCGGGTAGAGAATCCCATTCACAATAAGGATAGGCATCAAATATTTGTTTTGCGATGCGTTCATTTATGTCCATTGCGCTTATGAGCATATGTGCCTGCTGTTCCACTTCCTCAATAGGCAAAGCATTACCATTACCGCTACCACCATGATTAGCGTCAGAATCAATAACAGTACGACACATAGGACATTTATTAGAATGATGAAGGTTTGTAATAATACACGTAGCGCAGAAAGTATGACCACATTCAGTAGTCATCACGTTTTTTGTTCCGAGTTCATCGAGACAGACGGCACATTGTTTGACCATAATAGCAAAGCAATTTCACGGTTGAATATACCATCCACTCTAAGAGGATTAAGAATTTCAATTTTTATAACCACGTGCTTCGAATACGAGGAGTAGTTAATATTAATATTGTTTCAACCTGTTTTTCAAGTTCAGGTTCCGATTCCCAAGGCTTAATCTCAATAGCATCGTAATTCTTGGTTCCGAATACTTTATCCATAAATACCAATCCATAATTACATCTGTATTTTAAATGATGGTTTAAATGAGACTTTGAAACGATGAATCCACCGTGAGAGAAAATCACAGTGAACAAAGTGGAACACATCACGATAGATTGACATAATTCAAATGGTATTTGACAGACGACTAATGGCATAGCAACCGGAAGTAGATTACCAATATAAAATTCCACCGGGTGAGCATATATTGCCCCCATACCATAAGTATATTTGTATTGATGATGAACGGAATGAATGTAATTATAAAGGGTGCGTTGATGCAGAGACCAATGTACAGCGTAAAATATGAAATCGGTCATCAATATCCAACTAGCAATATTAATATACCAACTCCACTCATTGGCAATAAAACTCTCATCTAATAGCCATTTATTTTCCACATAATGAAAAAATGGATAACTTATAACAATATTTGTAGAAACAAGTGGTATCATATGACCATAATCTTTGACAATATCCCATCGTGACAATACAGCACCATTATATCTTAGACACGGCAAAAGCATATCAATAGCAAAACAAAATCCAGAACTGGCTAAAAAAGTATTCAAGAATGTCTTGTAGAGAATCATAAAATACTGATACTATTTATATACATTTTTATAAATAGTATTTATATTTACATAAAATAGTGAGATAATCCACAATATTTAACAATACAAAAGTAGAAGATAGCACCGAGAATATATAAACCACTACCCTTTGCCACAGCTATCCACAATGACGCAGTGGATTGTGAACTATGTCGTATAATAATACTGAGAGCAATTGTGGTTCCCATTAACAATATAAGACCAAATGTAGTGCTAACAAGAAATTTCGCCAAGTATTCATTATTTCTTCCTTGCTGTCTCATAAAGAAGAGAGAAGGTAAGATAGTAATAGGGTATGACCAAAAAATCGCACCCACAAGAGGGCTCATAAATGTACCCAACCAGCTAGTTCCAGCAACAGCAATTCCTCCTAATACAAAATTCAAAAGAATGCCTTTCCACTCAGTGACATGATGAGATTCCTGACTAAGCAATGGATGAGCTTCTTCAATAGTCATATTTATATCCTATCTGATTCTCTACTGTATTATTTATATGGATTATAACAGTCTATTTGTTTAATAAACTTGTCAAGTTGGTCACATTTATTCTTGACAATACCCTTGGCATTTTTCTCTCTACAAATGAAAAGGGCATCCTGTAATTTGAAGCAATATGTTTTATTCTCAATGAATTCCTTCATTTTATTCGTGGAGTCAATCATATCTTTATAAACAAGATAGTTATGATTAGGTATAGTCATTATAATTATAACAATTATCCATAATAAATATTTAATATTTTTATAATACAAATAGGAAATGTTAAGTATTGGTTTATGTCGTCCATCATGCTTAATAGCATTCATGTTCATTTTAGGAAATGTGATCTTCACATTTTTGATGAATAGACACCCAGTTGTAGCTGAATACAAGGAATCCCTTGATGAAACCCAGAAAAAGGTATTTGATAAAATTGTAGATGAGAGAAGAAATTTAGCCATGCAGGGCTATGGATTGGGATTAGCTCTCTCTATAATAGGACTTATTGCTATGGCTTTCTTTAAGAGTTCCAAAACGAACTCATCGTTTTTGACATATGCCTTGTCTCGTATATGTATTGTTATGTCGACGACATTTGTGGTCCAATATTTTTACTATACGTTAATGCCTAAATCGGCATGGATGCTAGATTTTTTGAATAATGATGAACAGAAAAAAAAATGGTTAAATGTGTACCGCACATTTCAATACAATTACCATTTAGGTATGGCTCTTGGCTTAGTAGGTGCTGGTGTATTAGCTTATTCGGTTAAATGCTAATGTACGTAAATATCATTCTTATCCTTAGCCTACTGATTGAACCATTTTGTTAGGAGGCATCCATCCATCGGGAGGTTTTCTTTCTCCTGCTAGATATAAAATTTCATGTGCGACATCTACAAAATCTCTTTTGGATCTGTATCCAATAACAAAGCAACCTTGTCCAATATAATCGACTAAATGATTATAATAAGGCCCACCATATGTCTCTTCTGGATATTTCCGATTTAAATCCATAAGAGAAAAATCTGCACCCCATTGGTACAATATACGCGCCATATCAGGACTATTGGTCCAATGTGCGCAACACATAAGAGCCGTAACAATATTGTTAGCGGTAGGCGATATGAGAGGGAAATTCACAAGCATTTTTGTGGCATATTCTCCATATTTTTTGGTATGCTCATTTAGAAAGTACTCCACATCTCGCGGTTCTTTAAAAATAATCAAAAAATGAAGATAATAAACATGCTTCTCATAATAGTTTTTAGTTGCTGGATGATTGAGAAAATGGGTTAAATTGATTTTCTCGAAACTAGGGGTTGTTCGCGTGACCAAATATTTTTTAACATTATATAATCGAATAACTTGTTCATCGACCATAATACGTTCACGTCTAATACGGGTGTTAATTTCGGAAGAAGAATCAGTAGATAGTAAACTTGAAACAGACATTGTGATATACTTATATTGCTATCAAGGTATTATTTTTATGTTTTATTTTTAAAAAGGATTTAAAAACCATTGCCTAATATATGTTATGTTGATGTAATCGACCATACATCAGCATCGCATAAAATGGCTCAATGGTCTAGTGGTATGATTCTCGCTTTGGGTGCGAGAGGTCGGGAGTTCAATTCTCTCTTGAGCCCATATACGGGGAAGACCCCCGTATAGGAACGTACAGCACAAACTCAAATTATTTTTAGGTTCCTAGCATTCTAATGGTGATCGTATATAAAAAATTTCTTTATTTTCGCAAGGGCGCAGATGGACTGACTATTTTGGACGCAGGTATGGATATGAACAAGAAGGACGACGAGCGCGATGGACCCGACTGGTGGATGATCAAGACTACGGAGCAGACATTGTTTGTATAAAAAGGTAATATAGGTGGGTAACCTATATTGTAAGCCGGTATCAATTAGAGATACCGCAATGAGTAAGCCGGTATCAATTAGAGATACCGCAATGAGTAAGCCGGTATCAATTAGAGATACCGCAATGAGTAAGCCGGTATCAATTAGAGATACCGCAATCAGAAAAGTTTAGATATTAGACATCACGAATGTAAATATCTATTTTTTCAAGGGGGTCGAGCGGCTAGAAGAATAGACATCACGAATGCTATTCTTACTAATTTTGGAGCATAGGCATAGAAATGCCTATGAGGACTACTACGAGAGGACTACTACTACGAGAGGACTACTACTACGAGAGGACTACTACTACGAGAGGATGGTGCGTATGTGTTTATATTTTTTAAGGGGATGGTCTACAATTGTGGACCAGGCGGCGA
>Ga0206126_10005278_pt1 | contig 11957 bp, 11 predicted proteins | sample Helgoland_Spring_5_FD_148621 | JGI IMG/M metagenome (GOLD analysis project Ga0206126, IMG submission 148621) | Pelagic subsurface seawater microbial communities from Kabeltonne, Helgoland, North Sea - Helgoland_Spring_Bloom_20160412_1 | ecosystem: Environmental > Aquatic > Marine > Epipelagic ...
GTTTTAAAAAATCCATCAGAGATATTTTTCCAAGTAATTCCATCATCAGTAGTTTTAAAAACACCCCCTCCTGTAGAGCCCATATAGTAGGTGTGAGGTTTGCCAATAACTCCAGTTGAAGTAACACTTCTACCGCCTCTAAACGGTCCAATATTTCTCCATTTTAAACCATGATATAAAGAATCAGTTATGGCAATAACAGGTTTTTTTATTTTCTTTTTTCTTTTTTGAGAGCTTATAGTAGTTGGTATTATAAGGAGACAGATAAAAAGAAGTTTAAGTGTTTTCATAAAATTAATTTTGGCTTGTTATTATTGAAGGTATGGATTGATTTTAAGAATTAAAGTTACCAAATAAAAACACAAATAGAAAATCAACTGGTAGATTTTATAATTGATGAGAATTCATTTTAATTTTAATTGAAACGCTTAATTAAATGGTATGAGAATTCTATAATTTCTTTATAATTCTGTTTACTTATTTTTTCATCAATCCCATGAAAACGTGTCATTGTTTTTGGACTTAGTCTAATAGGGTAAAACCGGTACACATCATCTGAAATATTATAAAAATAACGAGCATCAGTTCCTCCTCCAACCAAGCCAGGCACTACAACACTCTCTGGAAACATGCTTCTTATTGTTTTTTCCAATACCTTATAGGCTTCTGAATCAATTGATGAAACAGGTGAGGGATTGGTTAAAAATCCAACAGGGGTAACTCTGATTTTATTAGATATTGTATTTTCTATATGTTTTTGAACGGACTCTATAGTTTCTCCTGGCAGGATTCTAAAATTAATAGTAGCTTCTGCCACAGTCGGGATCACATTGTTTTTTACACCGCCATCAATAATTGTTGGAGCTGTAGTTGTGTGGGCATTTAATGCTTCAAGGATTGGTTTTTTAAAAAGCCACGGGTTTGCAAAAGCTACTTTTTGAAAAAAAGGCAATTCTGCGCCCATATATTCAAATTGGTAATTAACAGGAGCTACCATTTTATAAGGCAATTGATTATTCTCAAGGTCTACGATAGCTTGGGCTAGCATACCAATGGTGTTCTCTCTTGGTGGTTGTGAACTATGACCACCTTTAGTCTCAACTGTAAGTTTAAATGAAGAGAATCCTTTTTCTGCTAAATTGACCATAGCAACCGGTTTGTTCACTCCAGAAACCATGTTTTCTGCTAAAAACCCACCTTCATCAAGTGTCATTGCCGCTTGTACACCCTTAGATTTAAGGTGTGAAGCTATTTTAGCCGCTCCATTAGCTCCGCCAACTTCCTCATCATGTCCAAAAGCAAGATAAATTGTTCTTGATGGTGTAAAAGATTCCTCTAAAAGTTTTTCAACGGCTTCCAATAATCCAATTAGAGTGCCCTTGTCATCTATTGAGCCTCGGCCAATAATTGATGTTTCTGTTATCTTCCCTTCAAATGGTCCAGCTTCCCAATCATTTAAAGTGGGTTTATCTACAGGGACAACATCTTGATGCGACATCAATATAATAGGTTTTTTTGAAGGATCTGAACCCTCCCAAGTATATAGAAGACTATAGGTGCTAATTTTTTTAAGTGAAAGTTTAGCATGGGTTAACGGGAAAGCCTCTTCAAGAAAACGATGAAAACCAAAAAATGCTGTTGAATCTGGAGTTGCAGTTTCACTCAAAGAAATTGTTGGGTATTGTAACCCTTTTGAAAGATTTTGAAATAGATCATTGGGGAGTGCTATTTTTTCTAGATTTTCTGATGCTACTTGTTTAGATTTTAGCATTAGGGTGTTAAAAAGTAAAACACCTATAATAATGACAGCAGCAGTGACAATTAAACGAATTATTTTTTTCATAAATAGTAGTTGTTACATTATAAGACTCATTTTATTTTGTAAATTCTTTATACTCTTTTGACGGATCATAATCATTATTTGTTTTTATCGAATACAATTCACTTTTTGGGTCCTTAGACGAGATTATTGGGAAAAAAAGTTGAACATACCAAGGTTCTTTTAGTCGGTTCCAAGCACCAAATTTAGAGGGGTATTTTCGAGTAATTTTAGCCGTTCCAAAAATAACATCCCAAATAAAGAGAAGGTTGCCATAATTTCCATTAGGGTTTGAAACACCATCTTCTGATGTTAAACCATGATGAGCAAAATGGGTGCTTGGCGTAGAAATTGTTCGCTCAATAACCCATGCTAAAGGACTCAATATCTTATAGCGATAAAGAAACCTATCCCATTTAGTTTCACTGTGCGCCAATAGAATAACAATTAATTTTATGGGCAAATAAAATAAGTATACATACCCCATTCCTAGGTAGATTAAAACAGCTGAAAACCAAATTCCAGGCATAAATGCATAGTATAATACTGCGTTTCTATAGGTAACAAGTACTCCCATTTCTTCTACAACATGATGAGGCCTGTGAAGCTTCCACATTTTTTTGTTGATATGCGATAGTCTATGCCACCAGTATTGAGTTAGATCATCTAGTATAAGAAAGGCAACAACGTGCCACCAAAGTGAAGAGGTGAGATAGTAATCTTCTAATCCAGGAAAACTTACTCCCATAAACCAAAGAACAAAAAGAAATATTCCTGGTTGAATTAATGTTGGTAAAGTGATAAGACTTAGCAATTCTATAGAAAAATCATTTCTTGATCTTTTATCATTAAAATATAATCCGCCTAAAGCTTCAATAATGCCCAAAAACAACAGAACTGATACAGGGATAAGTTTACTTAAAGCCTCATTTTCCATTGGCATGATAATTATTTTGTTTAGTCTAGATTACTTCAAAAACATCTAATGTAGCAAATTAATGACAGTTTCTCATTATCAGTTTTTTATGAGTTTAATTCCGTCAGAAATGAGTGAATCTAAATCGGGATGTAAAGAGATGAGTTCACTTAAATAGTTTTTAATCAACTGATTTAGTTTTACATCATTAGAAAGTTCAATAATTTCAATAAAAAGAAGCCATTCTTTGGAGTATAGAGTAGTTACTTCTTCGAATAAGTTTTTTAACAACTCAGCATCATTTTTCTTTTCTATTCTATAATTTCGAACAACTTCATAGTATCCTTCTAGTTTTATGATCCCTTTATTTTTTGTAGGTTTAATTGTTAAAGTTGAAGATTCTTCATATAAATTAGGAAAAGAGTTGCTATCGGCAGCACCGGCAAATGCAGAGACAATATCCTTCCCTACAATCATATCATAAATACCATCTTCAGGCAAAAATAAATATTCATTTTTGTAGGAAATTGTACAGTCTTTTAATCGTATTAAAATTAGTTTTCCTTGTGCATTTCTAATGCCAGTAATATTTAATCCCGCTACTTTTATACCACTTTCAAATTCAAAGGAAAGCCATTTTCCGTCATGAAAATTATAGATTTTTAAATCATTAGGACCCATATCTTCAATAGCAAGTTCAATATTTTTTAACTTTCCTAAAGGAGAACTAATCCCATTTTTATGATAACTTATTCCATGACCTATTAATTCTTTTTCTCTGTAGGCTAGAGCTGATGGCCCTTTGGTTTGATAGAAGACAACCTTATTATTTTCATCTAATAGTATCCTAGAGAACTTGCCAGATACCTGTAGCCCGGTTGTTAACTCTATACTTCCAACCATTTGAGACTCTATCAGTTTCTGAATTCCTTCTTTTCCTCCTTTTCGTAAGCTTAAAGTATCTGCAAATTCCTCAAGAACTTCCATTAAATGAGGAAAACTTGGAGCAACATATAATTGGGGCTGTGGCTTAGTAACATCAAATGGTTGTTGAGCAGCAGCTACTGTATAAGGAATTTTTTTTACCTCACTTTTTAAGCACGAAATACTTTCGCCAATAGAAGATAATAGGCCTGCACCATATATTTTAGGATTTTCAAGATCTCCAATTAACCCGTATTCAACAGTCCACCATTGTAAGTTTCTCATTTGTGCCATTTCTGAAAGTTCTACCTTCTTGTTTTGCAGCTTATGAATTTCTAGCTCTATAGTCTTAATTTCTTTATCACTAGAGCCTTCAGCCTCCTTTAAGATTGATAATTTTCTGACAGCTTCATACAAATCCATATCATGTTTAGATAGAATTGCCTTTGAGCCAATATCTCCTAATCTTCTTAAATATTCTGCATAATCAGGGTTTGCAATGATGGGTGCATGACCTGCAGATTCATGAATAATATCTGGCGCTGGTGTATATTCAATATTCTCAAGTTGTCTGATGTCTGATGCAATAACCAATACCTTGTAGGCCTGAAACTCCATAAATGCATTTGGGGGTATAAACCCGTCTACAGCTACTGCTGCCCAACCTATTTCTTTAAGAATTCTATTCATCCCATACATATTTGGGATTTCTTCAATACTAACCCCAGTTTTTTCTAACCCAGCTAAATAAGAAGAATGTGCTACTTTGGTTAAATGCTTTAATAAACGCCTCATTACATACCTCCATACAGCTTGGTTAATTGTAGAATAATCCTCATAATTTTGAGGTTTGATAAACTGTTTAAGGTGCTTAGGCAGTCGATCAATTAATTCATTGCTTCTGTAGTCTTCTTTATTTGACATTCGATTTTTTTAATTTTAAAGTATATAAATTACTAAAAAACCTAAATAGGTACCTAAAGCATTTCCTAAAGATCCTACTAAAATTGCGGGTACTATTAATTCTTTTCTGTTAAAAGATTCTGCTAAAGCAATGGCTGTAGAACTACCTCCCACATTGGCTTGACTTACAATAGCAATCATTTCCCAATCACGATATATAAACCCACCAACTAAGATAGTAATTACACCGTGAACTACTACTGAAAAACCTGCAAACCAAAACAGGGTAAGACCAAGATCTTTAAGATCTATTACAGCAGTAAGTTCACAATATGCTCCAATGACCGCCAAAAATAGAAATACTAAATACAATCCTAAATTATGGCTTCCTTTTAATTTAGAAACAAATGTTGTTTGAGCTAACAAGATCCCTAGGGTTGAAATGGTTATAATAGAAGGAACTTGAGGGACATACCTTTTTAATTCATCAGACACAAAGTAAGCACCTAAACCTAAAAAAACCAACCACATAAGTGATGTTAAATTGATGCTTTCATCTTCAATAAATTCTTCATTTTCTCGGGGTCTTTTTATTCTTGTTTTACTTGGCCAAAAACGAGAAAGAAATATAGGAAACGCCAGAGTTACAATGATCCACAGTGTGGTAATTACATTATCTACGGCGATAGTCCCTGCATACAAAGCGCCTTTTTTTTGAAATCCATATTCTAAAGCAATCGCATTAAAATTTACACTGCCACCAGTATATGTTCCTGTGAGCATTCCCGCAATAATTTTACCATCTTCACCTAGGGTGTTCTCAGGGGATAATAAATACCATGAGACAAGAATGCCTAATGCGGTTGCAAAAGACCCTAAGATGAATAAGCCTATCATTGGTATTCCTGCTCTTTTGATAGACGATAAATTGATATTTAGTAATAAGTAAAAAATAGAAATCGGAGCAACATAGGTAAAAATACCATCATACAATGGAATGCTTGTTGATGCAGACGGAATCACTTTCAAGTTGGCAAGTAGGGCTGTAAAAATGATAATTAGTAACGCTGCTCCAAGATGTTTACCAAGTTTAGTTTTACCAACATAAATGCCTAAAATAACCACAAGGCTTAATACAGTTAAAACATATATTGGATTGTTTATAAAGCCCATAAATAAGATGATTGATTAATGCCTCTGAAATATAAATTAACTGAGGATAATATTACAAAATCTAATTTAACAAATCCATATCAAACAGAAAACTTGATACAGGTTTTATTGACACTTTCAATAATCAAAATAGCATGCCCTTATCCCTTTTTAGAGATTAGTTTTACCTCAACCCATTAATATCATATCTAGACATAAAATTCCAAACTAATTTAGAAGCATTTTGACCCTGATAAGTTTTGCTAAACCATACGTGGTCTCCGCCAATATATTTATAATGTTCAACAGAAACTGAATTGTCTCCTTGATCATATACAAAATGTTCAATGGTCATTCCACTAGTATTATCACTATTTATGGTAGGTGTAGAAACTGTGTTATTGAAATTTGTCCAATAGTCTAATGTGCTTTGCACGGAGTTGTAATCATTACTACTCTCATCATAGGCGATAACACCATCGTTAGTTCCATGAAGATGTAGGACAGGCATTGGATGGCTTGTATTTCCTAAACAGTCAAGCATAGATCCAGAAACAGAGGCTACTGCAGCAATTAGATTACTTTTATAATTTGCAAGCCCATAAGCCATCATACCTCCGTTTGAGTATCCAGCAGCATAAATTCTTTCCATATCCAGATTATACTGAGATGAAATCTCATTAACCATAGCATCAACAAACCCTAAATCATCGGCTGAACTTTTATTATCTCCATCTATGGGGCAAGGATTCCAATGTGAAGAGCCATCTAAGCAACTGCCTTGGGGATATACTAAAATAAACGAGTTTAATTCTGCCTCTGCCCTCATATCTGCTTCTTGTATAAATTGACTTGCACTACCTCCAAAACCATGAAAATTAAATAAGATAGGTATTGCAGAAGTTTCATCATATGAATTAGGTACATATAAAATATATTCTCTATTCATGCCGTCATGAACTATTGTTTGTGAATTGGTATTAGAATAACACCCTTCTGAATTATCATAATCTTTGGCGTTATCATTATTACAACTGCTGATAATTGCCGTTAGAAAAGAAAAAATTAAAATCAGTTTCTTCATAAATTTTTAAACTTTTTATAAAAATAAACGTTATTGATTTAAATCGAAAATTCAACGACCAACTTTTGTAACATTTTAACACACTCATTAAGTTGTTCTTGAGTGGTATATTCATTGGCCCTGTGTGCTTGTTCGATAGAGCCTGGACCGCAAATAATACTTTGGTAACCCGCCTCGTGAAATTGTCCAGCTTCTGCAGCATAAGAAACAGTTTTCCAAGAATTTTGACCAGATATTTTTTGAGTTAACGCAACAATATCATCGGTTAATTTGGTGTCTAGTGCTGGTACTGGTGGGTGAACAAAGGTGTTCGTAATAGTAAAATCAGGAAATTGTTTTCTGACCTCTAGCTCACGTTCTTTACAAAACGAAAAATAATCGTTAAAAATGGCCTCAATATCATCTTTTGGAATTACCCGTACATCCCATTCAAAACGAGTATAGTCAGCAACAATGTTTGTAGCTACGCCACCACTTATTTGTCCAACATGTAAGGTAGAATGAGGAGGGTTAAATCGGTGATCTTGGGTAGCTTGAGATAATTCTTTCATCTTATTTTCTAACCATATAATAAGGCGTGTGCTTTCATGGATAGCACTTATCTCTTTGTGAATTCCACTGCTATGTCCAGCAGAACCATTTACTTCTGTTAGTACATAACATACCCCTTTTTTACCAATCACAGGCTCTAAAGATGAAGGTTCTCCAATAATGGCATATTTAGCATTTTCAGAATAGGTTTTTTGGATGTGCTCTATAAGCTCTGGAGCGGCTAAACACCCAATCTCTTCATCATAACTAAAAGCAAAATAAATGGGTTTTTTTAAATCTGCCTTGACTAAAGTTGGCAATGAAGCTAAGCAACAGGCAATAAAACCTTTCATATCGGCACTTCCTCTTCCAAATAGTTTACCGTCTTTTTTAGTTAGTGTGAATGGATCAGAATCCCAAGCTTGTCCTTTAACAGGAACAACATCTGTATGGCCAGATAATATCACTCCACCGTCTACAGAAGGTCCAATTCTACAATGCAAAGAAGCTTTAGTTTTTTCTTCATTAGGCACTAGAGTAGTTGCTATTCCAAAGGGTTCAATATAGTTTTGTATCCAATGGATAATCTCGAGATTATGATCTCCTCCTAATACTGGAAAACTTACTAATTTTGCTAAAATATCTTCTACTTTCATATTATTGATATCCAATAGTTACTGCTACAATTAAAGAGATTGCCGAGAGCATAAATACAATTATTGCCACCGGAAAAATAAATCGCAACCATTTATCTAGCGGCACTCGACACATGCTTAACATGGCAATTAAGCCGCCAAGAGTTGGGTTTATAAGATTAGAAATTCCATCACCAATTTGAAACGCTAAAATAGTGGTTTGTCTTGTAAGACCAATCACTTCTCCAAGAGGAAGCATCACTGGGAGGGTAGCTAGTGCTTGTCCGCTTCCAGAAGGAATAAAAAAGTTGATGATACTTTGGGAAATAGACATTCCAATAGCAGATAAATACAAGGGCAATGTTTTTAACACCTCAGATAAATGAAAAGAAATAGTATCACTAATGTGGCCCATTTCCATCAATACCTTAATGGTGGTTGCAAAACCCACCATAAATGCTCCAGGAGCAACATAGGCAACAGATTTTAAAACCGTTTCACTTATTTTATTCCCTTTCATGCCTCCTATTATGCCTGAAGCAATAGTAACCATTAGAAAGATGGCAGATATTTCGTTGATATACCAATTTAGATTAAAAACACCATACAAAATGGCTCCTAAACCAACAATAAAAGCACTAATGACCAACCAATTATTTAGAGAAATAGAATAGTCTGTTAAAGGTTTAGAAAGTACAATTCCGTCTTCATTTAACCCTTTTCCTAATCTACTATCTGGGTTTTTTGAAATCTTTTTTAAATAGCTAACATTGTAAAAAGCTAAAAAACTTAGGGCAGAAAAACATAAGATACTTCTTAATAAAGCGCCAGAAAACAAAGGGAGTTCTCCAATTTTATGTCCAATACCCACCGTATATGGATTTATAGGAGAAAGTCCAAAACCTATAGTTACCGCACCAACCGATATACCGGCTGCCAATACCAAGTCTCCACCAAGCGCTAAACTGACTACAGCAGCAATAGGGATTAGTGCAATATTATGTTCATATCCAACAAAAATTCCCATAGCCCCGTAGATGAATGTCATGAGAACAACTGCTAAGTATTTTTTTTCTCGTCCAATTTTATGAACAAAAGTACCTACAGCATTTTCTATGGCCTTAGTTTCTTCCATCACCCCAAACATAATTCCTCCAGAAAATACCACAAACATCACCTCTATGGCCGCTTTAAACCCTAAAGGGATGGCTTTAAACATATCTAAAAAACCAATAGGTGTGTTAGGAATAATGCTATAAGATCCCGGAATAACTCTATTTCTTCCCTCTATTAATATGCGTTTAAATTCACCTGCAGGGATGATATAGGTTAAAAGAGTTACAAAAACAATGATTAGAAACAGCATGGTTACTGCATGCGGAATTCGTTCGTACCAATGGTTAGTTTTCATAGATGAAATTGTAGAAAATAAAAGCCCCTAAAGTAAGCGTTTTTTTAAGAACTATCGGTTTACTAAGTAAGTTATGACTCTTTTTTAAATCTAAAATTAGCTAAGAGAGCTATTAATTAATACTATCAAAAAAATAACTAAACAAGCAGATGTAGCCTATTCATTTTTTCTATTAAGTCCCCTTTAATGGCTGCTACCACAGATTTAGGGATGTTGTCTTCATCAAAAGACCATGTACTTGCAGGATTCTTCAGATCTTTTGTTTGCTAACCAGGGTGCTGAACACTTAAAAATAATGTTTTTCCATCTGGAAAAAACCAGGTTTCTGTATGCTTTGCATCTTTAGGTGCAGAAACAATAAGGGAAAGAAGATTAAACGTAACTGTTAAAAAAGTCTAATTACAATCAGAATTTAACCGGAACAAACTATATTCTGGTGTTTCAAAAATAGCCTCTCCACCATCACATTCAAATGTAATTGGAGTAACTAATTCATTTCCAAAATTCAAGTCAACTGTTAGAATATTATCTTCAACGGTATAATTATTTGTTCCTGGAAGATGATTTCCATCATTTGCTTCGTATGAATTGTACAAAGCATTACAATCATCTGCCACACAGTAATACGTGTAACGCACTCCATCTTCATAGAGATACATCGTGTTTCCCGCAGGAATAGTCCCTTCTATTAACCATTTACCTTCTATAGAATAATATGGTGCCGGAAGATTTTCTGAATTTTCACATCCTATAAGTAGGATGGCTACAAAACCAAAAAGTATAATTTTTTTCATGATGGGGTTTTTAATATCTAGATAACAAATATGCAATAATTCTGTAGTATTAGAATCATTTATTCAAGTGGAATTTATCTATGTTAAAGTTTTAGCAAGACAAATACTATCTGGAATGTCCTTTAATTTTCCATAGTTTTCTATGATAGAAAAGTTATTTCTTAGATACAGTTTCAAGGCTTCCGGTTGATTTGCTCCCATAAATAAAATGCATTTGCTATGCCCTAATTCTTTGGTCCAATTTTCTAATTCGGTGAGTATTTTTTCTCCTAGTTTTTGACCTCTATGTGCCGGAGTTACATACATTCGTTTAATTTCCATAGCAGAAAGATCGGTCTTAGCAATTGCACCACAACCAACAGCCTTATTTTTAAGATACACCACTACAACATGCTTTAGATGCGTAATTTCATTAAACTGAGCTAAAGGATGGTCTTTACCATCTCTTTGTGCTAGGTCTTCATTTAAATGTCCTACAAGTTCTTGAAATGCAGGATTTACATAAGTTGTTCTGATGATCTTCATAGGTTTTTTAAGTATACACCAAAAAAAGCCCTCTGAAAGAAGGCTTTTGTGTGTTTGTAAATAGTAAGATTATTCTTCTGTAGCTGCTTCAGTATCGGCAGCTAAAGAATTCATCATTCCTCCAAAATCAAACCAATCTCCACCGCCAGATATTTTACCATCTGTAAATGCAAAAGCATGGTATGAGGTTAATTTAACAGACTTTCCAGAGGCTACATGATCTGCAGTCCAAGTACCATATACTCTTGTGCTTCCATCTAATAATCCAGTAGTTTCATCTACTCCAGGCAACCAGTAATCTGCTGTAAAATTCATATTGTCAAACTCTTTTTGGTAATTTACAAGAGCATCTTTTAAGCCTTGTGCATCGGCCATTTCAGAACCGTAAACGGGCATATGCCATTCTAAATCATCGTGAATCATTTCAAACATTTCTGCAGATTTTTCTGCTTGATGTAGTTCAAAATATTTTTTTGCAGCTGCTGTGTTTTTTTCAAAATCTGCATGATTTCCTGTTGAGCAAGCAGTAACTAATACTGCCATTACTAATACTTTAAATACGTTTTTCATTTTTTTAAAATTTAATTAATAGTTATTGTTATTAGAGAGTTTTTTTAATTAGTAAATCCAACCACCAACAGAGGTTCTGTATTCAATTGGATAGGCTTTTAATAGCTCTTTTAATTCAGTTGTTGCATTTCCAGCAATAATAAATTTATCGATTTCAAACATCTTCATAAAAGGAGCAAAGTTTGGCCCACCTTCAAAGTTATTTGCATGCAATATCATGTCTGCAGAGGTTAGGTATTTTTCTACTAAAAATACACGTTTTCCATTTTCAGAAATAAAGTAGGTATAGTCATAGGTGTTGGGCTCATTAGCTCTTACAAAATCATTTAATTTTTTAACCAATGTTTGCACATCTTCTTTAGTGTTGCCTTTAGTTACTTTTAGTTCTAGTAAAATCACTAATTTTTCTGATACATTATTGGCAGCTTGCATAGCATTGAGTTCTTTATCAAAAACAGCATTATCAAAAAATTGAACTTCTCTACTTATTTTTAGACCGTCCCATTGATAGGATATGTGAAAAGGGAAACTTACCTTTTGTCCAGTGTATTTTCCTGTAGCGCTAAAGGTATTCCAAATATTGGTCCAAACAATTCCATTGTTATAGACTGTTGTTTCTATTTCAGAACCCGTAGCATCTCCGTCTACATCTTCAAAGCTAATTTCATCAAACATCTCAAACAGTCCTTCAAC
>Ga0206126_10005282_pt1 | contig 11952 bp, 12 predicted proteins | sample Helgoland_Spring_5_FD_148621 | JGI IMG/M metagenome (GOLD analysis project Ga0206126, IMG submission 148621) | Pelagic subsurface seawater microbial communities from Kabeltonne, Helgoland, North Sea - Helgoland_Spring_Bloom_20160412_1 | ecosystem: Environmental > Aquatic > Marine > Epipelagic ...
CCCCCGGCGTGACAGGCCGGTACTCTAACCAACTGAGCTACAACCGCCAACTGTGTGTCTGATAGGACTGAGCGTTCTCTAAGCAAGCCGCCCGGCAGCGTCAAGCGGCACGAAGAGCTTTTGGCCATTATTTTGCATTTCTTTCACCAACCGCCGTAATTTGACCAACCACATGCCGCAGCATCAACGCCACAATCGTTAAAGCTCAAGGCTCAATCCGCCGCCAGATTTCAACTCTTCCATACTCAAAAGCGCAGTCACGTTAAAAACCCGCACCTCTGAGATAAGTGCTTGGTAAAATTTGTCATAAGCACGAGCGTTGGGCACAATAACTTTCAAAATATAGTCAATCTCCCCCGCCAAACGATGCGCTTCAAGCACTTCAGGACGGTTTTGCAACGCCGTCAAAAAGCGATCTTGCCAATCGGCCTCATGTTCCGAAGTGCGGATCAACACAAAAAAACAGGCTTCAAAGCCAAGTGCCTCGGGATCTAACTCAACCGTCGTGCGCTTAATCACCCCCGCTTCGCGCAGTTTCTTGATTCTATTCCAAACAGGCGTTTTGGATGCACCGATTGTTTTGGCAATGTCATCCAAAGAGCGGCTGGCATCCTTTTGCAGCTCAGACAAAATTTTACGATCCACCACATCCAGACGAACAGTCATCCGATTTTTCCTTTCAAATGAGAACAGGCGCGCACGCGGCGCCCCGTTCCAAAGATTTCATCCTTATTATCGCAGGTATCTGGCCAAGTACCAGAACAATTTTCTAATATAGAGATGTTGGAGGCGAAATAATGAAATATTTTCCCGTTTTTTTGAATGTGGCGCAAAAGCCAATCGCCTTGGTGGGTGGCGGAGCCGCAGCGGTTGCCAAATTGCGCCTGTTGCTCAAAACCGAAGCTGAGGTGACCGTTTATGATCCCGCCCCAAAGGCGCAAATTCAAGCTTGGGGGCAAGACGGCCGGTTGAAAATTTCAAAAGAGCCGCTCTCCCTGGATCTGGCACGCCAAGCGCATCTCATATACGCGGCAAGCGAGGACGAAAGCCGGGACTCGCAGACTCAAGAGATCGCGCATGCTGCGGGAACATGGTTCAACTGGGTCGATAATTTAGAACACTCACAATTTATCACCCCCGCGATCGTTGACCGAGATCCGGTCATCGTGGCTATTGGAACGGAAGGCTCCGCACCCGTGGTTGCACGGGCCATTAAACGCGACATCGAAGAACGCTTGCCGCAGAACCTTGGCGCATTAGTCAGTCTTGGGCAAAGCTTTCGATCACTGGTGCTGGCGCTGCCTTTTGGTCGCATACGTCGGGATTTTTGGAGCAAATTCTACTTTTCCAAAGGCCCCGCCGCCTATGACGCCGAGGGTGAGGCGGGCGCCAAGCGCGCTTTGCATGACATGCTCACAGAATTTGAAGATACAAGCCCCAAGCAAGGCCATGTCGATTTCGTCGGTGCAGGCCCGGGTGATCCCACCCTTTTGACCCACAAGGCCCGCGTTTTGCTGCATGAGGCCGATGTGGTTCTTCATGATCGTCTGGTGGATCCACGCATCTTGGAGCTGGCGCGTCGTGAGGCCACGATGATTGAGGTCGGCAAAACGGGCTTTGGCCAGGCTATGGTACAAGAAGACATCCACCAATTGATGCTGGCTCATGTTGAGCAGGGGGCGCAGGTGGTCCGCTTAAAGTCGGGCGATCCAACAGTTTTTGGTCGCCTGGATGAAGAACTCGAAGCGCTTGCCGCTCACGATGTTTCCTACAGCATTGTGCCGGGCATCACCGCAGCCTCAGCCGCCGCGGCAGCCGTTGGGCGCAGCTTGACCCGACGCGGGCGCAACGCACAGTTTAGGTTAATCACCGGCCACGATATAGCCGGCTACGCAGAACAAGACTGGCGCGCCTTAGCGCAACCAGGCGCTGTTGCGGCGATTTATATGGGCAAGAAGGCTGCACGTTTTATTCAAGGCCGCTTGCTTATGCATGGGGCTGATCCGCGCACGCCGATCAGCATCATCGAAAACAGCTCACGCCCCGAGCAAGTCATTCGAGAGGCTCCATTGAACGCATTAGCTGAGGCGCTCCATGACCTTGCTGGCCCCGCCGTGCTGCTTTACGGCCTATCGCCCCGGTCGGCTGCCGAGCATGTCTTTGAAGCACAGGAGGCTGATCTATGTCTGTAACGCCAATCTCAAAAGTCGTAACCGCCAATGATTTAAGATCAGGAGAAGTTATTTACCTGCGCTTTCCGCACGATTGGACCCTAGAATTGAGCAAGGCCTCCGTAATCACCGACGTTGATTTGGCGCAAGCGGGTCTGGCTTATGCGCAAGGGCAATCCAATGTCGTCGTCGGCGCCTATCTCAGCGACGTCGTCGCTGAGGCCGATGGCCCAAAGGCCAGCCACTTCCGCGACACATTTCGCAGCACCGGCCCATCCAATTACCGCCACGGCAAACAGGAGATTTAGAATGTATCAATACTCTAACTTTGATCATGAATTCGTCGCTCAGCGGGTGGCGCAGTTTCGCGCGCAGGTGGCACGCCGTCTGGATGGCAGCCTCAGTGAAGAGGAGTTTAAACCCCTGCGCCTCATGAATGGGCTATATTTGCAGCTGCATGCTTACATGCTGAGGGTCGCAATTCCCTACGGCACCCTCAACAGCCGCCAAATGGACCAGCTCGCAATGATCGTAGAGCGTTGGGACAAAGGCTATGGCCATTTCACCACACGGCAAAACATTCAATTTAATTGGCCAAAACTTGAAGACGTACCCGACATTTTGCAGGCCTTGGCTGACGTGGAGATGCATGCCATTCAAACAAGTGGCAACACCATTCGCAATGTCACAGCCGATCATTTCGCAGGGGCCGCCGCCGATGAAATTGCCGATCCCCGCCCCGTCGCCGAGCTGATCCGCCAATGGTCGACGGATCATCCGGAGTTTCAATTCTTACCACGGAAATTCAAGATTGCCGTCACCGGCAGCCCCCATGACCGCGCTGTCACCCAGGCGCATGACATTGGCCTGCGCATGACCGAGCAAAATGGGAGTCGTGGGTTTGAAGTGATCGTCGGTGGGGGGTTGGGGCGCACGCCGATGATTGGCAAGACCCTATCGCCCTTTGTGCCTCTGGAAGATCTGTTGCCATATTTGGAGGCCGTCGTGAGCACCTACAACCTGCTTGGTCGGCGCGACAACAAATATAAAGCCAGAATAAAGATCACCACCCATGAGCATGGGATTGACGAAATCAAACAAAGGGTGGATGCGCAGTTTGCGAAGATTAAACCTATGTTTTCTGGTGCAGATTTGCAGCTCTTAAAAGACATTGAACGGCATTTTGAGCCGCCAAAACTCAAACCCGCAGCGCCTGCGGGCGCAGCTCAGACCGTTGCGCAAACGCCTGCCTTTCGTGCATGGCACGATACGAACATTACCGCTCATAAAGTACCCGGTTATGCGATCGTCTCTGTGAGTTTGAAAAAACCCGGCGCAACACCAGGGGACGCAACCGCGGCTCAAATGCGCGCTTTGGCACAAATTGCGCGCAATTTTGGCCATGATGCGTTACGCATCTCTCATGAGCAAAACGTGATCTTGCCTTATGTGCATCTTGCGGATCTACCACAGGTCTATCAAGCGTTGCGCCAGGCGGATTTAGCGACTGCCAATATTGGGCTAATATCAGATATCATCGCCTGCCCCGGTATGGACTATTGCGCCTTGGCAACAGCGCGCTCCATTCCCGTGGCGCAGCAGATCGCAACACACTTTGAGGCGCTAACACTCGAACACGATATTGGGCCGTTGAAACTCAAAATTTCTGGCTGCATCAATGCTTGCGGTCATCACCACGTGGGACACATTGGAATTTTGGGCCTCGAGAAAGCTGGCGTTGAGAGCTATCAAATTACCCTCGGCGGCGATGCAGGAGCAGAAGCTGAAATTGGCACCCGTGCTGGTCCAGGGTTTGGCGCGGATGAAATTGTTCCGGCGATTGAACGATTGATACTGGGCTACTTGCATCTGCGTGCTGACGAAACCGAAAGCTTTCTGGAGGCCTATCGCCGTCTGGGATTGGCGCCCTTCAAAGCCCTTCTCTATCCACAAGAAAAAAAGGCTGCATAAAAGATGCCTTACCTAAATGATATGCCGCTCAAAGCGCGGATTGCGCAGCTCAACCGACGCGACGCGGGCAAGACCGCTCAGGACATTTTGAAGCCTGCGCTTGCTCTCATGACGCAAAAAATTGCTTTGGTCAGCTCTTTTGGTGCAGATTCCGCGGTCTTGCTGCATATGGTGGCACAAATCGCCCCCAAAACACCTGTGCTTTTCATCGACACGATGAAGCTCTTTCGCGCGACTTTAAGCTATCAAAAACGGCTGGCACATCACCTCGGTCTCGAAAACGTAAATCACATCTCTCCAGATCCCGGGCGGGTGTTTTTGCAAGACACCGAGGGGCTGCTGCACCAGTCCAACACAGATGCTTGCTGCACCCTACGCAAGGTGGAGCCTTTACAGCAAGCGCTGTCGCCCTTCTCGGCTTGGATCACGGGACGCAAGCGGCATCAATCCGGCACGCGGGCTGATTTGTCCATTTGGGAGGCCGATGCAGCCGTGCGGCTCAAGCTAAATCCCCTCACCCATTGGAGCAAGCAGGATATCGCTGCTTATTTTAAGACCCATAACCTCCCCCGGCATCCTTTGATCGAAAAGGGCTACCCTTCGATCGGCTGCGCGCCTTGTACCTTTCGCGCGCCGCCCGGAATGAATGCCCGCGCAGGGCGCTGGGCTGGGCAATCAAAAACCGAATGCGGCATTCATTTGCCCGTAAAGCCACGAAATACATGAGGATCCTATGACTGTTGTCGTCAATGACCACGGCTTTGCGCCACAAGATGATCTGGCAATCGCGGCAGATTTACCGTCAGACTTTGACCCAAAAGAGATCACCGCTGACCTACTAAAGCGACGTTCCATTCGCATCACCCTCCATGGCTTTTCCGATGGGCGCGGCTTTACGCTTGCCGCAAGGCTGCGTCAAAACGGCTATCACGGGCATCTCAGGCTCGCCGGTTATGTGCTGGCCGATCAATACGCGATGGCGCGGCGATCTGGGTTTGATGATGTCGAAATCTCGCATGAACTGGCCGCGCGACAGCCCGAACCACAATGGCTCGCCCGCGCCAACTGGCACAGCCACGATTACCAATCGCGTCTGCGCAGTGCGGCGGGCTCATCACAACATTATGTCGAAAGCCGCAATTGAACTTCTGCGTTTGACAGCTTAGACCAGCAAGGACACCAAATGACTGAGCAAAGCACCGTGACACTTCGTACAGCAACACTCGCGACCCTACCCGACGCCCAAACCGTCACAGAGGTTGAACATTACACTGACAGCCTGTTTCGCTTCCGCGTAACACGCCCGCCTTCTTTGCGGTTCCGGTCTGGTGAATTCGTGATGATTGGCTTGATGAGCGACCCTGATCCGGTGACCGGCAAACAAAAGCCGCTGCTGCGCGCTTATTCCATCGCCTCACCGGCTTGGGATGAAACCTTGCAGTTCTATTCCATCAAGGTCACTGATGGACCGCTGACGAGCAAATTGCAGCATATCCAGCCAGGCGACCAAGTCATCTTACGGCCCAAACCAGTCGGGACATTGGTGCATGACGCCCTCACCCCAGCCAAACGCATTTGGTTTTTCTCAACAGGCACGGGAATCGCCCCTTTTGCGTCACTCCTGCGCGAGCCAGAAACCTATGAGCGCTTTGAACAGGTGATTTTGACCCACAGTTGCCGCGATGTCGCCGAGCTTAAATTCGGGCAAGAGCTGATCGATGCCACGAAAGACGATATGTTGGTGGGAGAAGAGGCACAATCCAAGCTGATCTATTACCCCACCACGACCCGCGAGACCTCAACCAAGATGGGCCGCATTACCACATTGCTGGAGGACGGCTCACTGTTTGCAGACCTGGGCATTGCAGATTTCAACGCCGAGAATGATCGCGCGATGGTCTGCGGTTCGATGGGGTTAAATACGGATATGAAACGCATTCTTGAGGCCTATGGCCTGCGCGAGGGGGCCAACTCCGATCCGGGCGACTATGTGATCGAAAAAGCCTTTGTCGGATAGTCACCGGCCGACCCCTGAAGATACGCCTTGAAACTATGGAACCACACGGCTAGATAGGCGGCGTTAATTTATCCACAAAAGGACGATAGCTATAGCCCGCAGACCTCACAACGCGCCTCCGCAGCGCGAAACCGGCCCTCGCATCAACGAACGCATCCGTGGGGGCGAACTTCGTTTGATTGACGAGGATGGCGAAAACATTGGCGTTGTCACGCCAGAACGTGCTTTGATCATGGCGGAAGACGCCGGGTTGGACCTGGTTGAAATTTCACCAAATGCAAATCCACCTGTTTGCAAGATCATGGATTATGGGAAATTCAAATATGAATCCCAAAAGAAGGAAGCAGAAGCACGCAAGAAGCAAAAGATCATAGAGATCAAAGAGGTCAAATTCAGACCGAACACAGACAAGCATGACTATGAAGTCAAAATGCGCAATGTGTTCAAGTTTTTAGAAAATGGCGACAAAGTTAAAATCACGCTACGCTTCAAGGGCCGAGAAATGGCTCACCAAGAATTGGGGCGCGATCTGTTGCTGCGCGTTGCAGAAGATACCAAAGAAATTGGCCGCGTTGAAAATATGCCGAAAATGGAAGGCCGTCAGATGATCATGCTGGTTGGCCCTTTGCCAAAATAATCTCAGACACTGAGGACATGAAAAACCCGGAGCGCGCGCTTCGGGTTTTTTGTTTCTACCATATGCCGCAGGTCCATGGCGTCACGAGGGGTTGTGCTCCCGCAGCGGTTGGATCAAGTTTATGTAAACCTATTAGGAGCATTCACCATGGCAGACCTCAAACCTCAGTTGTCAGATTTTAATTGGCCCGACCCGTTCTTGCTGGACAGTCAGTTGAGCGAAGATGATCGGATGCTGCGCGACGCGGCGGCCCAATTTGCCCAAAATGAATTGCAACCTTTAATTATTGACGCCTACCGCGAGGCCACAGTCAATCCGGGCCTATTCCCCAAAATGGGCGAAGCGGGGCTGCTGGGGGCCACTATTCCTGAGGAATACGGCGGCCTTGGCGCCTCATACACAGCCTATGGTTTGATTGCGCGGGAAGTTGAGCGGATTGACAGCGGCTACCGGTCGATGATGTCCGTGCAATCCTCGCTGGTCATTTACCCGATCCATGCCTACGGGAGTGAGGCCCAACGGCAAAAATTCTTACCCGGACTTTGCTCTGGCGCCTTAATCGGCTGCTTTGGTCTCACTGAGCCAGATGCTGGATCAGATCCCGCCGGGATGAAAACCCGCGCTGAGAAAACCGCGACGGGTTATAAGCTGACCGGTTCCAAAATGTGGATCTCGAATGCGCCGATTGCAGATGTCTTTGTCGTTTGGGCCAAATCTGAAGAACACGGTGGAAAAATTCGCGGGTTCATCCTTGAAAAAGGCATGAGCGGTTTATCGGCGCCAAAAATTGATGGTAAACTCTCGCTGCGCGCTTCGGTGACTGGGGAGATCGTCATGGATGGTGTTGAAGTGGGGGATGACTCGCTTTTGCCAAATGTCGAAGGTCTCAAAGGACCCTTTGGCTGTCTCAACCGAGCCCGATATGGTATTGCCTGGGGCGTTATGGGTGCAGCCGAGTTTTGTTGGCACGCAGCCTTGCAATACGGTCTGGACCGCAAACAGTTCAACAAACCCCTCGCGCAAACTCAGCTGTTCCAGAAAAAGCTGGCCGATATGCAAACTGAAATCTCGTTGGGCCTGCAATCGGCGTTTCGATTGGGTCAAATGATGGATGATGGCACGGCCAGCCCAGAGCTCATTAGCCTGATGAAACGCAACAATTGCGGCAAAGCTTTAGATATTGCCCGCGTGAGCCGTGACATGCATGGGGGCAATGGAATTGCAGAGGGGTTCCAGATTATGCGCCATTCGGCCAATCTTGAGACGGTCAATACATATGAGGGGACGCATGACGTACATGCTTTGATCCTTGGGCGGGCGCAAACGGGCTTGCAGGCGTTCTTCTAGACCAAACAGCGCTGTGCTGTCCGGTGACGGGTCACATTTCAGACATGATTTGCATTTTGTGATCACAGAATTTTTTTCTGTGATCACAAATGTGCGAAAAACGGCTTTTCTTCAAAAATTTACTATATCGCCACATCTTATATGCTTTAGATGCGAAAAGGAATAAATTGCAGGATCAGCTCTATGAATATTCATGAATATCAAGCCAAAGCCCTATTGCGCAGCTACGGCGCCCCCGTCAGCGACGGGCGCATTGTACTGAGCGCCGATGCCGCCAAAGCCGCAGCATCCGAAATGGATGGGCCCTTGTGGGTTGTGAAGGCTCAAATCCATGCCGGTGGGCGTGGAAAAGGCAGCTTTATTGAAGCCGATGCTGGCACGGCGGGTGGTGTGCGCCTGGCCCGTTCGGTCGATGAAGCCGAAAAAGAGGCCAAGGCCATGTTGGGCCGGACGCTTGTGACCAAGCAAACAGGTCCTGCTGGGAAATTGGTCAACCGGATCTATATCGAAGATGGGTCCGGTATTGAAAAAGAATTCTATCTCGCGATCCTGGTCGATCGCCAAACAAGCCGCATCTCATTTGTAGCCTCCACCGAAGGCGGCATGGATATCGAAGAAGTGGCAGAGGCCACACCCGAGAAAATTCTCTCCTTCTCAGTGGATCCCGCCACTGGATATCAAGGCTTTCACGGCCGCCGCATCGCCTTTTCCCTTGGACTTGAAGGCGCGCAAATAAAGCAATGCGTTAAATTGATGGGCCAGCTCTACAAAGCTTTTGTCGAAAAAGACATGGAGATGTTGGAAATCAACCCTTTGATTATCACCGATGGGGGTGATTTGAAGGTCTTGGATGCTAAAATTGGCTTCGATGGCAATGCAGTGTATTGCCATGCCGATATCGCCGAATTGCGCGACACCACCGAAGAGGACGCCCGTGAATTGGAAGCGTCGAAATATGATCTAAACTATATCGCCTTGGATGGTGAGATCGGTTGCATGGTCAACGGTGCAGGTCTGGCGATGGCCACTATGGACATTATCAAACTCTATGGCGCTGAACCGGCGAACTTCCTCGATGTTGGCGGCGGGGCGACGAAGGAAAAAGTAACAGAAGCCTTCAAAATCATCACCTCCGATCCGCAAGTCAAAGGTATTTTGGTCAATATCTTCGGTGGGATCATGCGTTGTGACGTGATTGCTGATGGTGTGGTCTCTGCGGTTAAGGAAGTCGGGCTTACGGTGCCTTTGGTCGTCCGCTTGGAGGGCACAAATGTCGATGAAGGCAAACGGATCATCACCGAAAGCGGGCTGAATGTGATCGCGGCTGACAACCTCCGCGATGGCGCCGAAAAAATCGTTGCTGCTGTAAAGGCGGCGAAACGCGGCCCCGCGACCGCTTAATTGGAATTTTGCAACCGGCCCAAGCTGCCGATGCCAACATACGAACGAGGAGCGCCGAATGGCCGTACTTATCGACGAAAACACCAAAGTCATCTGCCAGGGGTTTACCGGCAGCCAAGGCACATTTCACTCAGAACAAGCCATTGCCTATGGTACAAAAATGGTTGGTGGGGTGACCCCCGGCAAGGGCGGGCAAACCCATCTTAATTTGCCAGTTTTCAACTCTGTGCATGAAGCAAAACATATCACTGATGCCGCTGCCTCTGTCATCTACGTGCCACCACCCTTTGCAGCCGACTCCATTCTCGAAGCCATTGACGCACAGATGGAAGTCATCGTATGCATCACCGAAGGCATACCTGTTTTGGACATGATGCGCGTCAAGCGGGCGCTTGAAGGTTCCTCAAGCCGGTTGATCGGGCCGAACTGCCCAGGGGTCATCACGCCCGATGCCTGCAAAATTGGCATTATGCCGGGTCACATCCATCGCCGCGGCTCTGTTGGCGTGGTCTCGCGCTCAGGCACTTTGACCTATGAAGCCGTGAAGCAAACCACGGATGTGGGATTGGGCCAATCCACTTGTGTCGGGATCGGCGGCGATCCGATTAAAGGCACAGAACATATCGACGTGCTCGAATGGTTCCTCGCCGATGATGAAACCCAATCCATCATCATGATTGGCGAAATCGGCGGCTCAGCCGAGGAAGAAGCTGCGCAGTTCTTGGCCGATGAAAAGAAAAAAGGCCGGTGGAAACCCGTGGCAGGCTTTATTGCTGGACGTACAGCACCGGCAGGCCGCAGAATGGGCCACGCAGGCGCTATTGTCGCCGGCGGCAAGGGCGGCGCAGAGGATAAGATCGAAGCCATGAAAATGGCGGGCATTGTGGTAGCCGAGAGTCCCGCAAGTCTTGGCGAAGCTGTTTTGGCCGCGATCGACGCGTAATATGGGAGCAGCGGGCATGACGTTTAAACTCGACTTAGATGATAGGCGATCAAGCCCGATACTTGAGCTCACCCAATGCGGCAAGGATCGTCCCATGATTTTCCTTGCTGCCACTCGTTCAAACCTTCTTTTTGTTCCTTATCAAGGTGTCATCCGATGACAGATCAATCTGCAAACGATCAATTCCATGGGTCAAGCTTCATGCAAGGCCATAACGCGGAATATCTCGAGCAAATGCATGCCCGCTACAGCGCCGACCCTGTGTCAGTTGACGCGCAATGGGCTGATTTTTTTGCGGCGTTGGGCGATGCGGATCGAGATGTGCGCGCGAAGGCCTCTGGTCCCTCTTGGGCACGACACGATTGGCCACCCATGCCGATGGATGATCTCACATCTGCCTTTACCGGCGAATATCCAGCTGCGTCCGAGGCGCGCGAGGCGGGCAAAAAAATTAGCAATAAGGCCAGTGAAACGGGCGCATCTCTGAATGAGGATCAGCTCAAACGCGCTGTGCTCGACGGTCTGCGCGCCTTGATGCTGATCCGGGCCTATCGCATTCGTGGCCATCTCGCCGCGGATTTGGATCCTTTGGGCATGCGCGAAGATGATCCCCGCCCCGAATTAGATCCTGCCAGCTATGGCTTCACAGAGGCCGATATGGACCGGCCAATTTTTCTCGATAACGTTTTAGGACTTCAGTTTGCCTCGATGCGTGAGATTTTAGAAATCGTTCGCCGCACCTATTGCGGCACTTTGGCCCTGCAATATATGCATATTTCCGATCCGGAAGAATCTGCTTGGCTCAAAGAGCGTATTGAAGGTTATGGCAAGGAAATCAGCTTCACCCGCGAGGGTCGCAAAGCCATTCTCAATAAATTAGTTGAGGCTGAAGGCTTCGAAAAATTTCTTCATGTCAAATATATGGGTACCAAACGCTTTGGTCTTGACGGCGGCGAAAGCCTCATTCCCGCGATGGAGCAAATCATCAAACGGGGTGGCGCACTGGGCGTAAAAGACATCATCATAGGCATGCCCCACCGCGGCCGTTTGTCCGTGCTGGCCAATGTGATGGCCAAACCCTATCGCGCAATCTTTAACGAATTTCAAGGCGGCTCGTTCAAGCCCGAGGATGTGGATGGATCGGGCGATGTGAAATATCACCTCGGCGCTTCTTCTGATCGCGAGTTTGATGGCAATTCGGTGCATTTATCACTTACTGCCAACCCAAGCCACCTTGAGGCCGTAAATCCGGTCGTTTTGGGTAAAGCCCGCGCAAAACAAGATCAAAACCACGACACAGAGCGCACTGGCGTTCTGCCTATCCTACTGCATGGGGATGCCGCCTTTGCCGGTCAAGGTGTTGTCGCCGAAGGTTTTGGCCTGTCAGGGCTGAAAGGGCATAAAACCGGCGGCACCATGCACATCGTGGTGAACAACCAAATAGGGTTCACCACTGCACCGCCTT